>JAAUXT010089587.1_pt1 | contig 16833 bp, 14 predicted proteins | sample 7278171 | NCBI WGS metagenome assembly JAAUXT01 (sample SAMN14350112, study PRJNA611818) | marine sediment metagenome | isolation source: surface marine sediment (1.8m) | place: French Polynesia: Moorea | collected 2018-08 | reverse complement strand
GGGAGGTTGGACCCAATTTGGGAAAAATGGTCAGTGAGCATTACTGGTCTCATTTCTGGCCATTTTTCCCAAAGTGGGTCCAACCCCCCAACCCCCCCAGGCAAGACCCACTTTTGCCAAAGCAGGTCTTGGGTCAGACCTGCTTTCGAAATTTTTTTTTTTTTTTTTTTTTTTAAATTATAAGTGATGAAATGCGAACGTATAGACCACACGCTTTTTATGCGTAGCATTCTTGTTCTGACTTTGCATCAAAACGCAAAAAAAGTTTGTCCTCAAAGGGAAGCTGACTGAGGGAGGGAACCCCAACGTCCATGGTATGTGTCGACAGAAGATGCTTCCATGTATCTGTGGGCAAAAAAGGAACATTTTGGATGGTGTTCACTCTGTGCCCCGCCAAGCGTAGATAAAGCATGCTGAAGTTTATCAACCCGTCTTTCCCAACTTGAAGTCATGTATTGAGGAAAGGCACAATAGACTTCCAAGTTTGATTTGCGAGTCGTTATGCTCCACATTATGTCAAATGTTTTGGGCAGTGTACCATGAGAAAGAACACGCAGAAACTAGAGTCTGATTTTTTTATTCACTGCGCGCTCAGGTCATTCCATATTTTAATTCACAACTGCATGAGGTTTCAGGCCTGGGGCTTTAATTGATTCTTGAAAACGCCAGCGAGTTGCTTTCTTTCCATCATAAAACCGCTGCAGGTTCTTCAGAGTCGCGCCTTTTGAGAATGTACAGCTATTTTGGCCTGACATACGGAAACCAGTGCTTCTCCACAAAACACACACGCACGAGAACACACGCATTCAATGGAGACAACGCAGGTGTGAAGTTGTGCTCGCGGGCCTCGAAATTTCACGGCATTGTTCAGAATTTCGACGAAACTTTTCAATGCTTCCGAAATGAAGAATTGAAAAACACCTGTTTTCCCAGACAAGACCCTTCGTACAGTTCAAATGTTCTCCAAAATTCTACCAGAAGAAATGAAAGCACTTGAAGCACATGTGATAACTGTGACTGGGACCAAGGCAATTCTGACACTTCGATCAACGTGACCACAAACTGGTCTGCAATGAGTCTGGGATTGGGGTGGGAACCTCGTCGTGGTCCCTTGGTGAAGGTGGGCTGTCTGAAACAGCTAAAAAAAATTGAGACGTGAAAGTAACATTCTTGAATCTTTCTGTCTCAAAGTTGTGTGTTGGTGCGTGTGTGTGTGGCGGGGAGAAGGTTGTTGCAGTTTTTCAGGAGGGCTCCAGATTTCGAGGTCCCTTGGTCATCCTGCAACTGCGCGGCACACGCACCCGGCCTCAGACCCCCTTCCCACCAACGGCTGAACCAAAGCCAAGAGCCCGACTAAAGCCCGGGCGTCCTGGTTGTGTTTCAGAAGCAGCATGCGGAGAAGAACGGGTCCGACTCGCAGGATGAGAGCATCGACTCGGCCGTCGTGCTCGAGGAGGCCATGGCTGCCATCTCCCTCCCGCCCAAAGAGCTGCCGATGCCGCACCCGCCGTCTGGCCGCAAGCGAGACCTCTACTACGATCCCGTCGTCTTCCAGGAGCTCGACGAGGACGTCTTCAAGGTAAGGACATGCCACCATTGTCGATAGGTGTTGTTATTTTAGACACAATTCACACAGGAAATGGTGTCTGATAATTGCACGTTAAACTGAAGAGCAGCATTTTGGCCAGAAAAGGGGGGCTCTCTCATGCACCACGGTCTTTGGTTTTCTGCGGGTACCACAGAAACGCTGCCAAGCATGGTGAGAATGTGTGAACTGTGTTGTCGCTGAAAGACTGTTTGAAATTTACACATAAGATTCTCTGGAAGCATTCTGTGTACACAAGGTCAGACAGGCAAGTGGGGACATGGGATTTCAGAAAATCTTCACAAACATGGCCTGAGCCTGCCTGCATCCCAAGGCTCGAGCGTCACATCCCAAAGGCTCATGCAATGTTCACGGCCACAGAACATGGAACGCGCAATAGATCTAAATGACATTATACGCATCGCAATATGATTGATCTGTTTGAATATTGTTTGCTTTGCGCAGGTGGCGGAAGCTGATCAAGCTACATTCACGGATTTGGTCCGAGAACTGACGCAGCACTGTGTCACCGACCTGGAGAAAGCGAGGTGAAAACAACAATTGCAAACAAAGCTCACGCTCCCCAATAATTGTCGCTTTGATGAGCAAATTTTCGACTGATGAATCACAAGATAGACTCTTTGAGATTGTGCTCCTGAAGGCGAAACCACCTGGAACGGGTCAACACAATCCACAGACCTATTCTTTGATATTGTCAATTGGCAGTGTTGTTCTGTGGGAAAAATTAGTAACAACCTGCGTGCACCCGGCAAAGAGGTGGTTCTTCTGCACAAGAACATCACATGCAGAATCCCCACAAGAAAAATTCTCTGTGCAGAAAAGTGAACTCAGCAAAACGATTCTGATTCTTCATTCAGAGCGATCTTCCGCTGGATCACGGTGAAGGATCTGAACGTGCTGGAGTTCGAGGAGGTCGTGGACACAGACACGCCCCTCGGGCTCCTCAGGGGCATCAAGTACGGGACCGAGACTTACCACACCCTCTTCATGAGACTCTGCAGGTCAGTCTTCCGCTTCGTGCCCAAACTTACCCTCAGGGAGTCAGGAGTGGGGATCTGCGGTGGACCCACGGGACGGCCAGGATTCAGGTTCTTCTGACCGCTGCATAGAAACCAAACCCTCAGTGAAGTGCCATCGGCCCCAAATATGTTACATTTGACACAACAATTGATCAATTTGGAGTTGGTTCGTGGAGTCCACCCTGATTCTGGATCCACCAGAGGTTCTTCCAGGGAGACCATACGACTTTGTACTCGACGTCTGAGAGGACAGGGTTCTCACACTGCACAAAAATGGTTCCTGTGATATCACACAGTGACTTTTCGAGACCTTTGGTTGAGAAAGGAGTTGTGTGATTGAACAGGAACCTTTTTGTTGGGTGAGAACCCATTTCTACCACGATGTGAGCTAGTACGACATGTTTAGAGATCGCAGAGTTGTAGAATAGAGACTGGGGCACTAGGTGCATCCAAAATTTGAATTCGAGTGACCTCAGCCTGATCTTGATCAGGGTCCGACCACGGGGGACCAGAAAGTTTCCACATACCAGACTTTATTCAAAAGGACCGGGCAATAATCCTGTGGTGCAAAATCAGGAGGCAATAGTTTGTTTCTTTCTTGAGTCAGGGAGACCATGCAGGTTCCTTCCCGTCGGTCCTCTGCAGTGGATCTTCGGATTTAAAATCCGCAAAACATTTCTCTTTTGCCACTTTCACAAAAACGTGCACGGCCAGAAAGAACTTGTGGTCATTGAAATATGTTTTTGCGTTGCAGCTACTGCGGTATGGCCTGCGTTGAAATCAAAGGTCATTCCAAGTCCGTTGGATACGAGCCTGGGATGAAGATTCGCGAAGACACGTTTCAGAACACTTGGAACGCGGTGCTGATCGATGGCGACTGGTGGCCGGTGCAGTGCAACTGGGGAGCCAGGTATGTCAAACAACGGTCTCTGAAAACACGTTCACCACACAAAACCACTCCATGCAAAAAGCTCGCGATGATCCCCGTGCGCACAGTCCGCTTGACAATGATTCAAAGTCGTCGGGCACCCAGTTTTACATCATTCAGTCGAAGAACGTTGATGAGGAGAAGTCTGCAACGCTAAGCCAAGCCCGATGCCAAAGCCTGAAGGGAACAGTACATGAACATGCATTTCACCAAGTTTCAAGAAGTACACCGAGGTTGTTTTGATTGTCAATATGCCGTCCATATTTGGCAGTAAACTCTTGAGAAATCCTCCCACAGTGCACCAGCTGAACCTCGAGTTTCACCTGTCTTGTGCAAAAGTTAAATGGTTTCTTGTTTGGATTCACTTCTTTGCGAAAAACTGTTTGCACTCAAATACATGTGCGGGCCTCAAAATCTTTTCGCAACCAGGCTGTGTGTGTGACAACTATGGACTCGAGGGCCTGTCAATTTTATGCGCAAAGCAAATTGCAAATGTGTGTACATTCTTACACACGTTTGACTTTTCTGAGTTATGAATATTTATGCGAATGTAAAAGCACATTTTGTCGCGTAAAATTGGACAGGCCACAGACCTTTTTGACTTTGTACTTGACTTGGAAGCTATTTGGTTATTCAGAGCTTGGTGCGAACATCTCTCGGAGTCACCCGATTCTTTGTGCGGTTTGGCCCTCAGTCATGTACACTTGGTCTGAACAATTCGAAAAATTTGTTGGAAGTAAAAAGTACACTTCTGCCAAATATGGATGCGTGTGTACGTGGACTAAACTTGGTGTACACTCTGCATGTTTTGCAGAGAACAGAGGAGCTTTGATGTGGCCAACCTGCCACATATTTGGGCGAGTTTTTATGTCAAAATACATTGCATAATCGTGAAGGCACGCACGCATTTACACAAAGCCTGATGTGTTTCAGTTTACTGCTCCAAAAACAAAGTTCTCGGTCACAATCTGTCAACTAAACCTGCAGTTCTGAGATCTGAAACCCACAAACCCCCAGGAACTTCTCCAAATCTCTGTCCACACGTGCGAAGCAAGGTGGTTCAAGTGGCAGACTCATCGGTGCTCCAAAATTGCAAAGAACAATTGAAAGGCGAAGTAGTGCTGTGAAAGAGGACGCGTTTTTGTGAAGGCATCGTGCTGCAAGAACACGAGCACACGTTACACGTTGGAACGCAACCTCTTGGGGAAGCAAGTGTGGATTCCTGGTTGTTCAGGCGACAGGTTCACAAACCAAGGTCCCTGAAGTGCAACCTGTGGTACGAGAGTTGGGTTCTCTTCATGTGTGTCCATCGCAAGGATCTGTTTGAGAGTCCAGGTGTGATTGAGGCGGAGGGGGGGGGGCGATTACATCCACGAAAGTTTGCGTTGCAAAATGGAACGTGTTGGTGCCAAATTCTGCCGCGGTGGTTCCGCCCCTTCGTGTTTCGTCAAATTGTTCCAAAACTTTTAACAATTGTGATTTCAGACATCTGGTGCTAAACAAGGACGTGCAGAAGAACAAGGAGCAAGAGAAGTCGAAGAAGCAGGACAAGATCCGCTATCAGTACGACGAGCACTACTTCCTGACTGACCCGGACGAGTTCATCCAGGAGTTCTGGGCGCAGGACCAGCAGTGGCAGCTGCTCGAGCGTCCCATCACCCTCGAGGAGTTCGAGGCGATGCCGTTCGTTCGCTCCGTGTTCTTCCACTACGGCCTCGAGTTCGAGCGTGACCTTCGCGCCGTTCTGCACACCGACAACAAGGGCGGCACCGAGGTCAAGATCCGCGTTCCGGAGGAGTTCGCCAACGACCTCGTCTTCCACTACCAGATCCGGTTCGCTGACCGGGAGCGTCGGAACGAGACGGAGTTTCGCGGTGCGAAGCTCGAGCGCTTCGTCTTCCACTCGCTCGTCGACGGCTACGCGCTCTTCAGCGTCCACGTCCCTACACCCGCCGCGTACTTCCTCGAAATCTTCGCCAACAAAATCGACGAAACCAACAAGATAGGCGACGACCCCAACGCGACCATGATGCCTTTCCGTCTCAAATGCGCCTGCAAGTTCAAGGTCATTTGCGATGAGTTGGTGGGCAAGATGCACCCGCTGCCCAACTGCGCTTCAGGGGAGTGGGGCCCCAGTAAGGGTCTGCGCCACTTCGCGCTGCAGCCGCTCACGCACACGACCGGCGTCGTGAGTTTTGACAATGAAACCGAAATCCGTTTCAAACTTCCGCGCCCGCTGCATTTCCTGTGCAAACTGCGCATGAATGGCGTCGAGGACGCGATGCTGGAGAAGTACGTGAGTCACTCTGTGATCGACAACGTGATGCTCGTGCGCATCAAGCCGCCGCAGCCGGGCCAGTTCGGACTCGACGTGTACGCGCGTCCAGAGGACGCCGCCGACAACCACACGCTCGCGCATGCGTGCAAGTACCTGCTCAACTGCACGCGCGTCAACGACCCCATCGACATCCCCGTGTCGAAGGTGGTCGAGCCCAAGTCCACGATGCCCAAGGAGCGGTGGGGCCCTCTACCGGCCTTTGATGAACTGGGACTGAGGACTGTCACCCACAAAGATCCGACCATCGACAAATACGACCCTTCCCCCATTGTCATTGAAATCGCCCTGACGGAGGCGGTGAAAGTTTCGTTCCACATGATCCGAGAGCCGGACGAGGATTACAGAGACAAGGTGGCGATGAAGGAGAACGGCAAGAAGGTCAAATTCACCATCTCCCTCTCCAGAGCCGGAAACTACCTCTTCGCTATTTACGCTCGGAAGAAGAAGGAAGCGGATACCAACATGGCCAATGTGTACAATTACATGATCAGGTTCACTCCAGAAGAGACTGCAAGTCTCAAGAAGAAGAAAAGCAAGGGGATCTTCAAGAAATGATGAACCATGAAAGTGTAAGGGCGCACAAACACATGTCTGAGAAAAGCAAAAGGATAAAACGGACCATGTATTGCAAACAACATGAGATCACCATTTTGACCAACGCATACCGTTTTGATACAATTTACATCTACACACCACATACACACAGATCTACGAAGTATTTTGCAGATTTTTTTCCCCAATTGTTTTGACATTTTGCCACTTGATCAAGCTTTCTTCTGTCTTGTACAAAGATGCATATTCGTTTCTTGATGTCAAATTGTTGGCAATGGATGTCTCATTTTCAACCCACTTTCCTGGCACTTGGTGCAAAATGATATTCTCCACACCAAATTGGTTCGAAGTGCAGCACCATAGGAAGTATTTTCCACCGACGACGTGCACATGCGGATCACAGAGACAAGCACGAGCACTTCGTGTCGTCGTGCAGGAAGGGTTTCAGGTGAGATCAAAGCATCAATTCAATAGTTTCAATTTTGACCCGCACTGTTGCTAAACGTCCGCCGGACAAAGACTTGACGAGAAACAGGAAACTGTTTTGCTGCTTGAGCCGGAGTGCTGTAGTTGACATTTCTGTCGAACCAAACCAAGACTCAACACTCTGGGACACTGCCTCAAACTTGTTCATTCGTTTATCCTGTACGACCAGATACTGCCGACAGTTCCTTATCTTCAGACTTGTACAGCATTCGAAAAGGTTTCCGCGCTGTTCGACATGTAGTATTAAGCCTAATTTCACTGTTCGAGTTGATCCATTGAAAATCAAAGCTTACAACCGTGTACGAGGGGTATCCCTTTTCTACCCTGCCGTGGACACCATTGAAAGCGAGTGGTATCCCGACTTGATTCGGACGGTGGAAATAGAATCTACCCATTGTACACAGTGTCGCACAGCTTCGCTTGCGGCCAGACAGTCACGACATTTGGTTCCACATGGAAATCAAAACGTTTATTGGAATTGCGTAAGATTCACGTTCGTATTTTGTAACTTTTCGCTCTCACTCTACAAATAAATTGTTCCTTCGAAACTAACCCAACACAAATCCACGTTCACAAAACGAAAGTGAAACCATTCATCAGAAACAGAATCATTCAAGAAATTTACTGTCATGGATCTGACGAGTAGGGCGGTGGAAATTGGGACTTCAAACCAAATCTGCTTGGCCAAATACATTGTACAACCCCTGTACTTGTCTTTCACGCAGTCTTCCACATTCTCGAGCAAACAACGGAAAGACTGGAGACCAATGCGTTGACTCAAATGGCACCTGTAACGCGTTGAAAATCTAATCCACATTAACGCCTAAAAAGCTGGACTTCTTCCCACGTTGTAAAGCGTTGTGTATTGTAACTTTATTGGAATAAAACAAAACGAAACCGAACTTGCATTTTTCCCTCAGTTGTCGGCAGCAACTACAAAATTTGTACTCTTTGTAATCGCTCAAATTCTTGAAACACAGTTGTCACCCGCCACTTGGCCTCACAAAAAGTAAAACAAGAAGACTTGTCAGTGCAGACATGCGCCGTGCCAAAACTGATTTGGCACACGATATGAGGATGAGGGAAACCGTCACCCAGACCTGAGGAGAACAGTTCTGTACAACACAAAACCTCCAAAATGATTTCCAACCAAATGGCGAGGGGTGAGATTTGACTTTCTTTGAAGCTGAGGATTTTTCTGACGGGAGGCGGGTTGGGGCAAGGGGTCCAAAAATGGTTGGACGTGAGAAAATTTTCGGAGTGAAAATAATTCAGAACTGTTAGTTTGCGATATGGATGACTCATCCACAAACACACACCTATCTCGGCCTGCTGGAGAACAGGCTTGATTTTGGTGAACATTATTTCAAGCGACTTTTTTCTCTGAGAAAATTTTCACGAGTGACCGTTCAGCTGGTCGGCGCGTGTCAATTGAAATCCAGCGTTTCTGCGCAAGGCTCACACTTCAAACAGCAAACAACAACAGAACAGCTACACAAGAAAACATTTTTGCGCACAGACCAAAAGGTAAAAAAAAAACTTCCGATATTTCTTCAAAAAACATTCATCACTGAGCATTTCAATCATCACATCAGACAGTACTACAGGATGGTCGGCTTCAGCTGTCCGATAACAAATGTAAATAGAGTCGGCTTTCTGTTCACACTGAATCACACATTGCTGGCAATGTTTTCGTCAAATCACAGATACGCTGCAAACTCCCAAAACATTGAAAGCAGTCAAAGACAAGAAAATTTTCCCGCGAACTCAGAAATTCATCTGGGTTCCAAGAAAACCAACAGCAGGAGAGTGGTGGTCATCAAAGAAGCGAAAAGACCCAAGACATTGATTCCCCTGGTTGTTCGGAACCCAAATTGAAGTTGGTGTTTCTCGGTGTTCTTCCAGCAGTCCCCACCGCAACAGCAAGAACTCACTTCTCACCGAAAGTAATGATCAATTTGTACACCGACCAGTGTCCAAAGAGTGCCAACAAACAGTCAAAACGAGAAGGTTCGCTTTGCGACCGTAACATTGGTTCTTTCTCAAAATGCTGTCAACCGTGACTGCAGACTGCATCATAATACGTGCAGAAACCTTTTGACCACCCCAGGAACGACATGTTCCCCACCAGAAGGAACTGTTCTGTTCAAAGGAAAAAAACCCGATATCAATAGAGCTGTACAAAATGCTGCTGAAACTTGTTCGTGTGCTTCGGAGATCAGTGCTCGACGTTCGCAGACTTGCCAGCAACTGGTCAGAGAAAATAAGAACGTCACTGATGGTGCAAAGAAAACACAAGTTTTCCCTCCAAATGTTCACACAGTTTCCCAAGAAAACGACAGAGGGGGCGGTGGGCAGGGTGGGGTGGGGGGTTCCTCACTCAGTGGAACACTTTGAGCATGGGAAGTGCAGCGAAGCCGTCGTCCCCTGTGCCGCGGAGCGCCACGTGTCCGGGGTCCATCACAATCCCCATGATGGGCAACGTCACAGAAGACGTCTTCAACACTTTGGATTCGTAGTGACTGCAATCCTGCACCTGAGTCACCGTCATATTCACTTTCTTCAAGTCCTTGTATTCAATGGTGAAGTGTACGCACCCTACATTTTGTGCAATGTCAAACATTGAAGAGTCTTCCCTGGCGTCGGTGCCAGGAATGCCTTGCGTCGAGATGGCGATGTGGCCTTGAGCACCGATGAAGCACTTGAAGCCAGAGATGGCGCCGGGCCTCCCGCCCTGCACGACGCTGAGAATGACCTCGAGTCCGAGATCGTTGCCGCTCGTTCCAGGACTGTTCGTGTGCACGGGATGTTCCACGAACTCCACCCTGCCGTGCACCGATAACATGCCTTTTGACGCAACGTCAAATTTGTTACGACTGAGCAAAATTCCTCTTTGCAACACAAGCGACTCGGTTCCCATGTAAACCTTCTCGCCGTGATCAGCTCTCAAAATGATCCACTCCTCAGCCTTGAAAATGAGGCCTTTGTCCCTTTCGCCCATCAAGGCGTGCGACTCCTCGGAAGCACCTGTTTTCTCGTCCCTCATACCTTCCAAAATACTCTGCAGCTCCTCTGGGATGTCGTAAAACACTTCGTCCTTCGGAAGCCTGTTCCGGATATATTGTAGATTTTTCAGCGTCACGCCGTCGTCGGTTGAAGCATGTAACGTCACAGTCGCTCCCGTCATTTCCATGAGCCAACGAAGTTGTGCGATGGAGCGCCAGGCCAGGGCGGCTCGCACGTGGAAAGTGAGCGGCTGCATGATGTTCCTGTTCTCAATCAGGTCGTACATGGCCTTCACTGCGGTCCAGTTGTAGTGATTCTCGTGCTGCTGTCCCACAGACGTGCACCATCCCAACGACAACGTGCTCTTTGGATAGTGCGTCGTCGTCAGTCTGAGAAATCTCATCAGATCCAGAGGTTCGTCGACGGCGTTGGGACCTCGCAAAATGTTTGCTTGGAGCCACACCGGAATCTGCAGCTGCTGAACAAGAAAAACAAGATTGAGAGTTTTAGTCTTCCCGGCATTGGTACACGCCATTTCTGCACCACACAACAAAGCAAAAGAGTCTTCGCTTGTTCGAATCCAGACTGAACAAAAATTTCGTCAGATTTATCTCCACTCAACTGATTTCTCCAGAAGAGATGGCACCTTGTTTGCAAGAGCACGCACAAAATGTGGGTTGCACTCTGTGAATGGTCGCTTTTCACAAACATTTCCATTCCCTTCCCATTTGTCTTGGCGACCTCTTCGTGACCTTTGTGGCAACTGACCTTGGGTAAACCTTCTAAAGTCTGCAGAGTAAGTTCCACGGCCTCGATGCTGTGGAAATGCAACTCGAATCCTTTTTGGCCTTCCTTCACGATGTTGATCCATTCCTCGAAAGTGAGATCACTCGTCACCGCCGGAGGGCTGGCCACGATTGGCACCATCTGTTGATCCTGGGTGCCCTGCCCCCTCAGGATAATGTCAGCTTCCAGCATCATCGCCTCGCCTGCAAAAAAGGTGTGAAGCGTGTCACCCACGCTGTGTTGCAACTTTTACGTACTGCATGATTCCAGTGCGAGTGTTTTGAAACTGGAAGAGGAACCCAGTGCTGAGGATCCCACAAACACAGAGGTTCTTCCTTGGTTTCGGTGTGAAACTCACTCTTCATGGCGAGCTCCAGGGCTTCGCGACTGTTCACTCCGTGTAACCACGAGACCTTGAGACCATCTTGCTGAGCTTTCAGGAACAGGTCGAGCACAAACACATCCGGGGCGACTTCTGGTTGCGGTGGAATCTTCCAGAACCAAGGTATCAATCCTGAATAACGATCAAATCATACTGAATGACTTGGTCTGACGGTCATTGCTGATCTGAGACCATTTTTTCTTCATCAAGGAAAGATCCAATGAAAAATCATGGCGACACGAGACTCAACGGGAAACACACACACACACACACACACACACACACACACACACACACACACAGAGTGGAGCTGCTTCATAATTCCACAATTCTGAAACGCCTCCGATCTCGGCGGCACTGAACAACCTTTTCTCAGAGCATGGGTCTTCATTTACTGGTTGAGAGACTGTTGATACAATGCAGGGTGCTGAGGGGGGGGGGCTGTGACAAAATTCCAACACGAAAACTTGAGGCAGCGGACAACTGGGCGCTAGACCAAAGCGGTACTTGATGGTTGGGTTTCTGAGGCCCCTGGACCTGTCTCTCGGTGGGATCTACGTTTGGCAGTGAATTCGACATGTTTGCGGTGGCTATCGAGACTCGAGCTTTGCGGATGGGGTCCAAGAGACTGGCTGACCACAGACTGGATGTGATGTTTGGTCAACGAGCCGACCTCCGGGTTCTGAGGCTGGAGAGGAGAGGATCAGGTGCGACGACAGAAAACAAGTCAACAGTGCTTGTGATCCTTCTGGCAGCAGAATTGTTTGGGTGAGTCTGGGGGTTTCTGGGTTCGGGACTCCCGTCACGTACAATCGTCAGCTTGTGGTCAGTCCAAAGCACCTGAGGGGTTCAGCAGGGAGAAATTGTTGGGAGGAAACCGGTGGGGTCTGTCATGCCTGCAGAACTTGTGCTGCGTACACTTGGTGTGTGGCAATGATGACACCTTCCTTTTTCACACAGTGCACCAGAAACAGTCGGATGACACCACCAAAGAACAAGTTTCTGCAGACAGTCTTCTTGTTTGGACAAACAGCCACGTTGCATGGGTGCTTAGTTACGCATGGAAGAACAACTCACCGCCATTGAAGTACAGATAGAACACAAAGAAAAAGCTGCCCACTATGATCTGGCAGTATAGATATTTTTTCATGTATGGAGGGCCAGAATGGAACCCCAAGGTGGCTAATTTGTAAAATCTTTTGAAATCTGTTTTGAAGTCCGGTGGCCTGGAGAAGGCGTCCATGTTGTTTATGCAGGTACTTCTCGTTCAAGTCACATGACACGACTTCCGGTCACACAAAAAGCGACTTTTTGGTCAATTTCCGTGCTTGGTATGAACTTGTCTCCTGCAGAAAAGTTAACAATAGATATAAGGAATCCATTGTGGGTTCTTGTATTGCTCGTCGTCAGTATTTCCCAACGTGTTGTCACTTTCTGTCAACGGTCAGTTGCGAGATGTTGTTGCCTTCCTCAGCAGAAGCGATAGATCTAGATCTATCTGCATGTCAACTTTTGTGCGAAGCTGGATATTTTCGCTGCTGACGAGTTTTGAACATCCAAATTGAAGCACATGTGAGTGTAAATTTAACTGATGAGATAGAGTGTGATTATTGCGCAGATGGACCAAAGCCAGAGCGTCGACATCTTGAGCACGAACATTTTTATACTGCCTGCAGTGTTGTGGACGACATGCACCCAATCCAACATGTTTGTGGTCTGTGCAAAAAGGTCTTTTTTTTGTGTGTTTTTTTGGCAGGGTCAACGTTGAACACATAAAGATTGAACGAAAAGTTTGACAAACAGCCCCTGCACGGTGGGGCGCCCCGTCTGACGATGGATTTCACTGAAGAGAACATCGAGAAGGTACGAAGCAAGAAATCTACCGATCATGGCGGGGTGGTACTCTTCTTCGGTTTTTTGGTTTGTTCACAGTGCGTTTTTGTCACCACAGGCCATTCACCAATTTTACCATGATGCCGGCAGCCAGCAAGAGATCAACCGATGGTTGACAGCTGCTCAAATATCACCTCAAGCCTGGCATTTCCCTTGGCAACTTTTGGATGCTTCAAAGGTTTGTTATTTCTTGAGGTGAAAACCAATCAAAGGGGAACATGTTCACCATGACCAAGTCATGATCAACTCCTGTCGACGGACAGAAAGTGCGAGGGTTTTGTTGTGGTTTCCCTCAGACTGGATGTGAGAATGAAACGTGCGACCGTTCAACACAGGAACTGAATTGTGCGGGCACAAATGTCATCAAATGTAGAACACTGAATTGATTGTTGTTTTCGCCCTCCGAAGTGGCCACCATCAATCAACAAACACAACGGCTGCTCACTGTCTGAGGGGTGCAGCTTCGAAATTGGAATGCAATTTGGTGTTTGAGACACTGCCAACGAGTTGGTGTTCACTGCCATGGGGAACAACCCTCGCTCGCAAACCTCGACTTTTGATTGCAGGGGCCAGAAGTGCAGTTTTTCGGGGCCAGCTGTCTACACGTGAAGATTTCACGATATTGGTCAGTCTCGCAGATCTGCTGCGTCACTCAAAACCTTTTCGCCAGTTTTTTGTGAGCAGGGAAACAGTTCGAAACTTGAGTTGTTTTCCCATCTTCAGGCATGAAATCCAGGCGGAGCAGATTGCTCCACTCCGAGGGCAGCTGTTCGATCTCCTGATCACACACGCTACGGGATCAAAAATGGTGCTGACGAGGATATGCGTCGTTGTAAGTGTTGTGTGAACAATGAAGTCGATTGGAAGCTTCATTGACTCATGTATGTTTCTTCTGGAAATTTTGAGTGCAAGACCTGCTGTTTCCTCAACCTCACAGTTGTCTGCGTTCGCCATGCAAACGATGCCTGAAGTCTGGCCAGACGCGGTTCAGACGATGATCAACGCATTCGCCCAGGAAAACTTGCAACACCTGCAGGTTCGGTGGTTCGGAATTTCCTTTTTGTGCACTTCTGTTTTTCCTGGGGGTGTCGCCAAATGATTGTCAGCCTTCTTCATCCGAGAAAGAATTTTCTCATTTCAGCCCGGACTTTCTCAGGTTTTGCTTGAGCTGCTGACAGTTTTGCCAGAGGAGGTACAGTTTGTTTCCTCATTGCAAATAGAAATAGAAATGTACATGTGCGAACTGCTGCTTGAACTGTGTGAACCAGAGAGAGCTTGAACGGTCTGGTTTGATTTTACAGTACCACACGACGCATTTTTCACAACAACGAAAAGGCTTGGTAAGGAATGAACTGCAGAGAAGTCTTGTTCACGGTAAGAATCTATCCTCGCCATTCACGAACTGAGCTCTTGCTGCGATACTCTGGCTCTGTGTGAGGTTCTCGCTCCTGTACGAGTATGTTTGCGCATGTTTTCCGCAGTGACACCAGTTCTGCAGAAGGTGATGGCTCCGACGTCCCCCGGCCCGATGTACGAACAGGCGCTGCGCTGCTACGCGAGTTGGGCACAGTTCGGAATTCCGCTGAGCGAGGGGGAGCCACTGGTGCTGCAGGCCTTTCAAGCGCTCCACGACGAAACCGTCTTCGACACAGCAATTGATGCACTGGTCAACGTTTTCTCCCATTACGACAACTGCAGGTATGTTGTGCCGCAGCTCTGCATCTGAAAACTCTTTGCTTTCGCAGAGATGGAAGAAACGCCAGTTCTCTCGAGTTTGAATCAGGGTCGCTTTTCAGATATCCACAGAGCATGCAGCGATTGTTGTCGCATCTTTTGAAGCTGAGGGAGATTTTTGCTCTCAGTATTGAAGAAGGGGACACGGTACGTTTCGCTCAAGGTTCCTTCTGACATTCTCAGAAACTGTCGTCAGAAAGTTTTGTGTGCGTATGAATCACGTGTGCTTCGGGTCTCTCAACAGGAGAAGTGCCAAAGTTTGGTCCGGTTGATCGTGGCAGCAGCGACCGACTCCACGAGACTCCTGCTGTCATACACCCTGGGGGATGAGCCGTTCCGACAACTCGCTTTGGATCTCGTCAACCTGGTTCTGGTGAGCCTGCCTTCATTCTTCGTCTGCGCCCCCGAAATTTGCCTCGTCGAGGCGATATGTGAAGCGGACCCACGGAAACTGTAGTTGTCATCAACAATACTCTTCTTCACACAGGAATGCAGTGCCATACCCGGATTCTTCCCGGTTGACGAATGCTGTAGCGACTTGTGCTTTACCTTCTGGTACACATTCCAGGTGACCACTGCATTATTTCTCAGAAGTTTTGAAAGTGATGTGATTGGCGAGAGTTGTTGTTCACAACTGTGATTCGCCATATCTCGCACCCAAAGACGCGCCTGACGTGAACATTGAGAAACCGCCTGTGATTGAATACGTTTTGAATTGATATTCCAGGACGACCTGATTGCTGCGGAGAGCAGTCAGTACCAGGTTCTGGCTGCAATATACAGGCCTGTTTACATGTCGTTGATGAACGTGATGTTGCGGAAATGTCAGTTGCCACCTGATGAGCAGTACGACACGTGGGGAGCAGGTGAGGAATCCTCAAACAACAGTCTCCTGAGATTCACCCACGAGCAAAATGCACAGATAAATGTCCACATCAATTTTTACACAGGCGTGTTGCATAGCGAGCATGTGTTACGCGTTGGGGCACTTTCATTGAGTGGGTGATCCTCATGGCCATCCAGCTTTTGCAGATCCTCCCCCCTCCCGCCGACGAGGCGCAGCTCACTGGAATGCTGTTCTTTTGTTCCAGACGAGAAGGAGCAACACAGATGCTACAGAGAAGACATTTCTGACACATTGGTGCGTCTGCTGGAGTCACACGGCGTGTGACCTTGTCGCTTACCAATTGAAACGCTTGCAATCCATGTCATTTGAAAGTCTCACCTCAAGTCATGACTTGATTTGGTGGGGTATGTTGCGTTTTCAGATGTACGCGTACAACTTGTTGAGAGAGCCATTGCTGGCGGATCTCTGCAAATTGTTCGCTGCGATCGTGGAGAGATCCGCGGCGGAGCAAGTGAGATGGGAGGAGGTGGAGGCCGTGCTGTTCGCCCTGAGTTCCATCGCGGACTCGGTGGGTCTGGACGAGAACAAACACCTGCCGTCGTTGTTTCGCATGCTGGGTCAGGTGCCGTGCACGCATCCCAAACTCGTCTCGCAGGCCTTGAATGCGATAGGTGCATTTACCATTTTATCTTTTTTTCACACACACATTGCAAAGTAGATTTTTGAAGCGCCTTCCCGCCTTGCCAGCGACAAGCAATAGAAAGTGGTTCTTTGCGTTTTTGCAATGCAGGCGCTTACGCTGACTGGATAGGAAATCACCCCGAGTTGTTGGGCAGTGTGCTGCCACCGATGCTGCAAGGTGTGAAGGACCCGACCCAAGCACAGACGGCTACGCTCTCCTTGAAGTTGGTCCTGAACGCCAATCAGCAGCATCTCCTGCCGTTCGTTGCCCAAATACTTACTGCCAGCAAGGACTCCTTGGATAACGCTGCCCTTCGGGTAAACCAACAAACAAACTCTGCGAATTGTCAGTTTTACAGAGGCGCGTTATTTGTATCGAGCCTGTGTTTGCAATGGCAAGAGCAAGGGGCTTGATTTTCCAGGGGGTGGGTGATTCCCCCCCCCCCCCCCCGCCCCCGTAAAAAACAGCCAGGGAGGGGGGGGGTGGGCAGGCCACCCCCCCCAGTTAAAAACAGTGCTTAAAGAATTATTTTGTTTTTGAATGGCCCGGGTCTAACACAAAGGGGAAGCTTTTT
>JAAUXT010047966.1_pt1 | contig 16837 bp, 10 predicted proteins | sample 7278171 | NCBI WGS metagenome assembly JAAUXT01 (sample SAMN14350112, study PRJNA611818) | marine sediment metagenome | isolation source: surface marine sediment (1.8m) | place: French Polynesia: Moorea | collected 2018-08 | reverse complement strand
GACCGACATGGCCGCTGAGACATATCGCATCCGGTGGGAGGGCTCTCAATTTGTCAACCACAGCCTGGCGCTGGTAAACCGGGAGTTGTGCATCGAACTTGCCGGCCGTCAGGATATTGAACTTTCCCTTATCCCTTATGAACCGCATGAATACGGGCCAGAGGAAGATCCGGACCGATTCGGCCTTATCCAAGAGCGACTGCAACAAGCGTTGCCTGGTGCGGCCGATTTTCATGTGCGTCACCAATGGCCGCCTTGTTTTACACCACCACCGGAAGGTCACTGGATCATGATCCAGCCTTGGGAATTCGGCGCTTTGCCCCAAGATTGGGTCGAGCCCATGGAGATCCTCGTTGATGAGCTGTGGGTGCCCAGTCATCATGTTCGCAATGCTTATGTGAACAGCGGTGTATCACCCGACAAAGTCTTTGTGATTCCCAATGGAATCCATTACGGCCAGTTCAATCCAAAAGTGACTGCGTATCCACTCGATACGAAGAAGCCTTTCAAATTTTTATTTGTCGGCGGTACCATCATGCGCAAAGGCATCGATGTTTTATTAAGCGCTTATACGGAGACCTTCTCCTGCGAAGATGATGTCTGCCTGGTCATCAAAGACATGGGCGGCGAATCGTTTTACAAGGGCCAGAATGCAGCGCATCTCATCAAAGATATTAAAAAGGATCCGAAAGCACCTGAAATACTGTATTTGACCGACACATTCAAAGGTGAAGAAATGGCGCGTTTGTATACCGCCTGCGATTGTTTGGTGCATCCCTACCGGGGCGAAGGATTTGGATTGCCGGTGGCGGAGGCCATGGCTTGCGGGCTGCCGGTGATCGTCACCCGGGGAGGGGCCTGTGACGATTTTTGCTCTGAAGAAAGCGTTTATTTCATTGACAGCACCAAAAGACCCATTCAATTAAATTGCTATGAGCTCAGTGCGCCGGCCTGGTTGCTCGAGCCGGATAAACCGCAGTTAAATGAGCGGCTCAGGTTTATTTACGAACACCCACATGAGGCCAAACGAAAAGGACAAATTGCAGCAAATCTTATAAAGTCAAAGGTGGACTGGAAAATGTCAGCAGATAAAATTATAGATCGTTTAAAAACGTTAAAAGATCAGCCGGTACGCCGGTTTGTTGGCTCGTCGAATGACCAAACGCATCAAGGGATGACATCTCCACAGGTCATATACCAAAATATCCAGGAGACGATGAAGCATAAAAAGCCTGAAGAAGTTATTGATGCCTTGAAGAGCCTGGCATCATCTTTTCCGGATTTTGCCTTGGCCCACAATGACCTGGGTGTTTTGTACTATCACACCGGCCACAAACAAAAAGCGCATCAGTCTTACGAAAAAGCCCTGCAGCTTGAACCCGATAATATGATTTTCCAAAAGAATCTAGCGGATTTTTACTATGTCGAGCACGGTGACATCGAAAATGCCCTACGATTATATATCAGCATTCTGAAGGCGAATCCTCAAGATGTCGAAACCCTGTTGATTACAGGCCATATCTGTGTTTCGCAGCATCAATTTGATGATGCCCGCGTGTTTTATGAACGGGTATTGGAGCTGGAGCCCACGAATGATACAGCCCGCGAGAATCTTGAGAAAATAAAGCGCCTGCAGATGAATCTTCCTGATAAGCAAACCGCTGAAGAAATGTACCAGGAAATCAAGCCGCTTCTGAACAACGGTGATCCGCAAAAGACTATCAACGCCTTAGAGGAATTACTGCAAAAGTTTCCGGATTTTGCTGTCGCCCACAATGATCTGGGTGTTCTTTTTTATCATACCGGCGGCAAAGAAAAAGCACAATTTCACTATGAACGTGCCGTTCAACTGATGCCGGATAACATCAATTTTAAAAAGAACCTGGCAGATTTTTACTGCATCGAGATGGGCTGGATCGAAGATGCTTTGCAAGTATATGTCAGCATATTAAAGACAGATCCGCAGGATGTAGAGACCTTGATGGCCACCGCGCAGATTTGCAAAGCATTGGAGAAATTCGATGACGCCCGCGATTTTTTCAACCAGGTATTGCAAATTGAACCTGTAAATACAGAGGCTCGCCAACAAATTATAGCATTGGAAAAAACATTTCCAGGAGTGCGAAAAAGTTCGGCAGACGGGGGTCATTTTGAAAAATTAAACCAAACGAAGACGAATACACTTGAAAATAAGACTGCTGAAGCAATGTACCATGAAATTCAACCGCTACTGAACAATGGCGATCTGAAAAAAGCTATCAACGCCTTAGAGGAATTACTGCAAAAGTTTCCGGATTTTGCTGTCGCCCACAATGATCTGGGTGTTCTTTTTTATCATACCGGCGACAAAGAAAAAGCACAAATTCACTATGAACGTGCCGTTCAACTGATGCCGGATAACATCAATTTTAAAAAGAACCTGGCTGATTTTTTGTTTGTTGAACTGGGCAGGGTGGAAGATGCCCTGCAAATATATGTAAACATACTGACAAAGCATCCTGAAGATATCGAGACGCTGTGCATTACCGGCCACATTTGTGTGGCGCTGGAAAAATTTGATGATGCCAAAGAATTTTACCGACGCGTTTTAGCGCTGGAGCCGGACCATGCGGATGCCAGCCGAAATTTAAGCGCTATACTTGATCGGGAAAACAACAAAATATCGATTCAATCAAATACGTTAAAGGAGAACAGCTATCCAGACGCTGAAAACGGCACCTTTCGTCCTATTATGGAAGCATCAGAAAAATTAGACGCAGAATACGAAACCACTGTTTCGATTGTGGTTAGCCTAGATGGTATCCAAAACCGCATTAAAGAATGTGTGAAAAGCATTCAATTGCATACGACCAAACCCTATGAAATGCTGCTTATCGATGGTGAGACCACGAAAGGCATGCGCAAATGGGCGCAAAAACTTGTGGAGAACAATGACCATGTGCATCTTATCGATTGCAGCCCAAAAGCTGGGTGGGCCGCATGCATCAATCGAGCCCTCACAAAGGCCATTGGTAGTCTTATTGTTCTGATGCACAATGACGTGGTGTTGCCGGACGCCTGGCTTGACGCATTTTTGACGGGTATCAAATCTGAACCGAATACCGGTATCATTGGTCCAATGGTTAATAGAACGACAGGGATCCAGCAGGTTTTGCAAGCCGAAGAATTTGATCGGACCGATTTTGAAACTGACGCCGCCGCGTTTTTTGATCAAAACCAGCACAGAAGGGTAAGGACGTCTAAACTATCGGATGTCTGTCTGGGTTTTCGGCATGGGCTAATCGTCAAAATCGGATCTTTTGACGAAAAGTTTGTTTCGGCCGAGCTGGCTGTTGAAGATTTTTGCAAGCGTGTGGCAGCAGCCGGTTATCAGAATTGGGTGGCCGCCGATACGTATGTCTACCATTACGATCGACATAAAGCCAATAAGAATAGCGGTGCGAAACTTTCGGCCGCTAGCGAAGATCTCAAAAAATACAGAGAAAAATGGAATGACATCCAAAACCCTGATGTCAATGCCTTTAAGACGATCGAGCTGTTGACGGGAGCAAAAGAAATCAGTCAGAAAGGTCAGGTTAATCAAGCGGTTGATGCCTTACTGGCTGCTATCGGTACCCAGCCGGAAGAAAAACGCTTATACGTCGCTTTGGCAAAAGTTCTTATCGCAGCCAAACGTTTTCAAGATGCCAAGGATGCCTTAAATGAAATACCCCCAAGCAACGGACATGCTGATCTGCAAAAGCTTGAATTACTGGGATATGCTGAAGTCGGACTGTCAAATTATAATGCGGCGCAGATCTGCCTCGATCAATTGCTGGCCCTAAATCCCAAACATGCATCCGGGTTAAACCTAAGGGGTATTCTGGCGTATCACAACGGTGATCGCGGTCTAGCTGAAAAGCACTTCCAGGCAGCGGTTAAGGCAGATCCCGGTTACGGTGAACCCTATTCGAATTTAGGGACGCTTCAATTGGAAGCCGAACGGCAGAAGGACGCGCTGGCGTCTTTTGAGAAAGGTTTTCGACTGGCACCCACAGACCTTGACATTGCAGCAAATTATCATAGCCTGGTTGCCGAAATCGGAAGCTATGAGAGAGCAGAAACAATTGTGCGCGAAGCAGTTGCCCTTTATCCGCACAACCAGAAAATCAAATATATGCTGATCGATTTTCTGATCCAGCAGGGTAAATATGAAATGGCCATGTCTGAGATTGAGAGTGCCATTATCAAATTTGGTATGGCTGACGGCATTTTAGCAGCCGCGCTGAAAATCAGAAAAAAACTGGGGCCCATGACCATCCAGAAATCCACGCAAAAGGTTCCAGTTTCGGTATGTATGATTGTCAAGGATGAAGAAAAGTATTTGGCCAGATGTCTTCACAGTGTTAAACCCCTTGTCGACGAGATGATTGTGGTGGATACGGGCTCTACGGACCAGTCGAGAGACTTAGCGATTGCCTTTGGCGCTAAAGTTTATGATTACCAATGGAGAAATGATTTTGCCGCCGCACGAAATTTTTCGATTTCCCAAGCCTCGGGTGATTGGATTTTAATCCTTGACGGAGATGAAGTGATTTCCTCGCTGGATTATGACCGCTTCAATGAAATTGTTGCCCAAAAACCCAATTCGCCGGTTGCTTATAACATCACCACCCGTAATTATAACCCACTGGCCAACTTTGTCGGCTGGGTACCCAATGACGGGCAATACCCGGCAGAAGAAGCTGCCATTGGCTGGTTGCCCAGTGAAAAGGTGCGGCTGTTTTATGGCAAAGATCAAATCAGCTTTGAAGGGGCGGTACATGAACTGGTCGATCCGGTATTGCATCGAAAAAACATTAAAATCAAAGATTGTGGTATTCCGATACACCATTACGGGCGGCTGGATAAAGCCAAACTGGATCGCAAAGGCGAAATATATTTTGAAATCGGTCAAAAAAAGCTCTCTGAGACGGGTGAAGACGTCAACGCATTGCGGGAGCTGGCGATTCAAGCCACCATTTTGGAGCGTAACCAGGAAGCGCTGGATTTGTGGCAACGACTGCTGACGGTAAATCCGTTTCCCGAGCTGGCCGCTATCGCTTATGTGAATATGGGCACGGTTTACAGTCGACTCGAAGATTTTGAAGCTGCTATGGATGTGGCCCAAAAAGCACTCAAGTATGATCCAGAGCTGAAAGAGGCCCAATATAACTACGCAGTGGCTGAATTGCACTGCGGAAATGCACCAGCCGCTGTCAAAACGCTTGAGAATCTATTGCGCGGGTTTCCAGATTACCCACCGGCACGGTTTATTTTAAGTGCCGCATATTGTTGCGCGGATCAAAAACAAAAAGGTCTTGAGGGTCTAAAACAGCAGAAAAATACGTCCATGGGCAAATTTCTGGAAATGCCTTCTCTGGAACTCGGCCAGAGCCTGATCGCAGCCCACCAGATACACTATGCATTGCTCGTGCTCGGGGCGGCAATTGAATGCGATATTGTTAATAAGGAGATTATAGAGCTGTTCACCGAGTGCATTAAACTAAACGATAAGAACCGCAACATGTCTGAGATCCCATCATCCGATTTGGCGCACCATCAGCCGGATACGTTTGATAACTTATCGCATTAATCATATTATTAGGCACGCTTATACTAAAGGAATGCCTGAGAAAGCCTTTGAATTGAATTCCAAGCTCATGTCTTCAACGGAGATCGACGCCATAGATCTGTCCGCCATACTGCAACGCGGTTTAAAACTTCATCAGCATGGTGAATTAGAGCAGGCCGAAAACGATTACCGCAAGATTCTGCATGCCAAACCCGGACATGCGGACGCGTTGCATCTGCTTGGTGTGATCTGCCATCAACGGCAAGATAATACAACCGCTATTGATTTAATTAGCCGTGCTATCGACGTTATTCCTCATCAGCCTATTTATCACGCCAACCTGGGCAATGCTTTGCGCGACAGCGGCCACTACCAGAGGGCGATTGACAGCTATTATAAAGCGCTGCAGTTCAAGCCGGATTTGGTTGAAATCCATATTAACTTGGGTATCGCCTTGCATCAATTAGCCGAGTTTGAGCGTGCGGAAACCGCCTATCGCCAGGCGATCACTTTAAAGCCTGACAGTGTCGAAGCCCATTACAATCTGGGCAACACCCTCAAAGAGCAGCAGCGATTCAATGACGCCATAACCTGCTATCGGCAGGCATTGCGCATCAATCCAAATTTTTTAGAGGCCCACTATAACTTAGCCAACGTGTTGGAAAAGCAAGGGTGCTATGATGATGCCATTGATTGTCTAAACCAATGTTTGCGTATCCATCCTCAATGGGCCGAGGCCTATAATAATCTAGGCAATCTTGTTAAGCGCCAGGGCCTATATGAGCAGGCATTTTCGCATTACCAAATGGCCGTTAAGCTGAAACCCGGTCTTTATGCCGCTCAAAATAATTTGGGCAATGCGCTTAAAGATCAAGGCTATTATCCTGAGGCAATTGCCTGCTATCAAAAATCGCTGCAGGCTCACCCCCAGTATGCCGAAGCGCATTTAAATTTAGGGATATGCCTGGCTGAATTAGATCGCCCGGCCGAAGCCGTCGATCATTTTCACGAAGCCACCCGCATACACCCGGAATTTGCAGAAGCTCACAATTATATGGGGCTAACACTGGCTGAAATGGGAAAGCGAGACGCGGCCATTGATTGCTTTAAAAAAGCGATTGAGATTAACCAGGCCTACACTGAGGCATACAGTTATCTGATGTATGAGTTGCAGTATGCCTGTGATTGGCAACAGCTGCAGATCTATTTGCAAAGATTCGATCGGTTAAGGCGCCAAGACACTCGTGATCACCTCATGCTGGCTGAGCCACCCTTTCTTCAGATGGCACGGCAATCAGATCCGCTGCAGCAGCTGGACAATGCCCGACTGTGGTGCCGAAAATGCGCACAGCCCCTTCCAAATTCAACATTAGGGTTTTCATTTGAATCCCGACGACAAAAAACCGGCAAACTGACGGTGGGCTATCTTTCCGGTGATTTTCATGATCATGCCACCGCCCATTTGATGCGCAGTCTTTTCGGTCTTCATGACCGAGACAAATTTAACATTTGTACATACTCATATGGTCCGAACGATCACAGTGTTTATCGAAAACAAATATGTGAACAAAGTGATCAATTTGTGGACATCCACATGTGGTCTCATATTGATGCGGCTAGTCGGATTTACGACGACGGCGTCGATATTTTAGTCGACCTAAAAGGGCATACAAAAGGGGCCCGGCTGGGCATACTGGCGCATCGCCCGGCGCCGGTTCAAGTTCACTATTTGGGGTATCCGGGCACGACCGGTGCCGATTTCATTGATTATCTGATCAGCGACAGAATCGTCACGCCGATTGAACAGTCATCTTTTTATAGCGAATGCCTTGTTTTTATGCCTTCCAGCTATCAGGTCAATGATCACCATCAAAAAATTGCTGCCCGCATCTGGACAAAAAAAGAATTGGGGCTGCCGGAGACAGGGTGTGTGTTCAGTTCATTTAATTTGCCGTATAAAATAGATCCGCTGATGTTTGATTGCTGGATGCGCATATTGAAACAAGTTCCAGACAGTGTCTTGTGGCTGTTTAAAGGCGGTGAAACAACGACACATAATCTCCAACATCAAGCCTGCATCAGAGGCGTTGATCCATGTCGGCTGGTATTTGGCGAAAAATTGCCCAAAGCCGAGCATCTGGCGCGGCTGCAGTTGTCCGATCTGACACTGGACACCCGAATTGTCAACGGACACACAACCACCAGCGATTCATTGTGGGCTGGTGTACCGGTAATTACCCTGATGGGGGATCAATTTGCAACGCGAGTTTCAGCCAGTTTGCTGGGTGCCGTCGGACTATCTGATTTGGTCGTGGACGATTTAGACGCTTACGAACAACTGGCCGTTCGATTGGGCTCCCAGCATACAGAACGTCAAAGCATCAAAATGCAATTGTCAGCGAACCGATTGACAACCCCCTTGTTTGATACGCCTGAGTTTATCGGTCATCTGGAGACAGCTTACCAAAAAATGTGGTCTATATTCAGGGAAGGAAGGGCTCCACGGCAAATTGAAATTGTTGCGGACTAGTTCATAAGGTAAGCTAAAAACGCGATAGAAAAAATTAAAAACGGCCTCTTGAGAAAGAGGCCTTTTTTTGCTCTTGATGATAACCATCAGATGTCTGCTTGAGATCGGCTCATCTTGTCATTTTAATGAATTGCTAAAGTGCCTGTTCAGGCGATCCTCTTAGCCCGGCAGCCAGATTATTGTTGATATTGATGACGATATTCAGTTTTTCAGGTGACGGAAATGCCATGGTTTCAAAAATACGCTTATCGATAAAGGCCGCCAGGCGCAGAATATCGAGACGCAATTTTTTGGGCATCTCGTGATCGTCGCGCGACAGCTCGCTTTGGAAAATACTCCAGATGCGCTGGTTGTATTTAAGGGCTTCATCCAATTTCAGATCTCGGTCCGGGGCATTCCAATTATCCTGGCACTCCTTGAGTTTTATCGCGGCTTTGGTGAGCACGGCCGCTTCAATTTCGCGACCGGATTGGGTGGCTTTGCCGACACTTTCATATGCTTTCAGTGAGTGGGCCTGGGTCTGCATGCTTTAGAACCTCCTGTTCATAGTTTATTAAATGGCGGGCCAGTTTTAGAGCCCGGTAATAATTTCCGATTAGAATATGCTCGTTAATTTCGTCGATATGACCGGTTAAACGCGGAATAGCGTCAAGCAGCTGGTGAACCAGCTTCCAATAGGCTTGCTGATGCTCGGTTAGATTTTCAGAATCGATGTACATTAACTGGATAACGAAATATATCTGACGGCAATACGAGGTTGCATCTTCCTGGCACAGTATATCTTTCTGGCGCAGAACCGGCACACTGTTTTCAATGATCAGGTCCGTATTTTTACTGTTGCCGTTGGTTAAAACCGCGCCGCCGATAATCATTTTTTCATTGGGTTTTAAGGTGATTTTGAGGGCCATTTTTAAACTGTCCGTTCATTTGCCTGTCCGTTTAACGCCTGAGAAGCATAGGATCTTTAAAAACCGCTGAATCAGACCGGGATTAGAATTGGCGATAAGGCGTCAGATATGGAGGGGGATCGCTCCCCCTCCAAATCGGCTATCTGATTTAGAATAATCTCAGAACTCCCTGAGCGGCTTGACCGGCCAGACTCAATGAGGTCGTACCCAACGCCTGACGCGTTTGCAGCATCAGCATGTTGGCGCCTTCCTCATTCATGTCGGCCTCGGTGAGTTTCGCCGCACCGTCGTTTAGGGTGTTGATCATCTGGGCACTGAACTCCTCACGCGCGGTGATGATCGACAGGTTGTTGGACAGCTTCTTGGATTCAGTTCTCAACGCACCCATAGCGGTTTCAAGGTTGTTGATCGAGCTCTGAATGTTGGCAGCATTGACCGTGGTGTTGCCACTGGTAACCCAGTTGGTGCCACCGGCGGTGACTTCTGAGCTCAAGCCACTAATGTTGAAGTTGGTTGAGGAGTCACCAAAACCGGTCAGTTTTAAAGTGGAATCGCCGGCGGTCGGTGCAAATTCTACCGTCATTTCACCCGATTGCAACAGGTTGACGCCCTTGTAATTGGCATCCGCAGCCATCCGGTTGATCTGCGTCATAACCGTTGCATACTGGCTGGCAAAGATCGTGGCATCTGCGGCCGTAGCCGACAGAGCTGACTGAGCCAGAGATTTGGCCTGGGCAATCAGGTTGTTGATACCTTCAACACCCACGTTGGCGGCCTTGATGGTCTGGATGGCTTCCGACATGCCGTCTTTACGTCCGGCAAGGTCGGTGGCCCGTAATTTATGTTCCTGGGCGGCAAAAAAGTTGATCGGATCATCCAGGGCGGTGTTGACGCGCAGACCGGTGGCCAGGCGTTTCTGGGTGACTTCAAAATCCTTGGACGTTTGCTGTAGGCTGAACAAATTGGCCCGCATACCAGCAGTTAAATTAATTGTACTTAGTGCCATGATTAAATTTCCTTTCCTAGGTTGTTGATTTTGGCATTCTCGCCAATTGGGTTAATATGATCTTACAAACTCTATAAGGTGATGGCCGTATTGGGTCTTTCTGATGTTGCTCTGCCTCCTTTCAGACCCTGTTTTTTTGGCTACCAGATTGTTATCGGGAAAATAGTGGATAACTTTAAGTTTTTTTACTATTTGGGTGCTTTTCTGAAGCACGGCTGATTCGCCATGACCGCATGTTTTAACCTCAACACCCTTTTCTGTATTATCGGTCTTTTGGAAAGTTACTTGATCTTGCTGGCAGGCATGGCGGGAATCCAAAATCTTGGGTCGAAATTTTTCATTAACCGCTGGCAGAATTGGGCTTTGAATGATATAATTTATTGAATTAATGTGGATATTTAACGGGAGGGTCAAAAAAAGGATCCGAATTCGTTGCGATTATTGCATTTGAAGATAAGGTGGTGTATGCAAAGCATCATGCGCATTGAGCACAACAGGCTGTAAAAAACCGACCTAAGACTGGTTCAAACGCATACGGTTTTGCACCAATACCCGATTACGCCAAAGTAAAAATACTTGAGGTTGTTGTGGTCCATCTAAAAATTGATGCCTTAAAACCTGGAATGGTTCTGGCGAGATCAGTTTATAACCAGCAAGACTTGTTGCTGATTGAGAAGGGAACCGCTCTGACCCGCAAACGCATCTGGATGCTCAAAACCTGGGGAATCGAGCAGATCAGCGTTAAAGGGCGGGGCCAAAAGAGTGAATCATCTGAATACACGGTTGAGTTTGAGACCCGCGAGAGTATTGAAAAGGAGCTGCAGGCCAAGTTTGCCGACGTGGTGGATGATCCGGTCATGCAGGAAATCATGAAGGCCGCCAGCCGGCAGCTGCAAAAGAGCTTAACGGATCCGGATAAGCAAAATGAAAGCACCTGATATCGACCGAGTCATTTCGCGGGTAGAGGATCTGCCGACTTTGCCGCGAACCGTTCTGAGGATAACGGAGCTTGTCAACGATCCCAAGTCCTCCGCCCGGGATCTGGCCAGAATCATTACCGACGATCAGGTTTTGGCTGCCCGGTTGCTAAAATTGGTAAATTCATCTTTTTATGGATTTCCTCAGCGAATTTCAACGATCACCGGGGCCATCGTGCTGCTGGGCTTTGATGCCATTCGCAATTTGCTGCTAACCACTTCTGTGTTTGACCTTTTTTCGAATCGTAAAAAAATCAGTCTGATACGCCAGGAACAGTTCTGGGATCACTCACTGGGATGTGCAGTAGCCGCTAAGGTGATCGGCAAACATTTGCGCTACGACAAGGTTGAGGAGCTGTTTGTTGCCGGTCTTTTGCATGATATTGGAAAAATTGTAGAAATGATATTTTTGTCCCAGGCCTTCAAAGATATTAACCGGCTGGTTGGAGATAAGAATATACTGATGATCACAGCCGAGGAAACCATTCTAGGCTACGGTCATCCGGAAGTCGGGAAATTGCTGGCTGAACGCTGGAATTTGCCCCCTAAATTGGTGAGCGTCATTTTACACCATCATCAGCCCAGTACGGCCGGTCGTTTTGCATTTGAAGCTGCCATTGTGCATCTGGCGGATATTCTGTGCCGCTCCCTCAATATCGGCTATGCGGGCGACAACAAGATGCCGGCACTGGATAAAGCTGCCTGGGATAGTTTGCGGATCAGACCTCAAGCCATTGAAGCACTTCTGGCCGACATCCAAAAGGAATTTGATGATATCAGCCTTTTTATTACCTATACCCCCTAATACGGACCCTGATAACGGTTTTGGCAAAATGCAAAATTGCATATTGGATTTAATTTTAGATCAGTAGGGGCAAATGGGTTTGCCGCCATGGGGATGCGCCCCAAGCTTTATTCCAACAACCTAAATTTATTCCTCATTTAAAATCTTTGCCCTAAAACCGGACAGGACTTCAATCCAGAATCGGGCTGCTCTTATATCCCATCAAGCGGGGGTGAACACAAATTATTTCATTTAGCAAAAGCCAATGGCGACATTTTTTGCAGATTGCAAAAATTAGTGCGCTGAATCGGCAAATTATTGGCTCCCAAATTCAGCCGGAAAGGCTGCTTGTTATTTTCTTCGCCAACACCCACATTTTGTAAAGCCATTGTTTAGCACAAAATATAGTGGCACCAGATCTTACCCATACCTTCATGTTGAGCTGTATTTTTCTGCGACTGGAATCACGCGACATTCTTCCGCTATGCTACCCACCATATGTTAGTTGACGGCATGGTTATTGCTAAATCCGTCCTTGTCTCTGATCACTCAGATCACGCGCGAGCTACGCGGAAAAAGATGACCTCATTATAAAATTCAGCACTCCCGGCGAAGTTAGCAACTGTTTCTAAACCCATTCAAAGGAGGAGAAGGTGCAGAATTTGGCCGTCAGCAAAGTTCCAGCCCCCAATTCCGATCTTTTTGTTAAAAACTCAATGGTTCTGGCGCAACTCAATTCGCATGATTCATGCAATGCCATCATCGGTCGTAGTGAAAGGATGCAAGCGGTTTTCGAGTTGGTTGAAAAAGTAGCCGATAGTGACAGCACGATTTTGATCACCGGTGAAACCGGCACAGGCAAAGGACTGGTGGCCAAAGCAATTCATCAAAGATCCAATCGTAAAAATAAACCATTTATTTCAATAAATTGTGGTGCAATACCTGAAAATTTACTTGAGAGTGAACTGTTTGGACATGTGCGGGGTGCATTCACCGGTGCTACGGTTTCCAAATCAGGAAAATTTGAACTGGCCCATGGCGGCACGATTTTTTTAGATGAGATCGGCGATATGAGTCCTGATTTGCAGGTCAAGGTGCTCAAGGTTTTGGAAGAGGGTGAATTTGAGCAGGTCGGTGGTGCCAAGACCATTAAAGTGGATGTCAGGGTGATTGCAGCGACACATCGCGATTTGCCAGAAGCGGTAAAAAATGGACATTTTCGAGACGATCTGTTTTACCGTCTTTACGTCATTCCCATTGGCCTTCCTGCTCTAAGAGATCGTAGAGCTGATATACCCTATTTGACCTCCTATTTTATTCAAATGTATAATAACAAGAATAATAGGCAGATAGATGGGATTTCTGATGAAGCACTTGATGTTATGGTGCATTATGGGTGGCCGGGAAATGTGCGCGAGCTTCGCAACGTCATCGAAAGACTGGTGGTGCTCATCGGTTCGGGCCCGATCTCATTAAATGATTTGCCAAAAGAGCTTATGGTGGTTAACGGGTATCAAAATAACCAGTCCATAGAGGTTACAGACGCGGGAATCTGTTTAAACAGCGCTGTTACCGAGTTTGAGAAAGATTTAATATTACAATCTTTGGAAAAAACCAAATGGGTCAAAAATAAAGCTGCCAAACTGCTCCAATTGAACCGCACAACTTTGGTAGAGAAAATTAAGCGTCACCGAATTCAACAATACGCCACTTGACCGATTGTATTTTGATTTCCAATGAGAAGCGTTTGATTCACCGTGCTGCCTGATTGGCGCACTCCCACTCGAGAAAAATCCCGACGGTCCGATCATGCGGTTTTCTCAGACCATACCGTGTGATTCAGCCACATACGGATCTATCCCTTGTAGTGTTCACTTTGTCTTTCAAAACCGGTACTTGAGCGTCAATGCGGTGACGTGTGCGACGTGAAAAATTGACAGAACTTGGAACCTAATCACCATCGAAGTGACTGAAATTTAGTTAAATTATTTTGGGTTTTGCGCATCAGTGAGATTGTGCAAAAATCCTTTTATTAAACAAGATATTTTTTAATATTAATTATTTAAACATTATTTCAAGTGGTTATATTAATCAGCGACTATTTTACAATTCGACTCACCACCCGAAAAGAAAAGCGGCAGATGCAGAACCGCTCCTGCATCCTAAACAGCTGAAACCGCTAGTCTTCCATGGCATGATAATTGCTCAATTGATGCGCGTCAAACCTGTTTTGCGGACCTTTTGATGTAACAGGTGTTTTTAATAAAATAAATATAAATAACGAATAGTTAAGAATTAAATGCCATCTTCTAAAAATGTTATTACGGCGGTCAATACTGCCGCTGCAAAACCAATTGCTCAAAATTGCTACATGACACCTATTTTTGAAAGTATCCCGACCGGTGTGGTGGCATTGGACCCAACGGGCAAAATTGTCAGCTTTAACCGAACCGCCGAGCAGATAACCGGATATGCTGCCAAAGACGTATTGGGCCACACATTCGAGCAGGCGTTTGAAGCCGGCTATTTTCAACATCCGGCGCTGGATATCAAGAAGATTCTCAAAACGAAAGCGACCACCGAAATACAAACAATACTCGTGCCCGCCAACGAAAAACAGCAGTTGCATCTGAATGTCGCCGTATCTCCCCTGAATTCGGTCAACGATGGCAATATTGGGACGTTAGTCTCTCTGACCGACATCACGCGGATGCAAAGCGCTGAGTTGCAGGCCAAACGCACAGGTCGATTGGCGGCGATGGGTGAGATGGCTGCCCGAATTGCCCATGAAATCCGTAACCCACTAGGCAGTATCGAGTTATTCTCAACCATGTTGGTTGCTGATTTGCAGGAATTTGATGAGTTGAAAACATTGGCAGAGCATATTTCTGCGGGTGTTAAAAGCATTAATAATATTGTTTCCAACTTGTTGCTGTTTATGCGCCCGGATCAGCAGCTGGACGAACAGGTGTTAGACGTTCATGAGGCATTAAAAGATTCTCTGTTTTTTGCCGGGCATTTGTTGGATGCCCAGGACGGTATTGAGGTTCAGACCGAGCTGATCGCAGAAACGATGTTCATCAAGGGTGATCTGGAATTGCTCAAGCAGGTTTTTTTGAATTTAATCTTAAATGCCATCCAGGCGATGTCCAACGGTGGTCGATTGGTGATTTCTACCCACAAAACCAGCAGCCTATCCGGATCACTATTGGCTGAAGTTCATCTGGTTGATAACGGTTGTGGGATTGCACAGGCAGATTTGCCCAAAATTTTTGATCCATTCTACACCACTCGCAAGAAGGGTACTGGATTAGGGCTGACCATTGTTCATAATATAATTAAAATGCATGGCGGCAGCATCGATATTACCAGCAGCCCCAAAGGCACCCGATGTGTTCTGGCCTTGCCGGTTTGGGCCGATCCACAAGGAGATGTTGACAACATTTAAAGTGTTAGGCGGAGTTTTACATTATGGGCCTTGCGCCAATATTAATCGTCGATGACGAATCGGAGATGCGCAGCGCACTTTCACATGCGCTCACCAGAAGTGGTTTTAGCGTTGAGAGCACGGTTAGCGGCACGGACGCTCTGGTTAAGATCAAAAAAGATCCGATCAGCCTGGTCATCACGGACCTAAAAATGCCTGGAATGTCAGGTATGGAACTTATCGGAGCGCTAAAGAAGCTAAAGCCCGAGATTGCGGTCATTGTGATCACCGCTTTTGGTTCCATCCACAATGCAGTTGAGGCCATGCAAGCCGGCGCAGCTGATTATTTGTTGAAGCCGTTTTCATTTGAAACCTTGGTGGCGACGGTCAAAAAAGTCCTTGGGTGTATGGATGAAAATGGTGATAAATGGCCATCAAAGCAAATGTCTAATCCTACAGCAACAGTTAAGACATTAGTTACTAATAATATAAAATTATTAGATATTTTAAAGCTTGCAAAGAACGTGGCAGCCAGCCGCTCAACCATTCTGATTCAGGGCGAGAGCGGAACCGGCAAAGAACTATTGGCTGCTTACATTCATGAAAACAGCGGTTATCCGGACGAACCCTATGTAGCGCTCAATTGCGCAGCTTTACCAGAAACGTTGGCTGAAAGTGAGCTGTTCGGTCATGAAAAAGGTGCTTTTACCGGTGCTGTGGGTCGTAAAATGGGCAAGTTTGAACTGGCCAAACACGGAACTGTTGTGCTCGATGAAATCAGTGAAATGACACCGCCTCTGCAGGCCAAACTGCTGCGCGTTTTGCAGGAAAGGGAGATCGATCGGATCGGGGGCAGCCGATCCGTTCCCATGAATGCGCGTGTGGTGGCTATTAGCAATGTGGATTTGAAAAAAGCCGTATCAGAACGCAAATTTCGTGAGGATTTGTATTATCGCATCAATGTGGTGCCATTTACCATTCCACCGCTCCGAGAACGCAAAGGGGACATCCCGCTTCTGGTGACGCATTTTCTCGAGAAATTTTGTCAAATGAACCAGAGGGAAATGCTCAAGATGTCCGATGCCGCTCTGGCGCGATTGGTCGGCAATCCTTGGAAAGGCAATATCAGAGAACTGGAAAACACGATCGAGCGGGCGGTGCTCATCAGCAACGGCCCCAAACTGTTACCGGAGCACCTGTTTTTAGACGTTGACGAATTTGATGACGCCGCCCAGCCGGCCATTTCGATTCAGGCCGGTATGACGGTCAAGGAGATGGAAAAGAAATTGATCACCAAAACCCTGAGTGATGTTGACGACAACCGTACCCGGGCTGCGGAATTGCTTGGCATCAGCATTAGAACACTGCGAAACAAGCTAAAAGAATACAAACAGGAACTGGAAGCATCTCAGGCTGAAACCGCAGCTCAAAACAGTTAGATATTCTAACGCCGGCAAGGGCCCGTATGTAAACGGTTAGACGGTAGTTTTTGCCGCTTGCAGGTTTGCAGCCCATGAAAAGATATATAGGTATTATTCTGTATTTATTGAATAAATGTATATTCCTGCTCTCAGTATGCCGTCTCAGCACGCTGGTATGAAAATTGCTCGAT
>JAAUXT010009884.1_pt1 | contig 16838 bp, 26 predicted proteins | sample 7278171 | NCBI WGS metagenome assembly JAAUXT01 (sample SAMN14350112, study PRJNA611818) | marine sediment metagenome | isolation source: surface marine sediment (1.8m) | place: French Polynesia: Moorea | collected 2018-08 | reverse complement strand
CGACCAGCAACCACACAACCAACTTAAACTCACTGTATGGGTAGCTCGAGCACGCCGGGGGGCGGGGGGGGGCCGGCCCCCGCCCAGTGAAGCAGGTGCTGAAGCAAGTGCACGTGGCCCTTTGCAATCAAGATTCCTTGATTGAGTTGATGTACAAACAACTCACCTGATTTGCTAAGGCTCTGAGAAACTTATCTTTGGAAACCTGCTCAAAACGGCACTGTTTTTTGAGTTGATCTCGCTGTTGTCCCAGTTCTTTGATTGTATTTTCAAGCAGAAGGACTGGTGAGATTCCTTCTGTGACTCTTGCGAAAGAAGGGTTCAGTTGATAAAGGTCTGTGGAGACTTGTGTGACTCTAAACACTGAACTGGCATTTGTGGCACTTCTTATCCATTCAGTTCCAGTTGGAAGAGCAGCATCCACTGGGATGCCTTCAAGTCCAACATCCCGGCAAGCATACTCCCAGAGAGCCCAAATGTTTTCTTTTGGAATGTTTGGGTATTTCTGCATCAGGTTCATCAGCGTATCGTTGAGATCACCCTGCAGTCTCTTGACCTTGTTCATCTCTTTTCTGTCGATATCCAGAGCATCCTGTGCAGCCTTGAGGTTCTGCCTTTCAATCAGTTGGTATCCAAGGTGTGCTCCTGCCATGGGAAGCCAGCCTGGTGCGAGGAGCATCACCTGATCCACAAAGATGAAATGGTTAGCACGAAGTCTGTGTTGCATCACTGTGAGTCCCGCACCGAAGCACCACATCCCTAACCCGCCACACGCCACTCCATTGAGGACATGATGGCTCCATTTGATGATTTCCTTGTGTAACTTCAAGTTCTGCAGGGTCAAATCACGACGCGGCAGCATATCCACCAGGGTTTCCGCTAATTTTCCCCGCGTTTTCAAACCTCGATAAAAGTCTGGGTCCACCAGCAGTTTCTGGCAACACTGCACCTGTAAAGTCATTTTGAAGAACCTGAGTGCAGTGTCTCAGTCAGTCCCGGATACACACACCCTCCACAGCGGTTCTTCCTTGCAGTAGCTTTGTCAGTTCGAGTTTTCTGTGTAATATCGTGCCTCTCTGACACCAGCAAAACGTCAAAGACGAAGTGAAACCAGCAACCAAGGACCAAAGAGCACGTTGATCTTTGTTAAAGAGGTCAACACGTGTGATGTGCAAAGATAATTCGATTCTCCTGAAGTGAAACGCCATGTCCGCTTGTCCTGACATCAAGCTGTGAGAATGAGTTCTGGGAGCGTCCAAGTGGACACCTGTCCACCCCAAGCTCAATCGTCAGCAACAAGATCTGGGGTGAATTCCATGCATGGTTATGTCGGAATGCCCGATATGAATGGAGTTTGGCATAGCGAGTTCAAGTCCACCACATGCAGAAAGACGACGGGCGGTATGCAATATACACCCCGAACACGGCTTTGTGGAAAGAAATTAACCTGTAGAATTTGGCCCCAACGCGCGGATCGTACACAGCGGACAGGTCCTTCGTTTTCTTTTTCTGGTCAATTTGGGTCGCTGGTTTCGTTCTGTCTCTGTGCACGCAATGAAAGATAAGCCTCGTTGAGGTAAAGAAGAGGTCTAAAAATCAGAAAAAATAAAGATCTTGGACTCCCAAGTCCTGGGTTCAGAATCTCGGCTGTTCAACAAATTTTCCTCATACTGGAAATATGAAAATAAGAAGATTTTATTCAACAAAAATCCTCACACAAATCCACGATCACAGCTCCGGACTGCCTCGTTACTCGTCTGATTTACAAAACCTGAAACGCTACAACGACTATTTGCGCACGCACGTGTTCTCTGTTTGGTTCAATGTTTTGGGCACCGCCCCTGGATTTCGCTACTTGTCTGCAGAACATCCGCGGTTGCACTCGTATTGCGGCGTGCAATGACCTCGTATCCCTTTGTCGTTTGCATCAATTTCTTGTGCAAAATTCGTGATCACACCATGAAAAAGGGGAAAATCTGTCGGACATCGCACGCATAGCAAAGTGACTTTTTATTACTTTTTGATCTGGTTTCCCCCGAAAAAATGTTTGGTCGGTTGGCAATAAAAGACGGTTGAGATAACACTGTGACACACTTCAACACTCGCCAAAAGTGGTTGTTCTCCACGCAACGGGGCCCACGTGAAACTGCAAAGAACTGTTTCAGATCAACAACTATCGCAATCCAGGTTTGTGGTGCCTCCTCAGTGCACTTTTTCACGCGTTCAAGATCAATTGGCACACGGACGCGTGCCGTTCATCAGTAAAAAATGCAAATTCACAACGGCAACTTGTTGTCATGCCAGAATTGTGCATGGTCGGCTGTCTGACTGACAGAGTGCGCGCGTGTGCGTGTGTGCGTGTGTGTGGTAACATGGTGCTTGTATGTGTGCACATTCTGACTCGAAACAAACACATGTTGCAACTGGACTCTATCTCCATCTGCATCTCCATATTTCTCTCCCTCTCCCTCTCCCTCTCCGTCTCCCTCTCCCTCTCCCTCTCCCTCCTCTCTCTCTCTCTCTCTCTCTCTCTCTCTCTGAGTCTCTCAGATCCAACAACGCAATTCACACACACTGTTCTGATTGTTGTCTTCTGCAGATTTGCTTATCAATATTGTCGTGCAAAATGTCAGAGCAAAAGCGGATCATACTCTGGTGCTACCCGAGGACTCTGAGTACCGCGTTCTGCAGGGTCATGGTCAGCAGGAAGAGCTGCAAGGTGAGGGTGCGTGTGTACATGTGCCCAACTGAGTTGAAATTGTCCCAAGACTGTGCGTGTGTGTTCGTGTGTGTCACTGGAAAAGGCGTTGGCCCAGGCATTTGTTGCACGTATGCTTGAATACCTCATTCGCCGACATGCACGCGCGTCTGTCTGTCTGCTTGTGGGCGCAGGCGCAGGCATGTTTGCGAGCAGTAAGTTTTACTTTGACTCTGGCTTCCCTTCAGGTTCTTGCAGAGCCGTCAGTCAAGCCCTACTACTTCGGGGAGGAGAGGATCGGGTTCTTCGACCTCACGCCCGCTTTCTTCCCAGACGCGCCTCTCCCTCTGCCCAACTGCACCTGGAAGGATTATACTGCAGAGATGAACCTGCCATATGAAGGTACAATGCACCTGGAACCAATCGAATACACACGTTTTGTGTGACAACTCACAATTTGGGAGTCAGTGTGTCCAAGTAATCTCAATGCACTGAAAATGCTAGAAGGAACAGAAAACTACGCCAGGCTGAATCAGACTCACGGACAGCATTTTCAGCAAGGAAGACCGCAGGGTACGATGAAGTGTTTGCCAAGGAGATGCCTTACAGGGTGAGGACTTTCCTGGACGCTGGGACCCTGGATGACGTCATTTCACGTGACTACGTCCACGTCTTTCTCAGCCGGGACCCAGTCAAATCCGCCACCTCCAACCTGGCGATGGGGTACTTCCAGCAGTCCATACCCACGGGTGAGAAATTCTATTTGTTTTTTTTTTCAGGGTATGAGGAGGTATTCTCGAAAGAGATGCCCTACCGGGTGAGGACCTTCTTGGAAGCGGGGACCCTGAATGACGTCATCCCACGTGACTACGTCCACGTCTTTCTGATCCGGGACCCAGTGAAATCCATTACCTCGTACCTGCACGTTTGCCAAAATCAGAAGGCCGTACCCACAGGTAACGTCTGTACACACCGTGCCGAGATGCAGCACGGGGCGGGGGGAGTGTTGGTGATCTTAAATTTTGGAGGTTGATTGTTTGTCGTCGGTCGCAAAGACTCTACAAACATGTATGTCTGCCCCTGAGGCTGATTCAGAGGAAGAGGGCCCAAACCTATGACAGCCGGAAAACGCACTGTAAGATGTGTATCCCTTTCTTGTCAGGGGATATGGTTCTCAGTGGTCCCATCGTGGATTGGATCTTGCATTCAGTGCAACATTTTCTTCGTGCTGCTGGTTTCTGAATTTGAATTGAATGTTACAGAAGAAGAACATCCAGAAGAATTCAAGACGAGACGCAAATTCTACGAGTGGCCAGAAAACCAGCTGCAGTACATGAAGAAGATGTACGATTGGGTGGTGGAGACGAAGGGCTACAGACCTCTGGTGATAGATGCTGATGATCTGCAGAGGGATCCAGGTGAGTTGTGGATTGATCAGAACAAGAGGTGGATCCTGGATCCAGTCATGAGGATTCTGAGCTCTGTCCTCACCATAGTGAGGGCACTTCCAACCCGATCTACAAGTCTCTCAGGGGTCACTTGATCCAAAGGGGTCTGGAGCTGCAGAGGTCAGCTGCTCCCAGGGGCTGGCGTGCAGGCAACTGAACCACTTGACGGTGGCTTGCAAAAAGGTTGAAAACAGCAGAACTTAGAACTGCCAGTCGCAGTACACAACCATCTGCATTTTCATAGGCGGACCTTGCTTGGCATTGGGCACGGAGACAAGCAATGCAGTTTCTGCCTCTCCTGTGTTTTCCGCCTTGCAACAATGTTGTGTATTTGATTCCCTACTTCCAGAAACCACCATGCGTCGCTTTTGTGAATTCGTCCAGATCGACTTCCAAGACACCATGGTCAGCTGGCCCCCACCTCCACCGGACCAAGCGCACCTGTTTGAGATGTTTGCTGGGGCTTTCAAAAGGGCGGGAGAAACTGAGGGTATCGCCCCTCCTTCTGACGTACCCAAGTACCCTGAACCAGATGAGGAGATGCAGATCACCATTGACAACGCAATGCCATTCTACAACTTTCTCAAGCAGACAAAAGCCAGCAAAACGTTCAAAACGAAAGAGATGGACACGAAGTGAGAACAACGTCTGAACTTTGTGCGTGATTGACAAGAAACAGTGAAAAAAGTTTGCAGCTCGAAGGAGAAATGTTCCAAGTCTTCTCCCTGTTCGAGTGGGGTCCGTGACGCCTTCAGCTGAATCAGATGACCCGATTTGGGTGAAACGCGTCTGGGTGGTTGGGGGCATTCAGTTTGCATTGTGCTTTCGGATGACCCGATTTTGCATGGCTGGATTATCCGTGTGTTTGGGGCATTGTGCATGATGAGTAAACGAAATAAATTGTGTATCCTATTTTTGTCCGTCATTGTGTCCGAAATTGATGAACGGACGGAAATGCATCGGCCCTCATTTTGTTCTGCGCTTTCATCGTGATTGGAGGGGACGAACACTGTCGCATCCACGCGACTGGATGTGGAGCGTGCACATGTGTGTCACGCACCTTTGCGCTGTTTGAACAGCAAGCAGAGATACACCACCATCACCAAACTAAACAAACACCTGAGGCATCTGCAAGTATTCGTACGTTCTGCACCAAAAGGAAGAGCCTGGGAATGTAGCAGAACAGTGCCGAAAGCGGACATTCCCATGCAATCCATTTTTTGGTCAAACGTCAAATTTCAAAACGAGCTTTGACATGTGACAATATTCAGACGACAAACACACGCGCGAAACGTCGAGACTTTTTGACAGCGTTTTGGGGTGATCCTTTCGCGGAAGGTGGCCGTTTTCGTTCTTGTCCTAGATTCGTGCGGTCCGTGCACGTGCATGTGATGCTCTAGTTTTCATTGATGTACATGTGTTGTGTTTACTGACCTCTTGTTATCTGTTGTTCAACGTACACTTTGGAAGGAGTTCTGATTTTGTTCGGTGAAGGCTTTGGAATCAATGACCTGTTGAGCATTTCTGCACGATACACGAATTTGCACGCACTGATTGTTGTTTTTCGGCACCTTGATTGAAAATGTCGGATCAGAGGCGGATCATTCTGTGGTGTTTCCCCCGGAGTCTCTCCACTGCGTTCTGTCGTATTATGGTCAGCAGGAAGAGCTGCAAGGTGAGTGGGTGTGCGTGTGTGTGCGTGTGTGTGAGTGTGCGTGTGCATTTGTGCGTGTCGACGGAACACAACCTTGTCTGTTGTGCTACGGTGAGAGATGCAATGTCAGTGTGAGTGCGTGAGTGTGTATGCGTATGCCTCTGTGCGTGTTGCCGGGAACACAAACCTCTGTAGGGCTGTGGTCAGCAGGAACCGCAGTAAGGTGCGTGTGTGCGTGTGTGTGAGTAAGTAAGCGTGCATTTACGTCTGTGTTGTCGCCAGAACAAACCTTCTGCAGGGCGATGGTCAGCAGTAACAGCGGCAAGGTCCATGTAGGCGTGTGTGAGTGCGTGTATGTGAGTATGTGTGCGTGCGTTTGCGTCTGTAGATATTTGTCGCCGGAACACAACCTTCTGCAGGGCGATGATTGGCAGGAACAACGGCGTGTGTTCGTGTGTGTTCGTGTGCGTGCGTGTGTGCCTGTACTTTCCGCCGTTCTTGGCCATGGTCAGCGTGGAGAGATGCAAGGTGCGTGTGTGGGTGTGTGTATGCGTTTTGTCAAGCTCACACGCTCACGTTTTTTGCTATGTTCTGCAGCTTCTGCTGGAACCTGGTATCCCTCCGTATTACTTCGGTGCTGAGCGGCAGGGCGGCTGGGACATCAAGCCGCTGTTCCACCCAAAGGAGCCGCTCCCGCTGCCGAACTGCACCTGGAAGGACTACACGGCAGAGTTGAGCCTGCCCTATGAAGGTGAGATCTAAACAGGTTGTTGCCAACACTGTCTGAAAGAAGCACACCCTTTCCATGCAGTTTGAACCTTTCTCAATCGACATGTTTGGCCTGAAACGCCACGAAAGAGAAAGCACTGGAGAATGTTTCTTCACTTTTAATGTGTGCAAGAGTATCTATGTGTTTCCGATTCGTTTTGCAACACATGTGTGCCCATATGTCTGTCTGTCTGTCTGTCTGTCTGTCTGTCTGTCTGTCTGTCTGTCTGTCTGATATCCAATCAAGGGTCATGTTGTCATTTTTCTTTGCTTCTGTAGGATACAGTGAGGTGTTTGTCAAAGAGATACCCTACAGGATCAGGAAATTCATGGACGCTGGTACCCTTGATGACGTCATCCCACGTGACTACGTCCACGCGTTCCTGATCCGGGACCCAGTGAAAACAATGCCCTCTCACCTGAAGCTCTGGCTCGATCTGAGGTGCTGGCCCACAGGTAGAACAATAAAATTTCTTGGGTTCAAGGAGGGAAAACCTTCAGCTCTGCATCGTTTCATGACCTGGTGATTTCGCAGAATTCAAACATGTGTCCGCACATGCGCAATGCGGTGCAAAATAACCTCGTGTTTCCACAGGGAGGCCAAACGTGTTCCCATTTTCCACAGAGACAGATGACCCGGTGGAGTTTAAGACCAGACGCATGTTCTTCGAGTTCCCTGAGAATGACCTCGAATATTTCAAGAGAATGTACGAGTGGGTGGTGGAGACCAAGGGCTACAGGCCTCTGGTCATAGACGCTGATGATCTGCAGAAGGATCCAGGTGCGTGGAAATCAAAGTTGTGCAAAAACGAACAAGACTAAAACGTGTTTTGGGTGTGGGCAATGCACGCGTCATTGTGCCTTTGTTGCCCATGCAGCATACATTCAACGCTCACTTCATGTTGAACAGACAGTTCTTCTACCAGCAGAAAGAAACCTGTCCAGGTGTGTTATTTCCTTTGCTAGAATCCACCCTGCGTCGCTTCTGCGAGTTCGTCCAGATCGACTTCCAGGACTCCATGATCAACTGGCCCCCACCTCCACCGGACCAGGCGCACCTCTTTCAGATGTTCGCTGGAGTGTGGAGGAAGGCGGGAGAGACGGATGGCATCGCCCCTCTGTCAGAAAACGACAAGAACAAATACCCTGAGCCAGATGAGGAGATGCAGATTACCATTGACAATGCCATGCCATTCTACAACTTTCTGAAGCAGGCAAAAGACAAAGCGGACAAAACTTTCAAGGTAGAGCAGTGCCAAGCCTGAGTGGTGTCGTCATTTCCCATCGTTCTGGGTGATGCATACAGTGCACGTGTTGGCAAATGGGACAGGAGCACTCTGGCAGCATGGACTCACCCCCAAACGAGCCTTTTTCATTCATTCTAACTTTTTCGGCGAATTTATGCATCCGTGGTCTGATAATCCTGTTGAGCAAATAAATGACCTTTTTTGTTCTGGGGATTGAAACTTTCAGTTTCGTCTCAACCTGACTTGTGATGAAAAAACACCAATTGTGTTGTGCTGAATTGTGTTCGTTGTTGTGAGTCAATCCGTATTGGTGTCTTTGCCTTGGGATCAAGTCGGGTTCGCTGTGCTTCTCCTCTGTGGGTGGGGCTGGACCGGTGGAATGCGAAAGATCTCAACCAGTTGACGGGCCTCGTCAGGGGTGGATTCAGGGTCTCGCCATTGGGTCCGATCCCACGATTGACCATTCTAACAAAAACAAAAGCGAGCTCCAAAAACAAGCGACATGCACACCCATGCCTCTGTCCCCCTCCTGGATCAGAAAAATTGAGCACGTTTCTATTGATGATTTGTATTTGATTTGTGGTCAGCGCGAAACCTTTTATCTCCAATTCGTACTTTGGAACTGGTGAACTACGCACGTGTTTACCTGGCAGGCCAGCATTCGAAGACTTTCTGGGTGAGCCGCTGTTTTGTTGTTCTTTCGTTGACTTGTTGCGCGAACGACCAGATTCGCGAGCACACACACACACACGCACACACACACGCGCGCGCACACAAGGACACACACACAAGTCGCGCACACGTCCATAACACCAGGTGCATGACCGTGGTCTGCTGAATCCACCTTGTGTATTGCATGCCGTGAAGTGTGGGCTTCTGGGCATTGGAGCAAGCTGGCTCAAGCTGAAATACGAGCACAATTCATGCAGAAAGCATTGCCTCGCACTGAGACATGTTTTTATCACACAGGTCAAGTACTTGACAGAGAAATGTCGGACCAGAGGCGGATCATGCTGTGGTGTCACCCGAGGACTTTGAGTACCGCGTTCTGCAGGGTCATGGTCAGCAGGGAGAGCTGCAAGGTGCGTGTGTGTACGTGCGTGTGTGCGTGTGCGGGCAACCGTGTGTATTGAGCCGTAAGAACGGTGATCAGCAAGGAGAGCTGCCAGGTGTGTGCACAATGTGTGTGCATCTGTATGTGAAAGTTCACCACACACGTTCTGTGACAGGGATCTCTCGCTTTGGAGGTCAGTGCAGGTGCTAGATACCGAGCATGGCCAGGAGCAACACCTGCTCATCGCCTGCAGAACGCAAACGTAACTTTTGGCTTGCTGTGATGGTCAAAAGTTACGTTTGCGTCTGCGTTTGTGGGCTGTTTGCTCAAACTCGCCTGAACACGTTTCCCTTCCAGGTTTTGATGGAGCCGTCAGTTCCCACCTACTATTTCGGGTCTGAGCGGCAGGGTTTCTTCGAGGTCACACGTCCTCCTCTGTTCTTCCCAAAGGAACCACTCCCGCTTCCCAACTGCACCTGGAAGGACTACACGGCAGAGTTGAGCCTGCCCTACGAAGGTGAGATGAGAACCAGAACCAAAAAGGTACATGTGAATGCGTCAACGGAAAAGGAACTGACAAGAGGTACAAATCTTTCCCACCGCAACCAGGAAACGAGACTCACATTGAATTGTGAGCAAACTATTTTCCAATGTGTTGCATTTTTAAGGTTGAGATTGGACCACTTGACCTCAACGTGAATATTTTCAGGCCACAAAGAAGTTTTTGCAAAAGAAATGGGTATCAGGATGAGGAAATTTCTGGATGCAGGGAATTTGGATGACGTCATCCCACGTGACTACGTCCACGTCTTTCTGATCCGGGACCCAGTCAAAGCGATACCGTCCTTTCTAAAACTTGCGTCTGATATGAAACTAATGCCCACAGGTGCGAGCCTGAAACTACCAACAGACACACTTACGGACACTGTACAATGTAAGAATGAGAGCACAACCAAAATGACCTGCACCACAAGAAAATTCCAGGATGTAGGTGCCAACGCCGGATGACGTCATCCCAAAGACTGTGTCCACGTCTTTCCATCCAAGACCCATGCAGTCAGATCCAGTCACAAGCAGTCGTCTGTCTATAGCTGATGAGATCATAGAACAAGATATTTTCAGGCTACAAAGAGGTCTTCGCAAAGGAGATGCCCTACAGGGTCAGGAAATTCTTAGATACCGGAACCCTGGATGACGTCATCCCACGTGACTACGTCCATGCCTTTCTTATCCGGGACCCAGTCAAAACGATACCGTCCTATCTGCAACTGGTGTACGACCTGAAGCAGGTACCCACAGGTGAGGGTTTGGGACCAAAGTAAGAAAGTTGTAGCCAAATGCCCTGAACCAAAAACAAATTACTGGATGAGAAAATGTGGCATGACGTCATCCCACTGACCGTGTCCATGTCTATCAGACCTTGACCCACCCAAATGGACTTGTCCCTCTCTGAAAAGTCTGGCCATGCTTGGTGATGTCTCAGAACAACACCGCAGGTCTTTCCAGGGCATCAAGAGGTATTTGCCAAGGAAATGCCGTACAGGCTGAGAAAATTCCTGGACACCAAAACTTTGGATGACGTCATCCCATGTGACTACGTCCACGTCTTTCTGATCCGGGAACCAGTCAAAACGATACCGTCCTATCTGCAACTGGCGAAGAACCATAAAGCTTTACCCACAGGTGAGAGCCAGGCACCAGGATACTCGGTTCCGATGACACCCTCTCGGAGACAAATTCTCTGTCATTCAGTCAGTCATTTAGCTAGTGTCTGTCTGTCTATCTGTCTGTCTGTCTGTGCTGTCTGTGCTGTCTGTGCTGTCTGTCTGTCTGTCTGTCTGTCTGTCTGTCTGTCTGTGCTGCTGGTTGGCTGGCTGGCTGGCTGGCTGGCTGGCTAGCTGGCTGGCTGGCTGGCTGGCTTGCTGGTTGGCTGGTTGGCTGCCCTGTCTCAAGGAAAACCCAAGCTTATATCTAAGAATTGACACAACCTTTCCAGGATGGTCGCTTCCGGGGAGCAAGGACTGCAGATGGGCAAATTTCAAACATAGTTCCTTTGAAGCCGTTTTCACATTGGTGGTACTGTCGATGTCACAACTTTGACGTCCACAGCAGAATTTTGATGTCAACGTCAAAATGTCACGAACACCCATTAGGTGGGCGTCAAAAACAGTCAAGAGCATTCTTTGACAACGTCAAAAAAGTTGCTGTCGACGACAGAAAAAGCTGACGCCGTCACCAATATGAAAAACGCTTCAGGCGTGCACAATCAAGTTTGTCTTCATGAGTAAGCTGTGTCCACCCGAGCACGTTAGTTTGACCCCTGTGGGGGCAGTTCCGTGTTTTGCTTCAAGTCACAATTGCCACTGACCAACAACAAACACATGGCAAATCGAACATGGAAAACCTGAAATCTGTCTTGTTGTTCAAAGAACAAAAAGTTACGCAGAGATGTTGCTCAGACTGACCAACCAAAATTTAATGTTCCTCAAGTCTTAGCTCCTCACAGCCCCTCTTGTTCCGCCATTGGAAGGATGTATTCTTGTGCCAAGCTTGATATTCCATCCACAGAGGAGGAGGACCCTGTGGAGTTCAACACCAAACGCAAATTCTACGAGTGGCCCGAAAATTGGAACCAGTACATGAGGAAGATGTACGAGTGGGTGGTGGAGACGAAGGGCTACAGACCCCTGGTTATAGATGCTGATGATCTGCAGAGAGATCCAGGTGAGTTGGATCCCTACGAGACCCAGTACAAGTGATTAAAATAGCAAGTTCCCCTGACGGAAGCTCTTCTGAATGCATTTTGAATTGGTACGTGATGGCCTTTGTAAAAAAAGTTGCTGTCATGAGAGACGGGAGGGAAAACATGCACAAGTTGTTCCACAGTAAAATCCACTTTCAGTTTTCTACCCCATACACCTGCATTCCATTGACCCTTTGTTTGCAGAGTCCACCTTGCGTCGCTTCTGCGAGTTCGTCCAGATTGACTTCCAGGACACCATGGTCCACTGGCCTCCACCCCCTGAGGACCAGGCACACCTCTTCAGCAAGTACGCTGGTGCCTGGAAAAAGGCTGGTGAGACAGAGGGTGTTGCCCCTTTGTCAGATAAGGATACATCCAAGTATCCAGAGCCGGATGAGGAGGTTCAGGTTGTTATTGATAGAACCATGCCGATCTATAAGTTTCTGAAGGAGGCGGAGGCGGACAAAACGTTCAAGGTGTAAGAATGTAGGCACTCCGAGCAGTGCCAGCAAAATGCGAGTTCTGAATGGGTGATGACAGCAGCCAGGGTGCGGTGGGTAACCAAGCTTCGTGACCCCTTGCACCAACACGGACTTTTGTCTCCTTATTTACAACTGCTTTCAAGTTTGATTGAGGCCGAGTGAGGCGCAGTGATGTGCAACGACCCCAGATCCTTGTGTCGTGTTCCACGAATCCACACCCACAATTTATTTGTTTTCAATGAAATAAATTTGAAGTCACATTGTCTGTGTTTATTATCGTGGAGATTTCAGTCAAACATAAAGAATGTTGTGCTGACCAGGGATCGATTTGAGGCCTGTGTGTTCTGGGCCCTTGCGGCATACGATTGACTGTGCCAACTTTGAAAAGTGCAGTGTCTCCCCCAAAGAAAAGAAGACGGTGTTCTTGCGAGGCAAAAGATTGAGAGAGAGAGAGAGAGAGAGAGAGAGAGAGAGAGAGAGAGAGAGAGAGAGAGAGAGAGAGAGAGAGAGAGAGAGAGGCGGACATCATCATCGCCCGTCCCGTCCCTGCATGGAGAGTGTGGCACCTTGGACGTTCATTGAAGTTTTGTGTTTGGATCGTACTTGGCGCGTACTCTGACGCGTATTTTGGAACGTTTGTACGTGTGGTCTACTTTGACGAAAAACAGTCAAAGCTTCGCAGGTGAGCAGGTTCTGTGAAAAATACCATCACAATGCTGTGAAGACGTTCGTTGTTCGATATGAACGAACACTTCGTGTGAGAGCACGCGTTTAGGTACCCGCATGGATGCTTACGCACGCACACGCGGATAGCCACATACACAACACACACGCACACACACTGAAGAAATTTATTTGACAGGGTTCTCTGGCAAGCTTGTGGGTATGGTGTGCAGAATTGCTGAATCCAAGACTAAGCGTCCAGCACACCATCATGACAGCATTCTGCAAACAGGGCTGATGTATCAAGCAAAAAATGCACCCGCCCGTGTTGAAAGTACACATGTTTCTTTTCAAAACATAGGTCAAATACTTGACCAGAAAATGTCTGACCAGAGGCGAATCATGTTGTGGTGCTACCCGAGGACTCTGTCCACCGCCTTCTGCAGGGTGATGGTCAGCAGGAAGAGCTGCAAGGTGCGTGTGTGTGTGTTTGTGTATGTGTGTGTTGGTATGTGAGTGTGGACATGTGTGCGTGTGTGGATGTGAATCAGTTGGTGTGAAATACTTTGACTCCCCCATTCATAACCGTGCATCTTTTGAAAAAAAAACAATGCAAAGGGATGACCTCCCATCCTCATAAGCAAACCCTGCTTCTGTAAATCTTGAACACCAAACGTGTATCGGGCTGATCCAAATGAATTACATGTATGTCATATTTGTCCAAGCAAGTCCAACTTCAAGAACTATCCCAACAAGAACAACACAGAAGAAGGGTTTGATTCGGAGCTGGATCCATTCCCTGAAACAGACATCAAGTGTTCTTGACACTTCCCAACAGACTTTTTCAAATAGTTTGTGGTACAACTTGCCACGTTCTGATCAAGCCAGTTCCACTGCAGATTCTGATGGAGCCGTCTGTCCCCGCCTACTACTTTTGGGCAGGAGAGGCAACGCTTTTTCAACTTCAAACCGGCCTTCTTCCCAGACGCGCCTCTGCCGCTGCCCAACTGCACCTGGAAGGATTATACAGCAGACATAAACCTGCCCTATGAAGGTGAGAGACAGGTGCACTTTGTTCTGAGAATCACAGGCACTGAACATTTTTGTGCATTTTCCATGCAGGTGTGTCTTTGTGTGAAGGTGTGCGCACACATTGTGATGAGTGTTTCAAAATACTTGCAGAATTATAATTTTTCTGGCCAAGTTTTAGACACAGTTTGCAACAGAAAGAAATGAGGCTGCACACAGTGAGTGGATGAGGGGTAAAAGCAGAGAATATCTTTCTTTTGTGTGTGTGTGTGTGTGTGTGTGTGTGTGTGTGTGTGTGTGTGTGTGTGCACGCATTCTGTGGAAAGTAGACTGTTGGATTTTGACAGGCTTTTCGTGATTACTGTTGAAAACATGCCCCTTAGCTTGTAGGTTGGTGTTGGCAAACAGGATCAGAAGGGTTTCGTCTGTTGTCTGCTCAGTCCACCTCATCCATGGGGACCCTGAAATGTCTGTCACTTTGACCAAAGCCCTGAGAGTTTCCAAACTGGGCTATTTCCAGGGTACAAGGAAGTTTTTGCCAAGGAGATGCCATACAGGATGAGGAAATTCTTGGGTGAGGGAACATTGGATGACGTGATCCCACGTGACTACGTCCACGTGTTCCTGATCAGGGATCCTGTCAAAACGATGCCTTCCTATCTGCAACTGGGGTACAACCATGTGTTCCAAGGTACGTGTTGCAAGGGGATCACTTGATAAGGAAATAGATCGATTCATCCTACCGCGGCGTGCCATGAGAAAAATCTTTGGATGTATTTCTCATGCAAACTAACGTATCAGAGTCTGCTTAATGTTGCACAAACAGATCTAATGTGTGTGAAGCTTGACCTGCTTTCTGTAGAAGTAGATTCAGAAGCCTCGAAGATGTTGTCAAAGTTCTCAGAGTGGCCAGAAAATTACAACCACCACATGACGAGGATGTACGACTGGGTGGTTGAGACAAAGGGCTACAGACCCCTGGTCATAGACGCTGATGATTTGCAAAGAGATCCAGGTGAGTTGGAAATTGCAGTGCATTATCTGAGTCTTCGTGTGAGGACTTGAAGGTGTGGGTTTCAGACTAACTTCTTGATTTTTTTCACAACACCCCTGAGAGTCACATGACCAAATTTTAGCAGTGAAAATATGCACCAAAAGACACAGGCTTTCTTGCAGTTCACATCTTGTATCTCAAGCATGCAGGAAGAACACCTCATTGCACCAGTGCTATTTATAGATTTGTTGTTTTGCAGAGTCTACACTGCGTCGCTTTTGTGAATTTGTCCAGATAGATTATATATCAGGATTCCATGGTTCACTGGCCTCCTGCACCAAAAGACCAAGCCAATGTTTTTGATTTGTATGCTGGGGCATTCAAACAGGCTGGTGAGACAGATGGTATTGCTCCTCTGTCTGATAAGGACAAATTCAAATACTGTGAACCTGATGAGGAGGTTCAGATTGTTGTTGATAGAAAGATGCCGATCTACAAGTTTCTGAAGGAGGCCAAAGCCGACAAAACGTTCAAGAAGTGAGAAGAGACACCAAGGCACTCCTCAACAGAGCATAATTTTCACATTTTGGTTTGGTTCGGGTCGGTAACTCCAGAAAACAAATGACATTAGACCTGAGGTTGTGACCCCTGAATCATGCACACATGTCTTGTATCAAACCTGGTTTTCACAGAAAATAAATGTTGGGGTGATGTTTCTGTTGTGGCGTTGTTGTGTTCGCCTGCCTCACGCAGAATTTGGAATTTTCGATCAATGCTACGCACGAGTTCTTTCATTGATGATTTGCGTTTGTTGTGTAGATCTAACTTTCTTATCTGGTGTTCAATGCGCACGCACTTCGGAACGACTATGTTGCACCTTTCCTGTGTGTGAAGTGGAACAGTTTCAGGTGAGCAGTTGCGATTTCCTGTTCCAGTTGTTTTGGCACGCGAAGGAACACAACAAACAGACTCGAGCCCGTGCAAGCACCCAGTCTACGCATGCACGCGTGCACAGACAGACAGACAGACAGACAGACAGACAGACAGACAGACAGACAGAGCCTTGTCTCTCTGCTTCCAGTGCAGCCAGCCTGATGTGTCTCAAGCATACAGAGATTCATCTTGACATTCCGCGTGTGGGATTTGTGATCAGTTGTGCATGTGCTGATTGCTCCATGTGTGTGTCGTGCTGCTTTTGTCATTCCGAGCAGAAAGCACTATTCTGCTGAGACTACGGTATTTCACACATTCTTCTTTGTATGTTTTCGTTGTAGTTGAAGCTCTTGACTGAAAATGTCTGATCAGAGGCGCGTAATTCTGTGGTGCTACACAAGGACCCTGTCTACAGCCTTCTGCAGGGTCATGGTCAGCAGGAAGAGCTGCAAGGTGAGTCTGCACTGTGTGAGGGTTCTGAGATTGTGTCCATGCTCGTGACTCAGTCACCAACGAAAATCTCCACACGGAAGGGAAAACGCGCGGACATTCGCATGCTGCCCAAAAGAAAATGTTCAAATTTGGAAATGAACAAAGTACAGTGAATTACACACAAAAACAAGCAATTCTGTTTCTTCCACATGTGCACAGGTTCTGATGGAGCCGTCTGTGCCCGCCTACTACTTTGGGTCTGAGCGGCAGGGCTCGTTCGACATCACGCCCGCCTTCTATCCCGACGCCCCACTCCCGCTTCCCAACTGCACCTGGAAGGACTACACCGATGAGTTGAGTCTGCCATATGAGGGTGAGTTGTGGGTCTGCTTGATTCAAATTTGAGACTGATGAAAAGACAGTTTGTGTTTTTTGTGTCTGCTTGGCTGTGAACACAAGCGTGCGTTTGTTTGCTGTTAGATTGTGTGTGTGTGTGTGTGTGTGTGTGTGTGTGTGTGTGTGTGCACAGGCACATGATGTTTGTGTGCATTTTGCTGGAGGTAAAAGTGAGTGGGAAAAGTGTTTTGTTGCTGGGTGCCAGAACCCTTGCCATTTTTAGGTGATTTGAGGAGCTTGGTCCGATTTATGAGCTTTTGGAAAAAGCGAGCGAAATCGGAGTGAGCGAAATCAAAT
>JAAUXT010089767.1_pt1 | contig 16839 bp, 16 predicted proteins | sample 7278171 | NCBI WGS metagenome assembly JAAUXT01 (sample SAMN14350112, study PRJNA611818) | marine sediment metagenome | isolation source: surface marine sediment (1.8m) | place: French Polynesia: Moorea | collected 2018-08 | reverse complement strand
TTGTGACACCATAGAGGAAGGTAGCCTAAACCACTGAGCTCCAACTCATACTCTACAATAAACTATACTACAACATCACTACTGGGGCTTCACTCATATATACAACAGTTCACTCTGCATATAAAAAGAGACAAACTCAAGCTGTGTATTTCTGGATCTGTCTTTCTCGCAGATTCCATGCAACTATGACTTTTATTGGAAAAGATGCTCATCAAGCTTTTGACTACAAAGTTGAGCGAAGAAACACCGGGTTTCAAGAAAGGATCCAGACCTGCAATGATTTGAGAACACGACGACGTCCACAGCAAGTTAAAAAGTTTACACCATGTACATGTATTTGCAACGAGTAAAAAAGACCAAGTGTTTCGTGACAATCGAATTAATAATCACAGCCTTGCTCGATCACACACAAAACTGAATCCAGCAGCGTGTGAAAACCTGCTGGTTTGGCACCATACAACACACCACCCAAAACGGGCGTTGCACAACAGTCTCCGCAAACTGGAAAAACAGACAACGCATCGCGAATGTTTCGTTCTGGCCAGGCTTCAGAATTTGATGGAAGGAAGTCAAATGTGCCAGTGTAAAGGTCTTTACGCGCGGAGCATTCCATTTTAAAATGTGGCTCGATAAATGTAAAATCTGATCACTGTTTAGAGACACCAGAGCCGACTGATGTCTGCTGCGGAGGCACCCGGACGGGCGGCGGCGGCGGCGGTGGTGGCGGCGGCGGTGCCAGCACGGTCTGATACCAAGGGTACGCCGGCGGCAGAGGAATGCGTCGTCCTGATGTCCGTGTAAAGGTGGACATCGGCGAGGAAGGTAAACCGTAGGGGCGCGTCATGCTGCTGTGCCCCGACTGTCCACCCGGATACAAACTTGTGCCCATCATGGGGTCAATAAAACTCGATGGCACCACGAACGGGCAATGTGGAGGCACAACTGGTGCCCCCGAAGGCGGGGGGTACAGAGCCCAGGGGAACGGTTGTGCTACTCCAACTGCTGCTGTTGGCCGCCAAAACCCTGGGTACCCCGGAGTACACGTCAGTGCGTATCCGTACCCTTGTGCTGGACCTTGATGTGACCGAAAGTTCCAAGACGGTTGTTGCCTCGCAAGATCCACAGAAGCCGTTTGTGCCAAGTGATCAGAGGTCAATATCTCATTCGTTTTGGACTGAATATTTGCGGACTGGTCGGGTTTCTTCTTTTGCTGCACGCTGCTCCGAGTCGTCATTTTCAACACGTCATCGTCAGTCATCTTGTCCAAATTGCGCAAGTTTTCCAAAATTATTTGTCCGGTCTGTGACAAGGGCGTCAAGTCTGGCGATCCGGGCGAGTCTGAGAAAAATCCGACGTCTTCACAATGCGGGAACTGTGTGCTTCCCGCTTCGTAGGACATATTCCTCACGTTTTTCTTCAAGATCATGCGTACGTACGACGAAATCTCGTCCTGAGGTCTCGAGTTGATGTCCAAGGGAGTTTCGTTCTGCACTTTGCGGCTCGTGCTTGCAGCCTTCGACCTCGGTCTCGTGCTCTTCGGCGTCGCGTCGGTTTGTCTCCGTCTGCAGCTCTTGGTGCGCTTCTCTTTGCTGTTGTGTTCCGCTGCTTCATTGCGTTTATCAGCATCGATCGACAATCCATGCGATTTCTTCACAGTTCTTTCTTCAGGCGCGCCATTCTTGGCGAGGTGAATCTTTGATGTGGCGCTGGAACTTAGCTTGTCGCACTCAACATTGGGACTGTTGTTCGGTTCCCTTGCTGAAACTGCGCTGCTCTTCTCTGCGGTCTGCGCGCTCGTGACTTCCTGCGCCTCTAGACGCGCACCCTTGCTCTCGTCTTTCTCGGTGCAAGTCCCCTCGGAAGTTCTCCCCGCACACTCCCTTCCAAGTCCGTCTCCTGGCACCCTGTCTGTTGAAACGGCACCTGTGTGCACCACAGTTCCACCAGTTTCGATGTCAAGCTTTGCCTGTGATGCCTGCAAAACGTCGGCGGACGAATGGTGCCGCTGTTCGTTCGTGCCCAAGTTCTCCCTCACCTGTGTCGGCTCCGCAGTCGCGGTGTCCGTGTAGTCCTCGTCCACAATGAGACGGTCAAAGCTGTCGTCTGAAGAATTCTCACCAAAAGAAAGATTGGCTGGCTGCCTGTGTGTGTTGTCTGCAGTTTTCTCATTGTCGCCAACAGTATTTTCGATCGATTTCTTCTGTATCTCTTCTCTGTTCGGTTCTGCGTTCACCTCACGCGGTGGTCCCTCGACCTGTGGAGTCTGTGTTGCTGTGTCATTGTTTGGTTCACCCAGTTCTTCTATTTTGCGCCTCGTCGTTGTCAGCAGCTCTTCGACAGAAATGCCTTGCGACTTTGTCCGTTTGAGTTTCGGCAAACTTTCCCGAACCCAACACGCATTGATCGGACTGCACACGTCCGCGTCCACGTCCCCGCTCCGACGCGGCGAGCTGGGCGGCGGTGATGGGGGTCGATCCCCGGCAAGACTGTCGTCTTCATCCACCTCATACGGAACAAGCCGCCGAAGCGTCTCTGGCTCAAGTGAAATGGGAGCCTCACCACCCTGAGTTTCTGTCCCGTCTTCCTGAATGCCCACCCGATTTACTTCGGCGGTCTTCACTGCCGTTCGACTTTCTTCACTCCGACTGCACACGGAGTTCTTCGTGACGACTCTACGCGATACCGACGTGCCAGCGTCGAACGGTACGAAGGGAGTTTGGTTCGGAGTTGATGTTGGGTGGTGTTCGAGTTGGGCTCGAACATCAGGCGAACTAGATTGTGCCTTCGACTCAGCTGGCCCGTTGCGAATTTCTGTGCTGTCATTTTTGCGCTTTTTCCACGGCGTTCTGGATGAAAGTGATTCAGAATCAGAGTCCACAGAAAGAGCACGTGGACTGGAAGTTTTCCTGTCCGTCCTTTCTTCTTTCGGTTTGTCGTCGAACACGTCCGTCTTCAACACCGCTTTGCCTCGCCCGCCTCTTGCTGTTTCTTCGCACACGCGTCTTGCAATGCGTCTGGCAGTTTCCAGCGAGACTGTGCGCCGCTCCCAAAGTGCGGCTGCGGCTGCTTCGTGTGAACAGAACTCCTCCGCAACCCTCAGTTGCTTTCCGTCGTGAGCACCAAGCATGCCGAGTTCCATTTCTGTTGACGAGGGAATACGTTGCTGTCGTTCTGCAAACGAAAACAGAAGCAATGCGTCAATTGTGTTCATGTGTCTGGGAGGTTGGTCATTGAGACGTCGCTTCAGAAATTCAGCTTCTCGTTCGGTCGCAATCTTGCGGAATTTTGCCATCATGGCGTTTGTGTTGAACAAGTTGGAACGCTTTCCACCGCGGTGAAGCTTCTTTTTTTTTTCCAAAAGCCGGCACACCGGTTGCACACAGACGCCCGACAAGTTTCCTGCCGAGCCCGCGTAAATCGCTCCTTTTCGAATTTTCACATCAAAAAGGTTTTCGTTTTTAGCAGACGGTGATTTCTGACACTCTTGTGCGTTCTTCATGTTCGAACGAATTTCTGAAGAAGCCAAAACATGACCTGGTCAACAGTCAAACTAGTGCCTTCATCGTGCTCGTTGTTGTCGACATGATAAATGATAAACGCACAGGAAACAAATCACCCTCGTACGCGGCAGACAAAGCAGTCAAACTATACAGACTCACCTGCACAAGAGAAGTAAAATCGAGGTTGTTGTTGATCACTGTTGAGACACCTCACTGGTAAAAACACTTCGTGCGCGTAAAAATCATAAAATTATTCTAAAACAGCCACGTTCATGAGATCCCAAATTGCGACAAGAGCACAGCGCACGAAAGGACTCGTCTCTGACTCTGACGTCGATTTCTTCTCCAAATCGGTCGATGTCGGGATGACACACATTTACCTCAGGTCACTTGACTACACACAACATGTAGGAAACGTTTGTTGTTCCTGCTTCTTCCCTTGAAGGACAACGAATGAGGTCGGGCTCTCCAGAGACAATGCACAGAATTCTCAGATCACGATCACAGAATTTACTTCGCAAAAGTCGCAACAAGGTGCAGGGAAGGAGTCATCACGCAGTGACCAAGGCACAACTCCAGGGTGACTGACAGTCAAATTTCCGTCACACTGATACTTGTACGAGTTTACGCGTGTTTGGGTTCCTTCAGGGCAGGAGGGAGGGTACGAGTACGGTAGCAGAAATTGAGACGTCTACAAGTACGAGGGGAACTCCACAATACTCCGATCGACCGCGGAAATGAAGACAATGTTCTGAGCACTTTCTTCTGGATTTTTGCGAATGACAAGAATGAACATAGAACTGGAAGAATAAAAGCTTGACATCTGGAGTGTCCACGACTTTAATTAAAAAAAAAATCCGACCATTCAAACTGGGTTAAAATGGACCGCGATCGGAGTATTCCCCTCGTACCACCCCCACATCAATGTTTTGTTTTCTTTTGATGTCCATTGCCCTCACTCGACCATGAGTGAAACTGTCTTGCAGTCTCTCACTGATGGAAAAACATGACACAACAACGGTCGGTGTTTGTGGCTTGGCCAGTGTGCGATCAAAGAAATGGGAACAGCTGATGTCATGTGAGGGAAAATGATAACGCCGCACACCTTGTGTTTTTCCAATGATAAGCCAGACAAATCCACGATGTTTGCAAAGATCACAATAGACACATGACAAATCCCAAACATCACATTTTTCATAGTTCACTGCCAAGGAACAAATCCATGCTGTGCCCTTGGACACAGACACCCAACCACCATCGGCTCCAGCTCATGCTGGCTCGTTAGTTGCACAACTCAAGACAGGCAAAATGTGTTTCATCCACACATCAAAAATTTCCTGGACAGGTTCGTCCTTCGGAGCGAGCCTGCGTTGTGCACTGGCATCAGCTCGAGGCTCAACGTCCCAGAGGGGGCGCGGCGGGGGAGGCCCAGGACCCACTGATCTCCGACGAACCTCAGGGGGTGGGGTTTACCTGTAAACTTGGTAGGTTCTACCTCCCACCTTCTCCTCCAATGAGAGTTCGGAGAACCATGACAAGAGAACTTACGAGGATCTGTCATTTAATTCTGAGACTGGTCAAGATCGGAACCCTCTGCAATTGTTGCGAAATGCGACCAATTTGTACCCAAGCAGACTGTAAAACAGTGGAAACTGTGTCAAAGAGCTTCAATATGTGCACATGTTCCGACCATGACCAGTCTCAGAATTAAATGATAGATCCTCGTAGTACCAGTGCTTGAGATCAATCAAATTATTTTGGGACCTGTTGTCCAAACAAGGCCAACAAACAAACACTGAGAATTGCTCGCGACACCGACAGTCATCATCACGATCCATTGCTATTTTCTGCGAAGCTGTTGTGAAGCCCATCTCGATGACCTGTCATTTCTTTGCGTACGCGACACAAAAGACGACAGAGATATTTGGCACTCACGTGCGCCTCCAGGTTGTCGGTGGTCGCGATGAGGTCCTCGAGCCGCTCGCCGCGCTCCATCACCTTTTCGATGTTCTGCGTCATCACATCTTTCACGTCGTTCACCTGCGACTGCAGCTGCCCCAGCTGGTCGTTATCAGGCACAGAGAATTTCTCCTGCACGGAAAAGAAGGAAATCTTTCGTCACTCGAGTGTCCCGAGAGTCGATTCTTGTTCGCGACAAAACTGTAATTGGAATGTTTTGTGCGACACACGCTCATATTGTACATTCGTACGTTTGATGAACGTTGACAGGCACAGACTCACCATTTGACCTGCCATCACTTGATTGAAATCTCTGTCGAATTCACCGTCGCTTGCAAACTGAGATTTTGTGTGAAGGCTGCTGGACTGGAATCTTCTCTTTATCTGAAAAGGGTGACGAACACAACAACGGTCACGCGCACGTGTACAAAGATCCCACAAAAATCTTCGACATTTGACGGGCACTAACAAGGCCTCACAGCCTCGTACCTCGGTAAGATACGCGTACGGTTGACGTCGGCCGAAGTCGGTGTCTGAGGCACACATGAAAATGAGGCCATTTTCAACCATGACGTGGAACAAGTAGCTGAAAGGTGACAAGCAGAAATAATTGATAAATTTTTCAGCACCTGACTTTTGTGTTGTTCTGACTTGCCGCTGAATGAAGACATACGAGAAACTTGCACTCGTCGATCTGTAACGGGCTGCACGACGAGTAAAGGATTTCGTCCTCGGTCTCCAAACGCAACTTACTTGTTGGACGTGTACGTGGTCTTGGCATCTGTTCTAGTTGGAATGTTCGGCAGCATGGAACGGACAACATCTTCGAAATTTCCCGAGCCTGTCTGATGGCTGCACAATATCGTAGATCCTCGGGATATCAAACTGTACACGATTGTCATCCTTCTGGATCCCTGCAAGCACAAAACGCCAACCAAGAGTTGTCAGTGTCCGAATGCAGTGGCTCATTTCGTGCACTGCTCACCGCCTGACTTAGATCTATCTCAAGACAATGGAGTTGACATTCGAAGGCCGGACAAGGGATTTGCAAATATTGGAAGGAACACAGTTCACAGATAAAAGGACAGTGCTGTTTTACGCAGGAACAAGCTGCTGAACTCACGAATCGAAATTGAACTCTTGAAGCAGACTGTGCAGATATTTTAGGTGGAAGTAGACCTCTGTGTGCTGTGCTTTGTTTTCTGTCTGCAACAAAAAGCTAAAAAATTCCTAACTTTCCATGCTTTCCTGATTACGAATCACTGTGTTCCGCATTGTCAGCAGTATGATCTGACCAAAGTTTGTTTTTGATTTGTCATCCTTTTCACCACTTCGAACAGAACTCAGCACCTCACCTTTGTTGAGAGTGTAATGTGTAAAACAATGAACAACGGTCACAGAATATTTTCTTCCTAAATGAGGAATAACAAGGAAATATTCCACAATGTCTTCAAAACGCAAAAGTAGGCGTGTAATCGTGTTTTCACGCAGAAAAGCGCAAAACACCAGATGATATTGGGCGAATCAAGACCAAAGTTTCATCTCCCGCCACGTTTCTCTCGCCGCTTCTCATTGGTCCAAATTGGAACAGTGTTTCCTGCAGAAGAAACAAAGACGGTAAGTTTTACCTTTTTCCGTCTCTTACCAAACCAATCGGCAATGAAAGTGAGGTTTGCAGTTGCTAGAGGGAAACATTTTGTTTGTTGTAATATATGAACACAGACACAGCCATGCCTACATTGAAAACTGGACCAAAACTTCAAAAGATTAATTTTCCGTGCATGAGCGATAATAGAGTATAAGTTTGGATTTGGTTTCTTAGGACTACTTTGTGGGTTTTTCTTTGGCCCAGGATTAAAGAATTCCAGTTTGTTGTGAAAATTTCAGTGGAACATATGTGCCAGACAGAGAATGTGTTGTTTTGTGTATGCGCATGAGGTACAAGGTACAAACTGTCGAGGGAAGATTGAGACCATACCCAAGAGACTACCAGTTGCTTGAGCAGCATTTCATGTGGGCCGACCCAGAACGAGCCACTGTTCAGGCCCTTTCGGAACTTGTTGAATGGCGTTTATACTCATCGGTAGGATATAAGTTGCCAGAAAGGGTGTGCAAATGAGATTTTGCAGTTGAACCTGTGGAGGATCGGGGTGAACTGTGGATGCGACCACAGGAATTGTTTGGATTGAAACAAACCGCGTGGGCTCAAATATGTACGAGGGGACTTTCCTTTCTGCCAGGAACAGCATGATTTGCACTGGTGGGGTGTTTAACTCATTTACCAAAATGTACTCAGTGGACACAAAAGAAGACTGCCATGTTTGGCAACACCATCAAAGACCCAAACAATTAGCACTGAGCAAAAATAGTCAGAATTGGTCAATCACCAGTGCAAAATGTGGACACAGTGATCATGTTGTTCCTGCCAGAAAAGAAAGCCCCCTCGTACGTTGGGGTCTGAACTGGGACGCAACAGGCCAAGTTTGCTTTTTTTCTCCACAGGATTTTTCGCGTTGCCCCAAGGGTCCCTGGGCACCTTTTTTGTCGGTCTGAACAGAAAAAAGAAAGAATTTCGAGAAATACAGTGGGGGGGGGGGCAGTTTGTCCGCTCACACCCGGGCGGTCCTCACAACGTCGTTTTCCGCGAACATTCACCTCAACATTTGCCCGTCATTGCGACCTCCCACCCTCGACACCTCCCGCCCCAACCCCAACCCCAAGAAATGGGTTGTTGGCACGGGATTTACCACAAGTGCTGCATTTCAGGCGGATTTGTTTGATTCTTTTGTTTCGCATCTCCTTTTGGAAATTTGTTTTGCTTCAGTCTGCGCTTTGTGAGGCAACCGGATAAATTCGGCAATGACGATGTTGATTGACTCGTGTACTCGTACACAGGTGGCTGCGTTTTGTGACAACTGAGGAAAGACGTTGACTTTTTAACGCCCGCTCAGGTCTTTTGCATCAACCATGGATGCCTTCTGATGAAGGAAAGGGTGTTCTTCCCGGAACATTTCGTGCTGGTGTCAGATACACAACGGAGAGCCAAGATTGCACAGGGGAGGTGAGGGAGGCAATGTTGGTGTCAGAGGTCCATTGACGGTGTGGAGGAGCAACACCCATTTGAAGTTGGTGTGTGTTGTAAGTCTCAGTCTTCTGAACCTGCAGCAGCAGAGACAAAACACCTACTTGTGTGTGGGAGGGGATGGTTGTTGTTTCGTCAGGATTGATAGGGAAATGAAACAACAACAACAACAAAACCCCACTATTGCCACCATAATCCTGTTCGAAGACGTGTATGCCATCCAGTTTGTGACACCAATGATGCCATCACATTTGCTCAATATTTGTGATGGTTTCTACTCTGGCAACGGTTGAGGGCGGCACTCTTCAAGATGTTGTCTTCTTGTTTTCAACAACAAAGTTGTCATGGTGTGTAATTGGAACAAGCCATGCAGATCCAGGAGTGGATCTATGGTGCGGGTCCTCACCCTCTCCGAAAAATTGATTTGCGCTCCTTGTTTGTGCCAATTGTGCAATGTCTGTCATTCTTTTGTCAGTCAAAATCTTGGAGTTGAAAGTTGAAGTCAGGCACGTCTGAAGTTTGGTCCCCCTCCTACCTGATCAAATCCAGGTTTCGCCCCTGGGACCTTCATCTCAGCAACAATCTGCTGCAGCGAAAGTTTCACAGACTGTTGGCTGGCATTGCGAGAGATGTCAGCACGTGACTACGAATGTGTCCTGACATCTCTGGTGTCTAAAGACGCTCTGTTAATGGAATCATGCACAACATTGTGCGGACCTCCAAATTTCATGAGCAATCTTCTGCTTTGCTGATATCTTTGAACATTTCCCCCGTTGAATCGAGTGTTTTCTTTGGCTGATTTTTACTCATTGAAACCATTCTTTACGTGTCTTCGCGAGATGTAGGGATCTTTCAAGTGGTGGGTTGGCGCTGAAGTGAAGTTGTAACGATGACAATCAATGACCGCATTGTGGTGGTGGTGCAAGTCTCCGCAGAAGGAAAAGGCATAAATATGATTTAGACTTTGCTGCAGGGCAATAAGAGACGAGTAACCTTGATAGAATGGTCTTTTCCGTGAAGGGCAAATGTCTGCGCTGTGAAAACGTGTGGTTGTTTGTGGCTTCGTTGCGTCAGACCAATGAATTTCTGAAGCCGACTTGAAAAATGGGGCGAGATCAAGTCAGTGTTTTGCAGTGGACGGATCTTAGTGATTGCATATGGGAAGCTGCGGGAAGGACGCTCGGGGCAGGAAAGGAGGGTCCCTCGGGGAGATAGCTAAAGGGCAACTGGAGAAAAGTATGGCTCTCAGCTGCGCTTTTCCTCACAAACGCAATGAGAGGTTGACTGGTGGTTTCTTTTCATGTCTGCAGTGTCTTTGACCTTTTGTGACTGTACGTCACACTCTCCATTTGCAAGAAGCCACAACACACGAATCAATTTTATGATCACAACATATTTTTCGTGCATTGCCAGAACCAAAGATTCCTCAGAAAAAGAAGAATCCCCATTTGCTAGCAAACTGCACAGAAATGAAAATATGCACCAGAAACACATTCAGGTGATAAAGCTAAGAGATTAATACTTTCCGTGTCCAAATCGGTGAGTTGTGACCATATTAGGATGAAGAGTAAATAGGGGTGACTTGCTTATCTTTTGACACCGTCATTTGGACAAATACATGCCGTGTACCTTGCACTTCACTTGGCTTTGGAAAGGCACGGTGTATCAGAATGTCAAACATGTTTTGCACCAGTTTTTCTCAGATGGTAGAGTCACAGTTGGAGGGGTCAGACTGTTTATGACCTATTTTGTGGTGGGGTTCTTTGGAGATGCCAACAGGTCCAGGGTATTTAATAGGCAACGAGGCCTTTCATTTTGTGCCCTGAAGGCCGAGAACTGTACTACCCACAATATTTAAAGAATTTAGTTTAGGTATTTCAGGTAGTCTTTCGTATCAAAAGCCACTTGTGAGAGGCTTTGTAGGGGTTTCTTTATTGATATGTCTGGGCTTTGACAAATTTGTGGTGTTTGTTCTCACAAAGATGAATCTCTGGGCTCACCTCTGACGCACGTGAATTACAAGAAGAACACGTTTTGCCCTTTTGTTGGATCTGACCTTGATGTTGATAAGCAATGATTCCAAAGAAAGCAAGTTTGATTGGTTTCATGGTGCTGCCAATGGGATCACCTTTACCCTTTACGCACAACCATCCCACACAGATCGCGAGACAAAAGTTGTCACAATTATTCAGAACTTCTGCAATGCTGCAGTCACAAAGCCTCCCGGACGTGACCTCATTGTCGTTGAGGTGAAAAATATGATTCGTGTTTGATCACACAACTCTTTCCTCGACCAAAGGTCTTGAAAAGTCCTTGTATCATTTCACAGGAACCCTTTTTTGGCGTGCTCGTGGATTTTAAGTTGTTGAAGGTTTGAAAAGGAGATTTTTGCCTGAGAGCATTTCACGCAACCACTGTCATTTTTCCATGTGTATCAAACTCGGCAATTGATGCCATCCTCTCTCGGTTGTCCTCACTTTTTAGACCTTGCTTGGGTAAACAGCGGTAGCCCCGCAAAGGAGTCGTCACATGCTCAATGTTCACCTCACATCAACACCGTTTCGAAAGTACACCATTCAACAATACTTAACTCGTTGAAAGAACCAAATATTTCTCAACTGTGCCCCCAATATTACTCAGATTGTAATTTGTCATTTGCATGACCTCCTGGGTGGCAGAAGTGTATATTCAGCATCATGAACCATTGAGATTGCTTCTCAAAGGCGGTTTTCCTCGCGCCGTGTGAATCTTCAAATGTGCTTCTGGAGAAGGCGTTCCGTGCTCGTTCTGAAGCGATCAACACTTTTACACAGCAGGGCTTCGATTCCCATGACACAGCTATCAAGCAGATAGAGAAGTGCCACAAGCAGCAGGTTGTATTCGCATCACGCGGCTGAAGACGCTATTTTGATGATGTCCTGTCGCAAGCATGTCGAGGCACTTTGAAATCTTAAGTGAATTATCGGGCCACAAAGTGCGCCAACTTGGTGATGACAGACAAGTGCAGCATTTTGAAAGGTTACTTTTCTTCGCAGCGACAGACGAACATGACGGCAAATCACCACAACTCGTTGAAAACAACAAGGGACCACAAGCGAACTCGATGAAAAGCCAGAATTGTGGCGAATCTAAGTGTCGGGGTAAACCTGGTTATCAGGCTCAGAATGATCATCTGTGAGTGTTGCGGTGCCTTATCGAAGTCACATTGTGTGAACATTCAGGCTCAACACATTCGCGTTCAGTTGGGGTCTTAGGGACTGGTGGGAGGGAGGATTGGTTTGGGATTGTGGCCTCTCAGTCCCCCAGCGTCGACCTCATTTTAGAACTCATTTGTCGCAACATCATACGGGAAAGGTTGATTTGTTGACTGACACTTATTGATTCATACCCTCAGAAGCAATCATGGATTTGCTTGCCGAGGATGCCGTGTTATTGATGTTCCACCAAAAGACGCGACAACAAAATCTTTTGAGAAATCTGTGGAGATGCCTTTCCGATTTCAGCAACAGGCATTGTTGAAGTGGCTTTTTGCAACTGAGAGTGCGGTCTCCTTTCAGGGCAAGATCACTGCCGTTGAAACCGAAAATTTTTCTCAGGCATCTTGGTCATGGTGTACCTGTCCCGTTTTGTCCTGTCCCTGCCCCCCCCCCCGATTTAGCGGGGTGGGACCAATGCTGGATAACTTTCTAGTTGTCTGGATGTACCCCCGACAATGTCCTGATCAATTTCGCATCTCAGCCCGGACGTCCCATGTCCCATCACATCCCACCATACCCTATGGTTTGATGGCATCTCAGTCTGGATATCCCTGTCCTGTTGCATCCCACCACGCCCGAAGAACATGGCATCTCAGCCCAGATGTCCCATGTCTGGTTGCATTTTGCCACACCCTGTGTCCAAATGGTATCTCAGCCCAGACGTCCCATTGCATCCTGTGACACCCTTTGTTTGCATGGCGTATCAGTCTGGATGTCCCTGTCTGGTTGCATCCTGTCACACCTGTGTCTGTGTGGCATCTCAGCCCAAAAGTCCCTGCCCTGTCGTGTTCTGTCACACCCAAAGGCACATTGGCGTCTGAGGTCAGAGTGGTCCCATATCCCACGATTCAATTGAATGTCAGGCACCCCGGGGACATCGTACCTGCAGCTGTCTCTGCTTCTTTGTTCGAAACACCCAACAGAGACTGGTCGATGTTTGTCCGAAATCTGGTCACGCGGGGCCGAACCCCATTTGTTGATTGAGCGTATGAGGGGAAGAGAAGAGAGGTTGATTACAGTCACCTTGGGTTGTCAAAAAAGTTCGGAGACGGACCTCTGGGAAGTGGGGCTGGTCCATAGATTGACCAACCCCCCCCCCCCTCTTCTTGGCACAAATTGTCCCAGGGGCACGAAGGAAATAGAAATTCTAAAATTTCCATCTTCGCCATGAAATGCTCCCTCCACCAAGTTTTCTGCAATCGTCCCTTTTCCCCACAACGCCTTCCGGTGAAAGAGTCACCTCCTTCGGAGGCGCACGTCCACGCTGCAAGTGTTCTTGTTGTTCTTGTTGTTCGGTGTTGTGCAGTTGCAGGTATTGTCCTGAGAAACTCGTTGCCATCTTGAATGCATGTTGATTGTGCGTGTCTCCTGCATTACTCAGGAAGAGTGAGTTGGATTGGCCGTGTCTGGTTGTATTCAGGTGTTGAGCTTTCCTGATATTTGCAGATTGCGTCGCTTGAGGAGAAAGAGTGGAAGGAGAGAAAAGTTGATAGGATCCGACTTTCTTCCGGCAATAACAGATACAGAAGAGATTTTTCACCTGCAGCGTGAAAGAGCTACCTCCTGCGCAAACACAATCTGCAGAATTCTACACTCGAGGTAGGTAACACGTTCAACTGCTGCTGCCCGGCTGAGGTGGAAAGAACACAAATTGCGCACTAACCGTGAACTTGTCTTGTTACTCGGTGGTAGAACAGTCTTTGTGAGTTTGTGGAAATTCGCGTTTTCGTACGAAGACGACTCACATTTCCAAGGGGTGACGTGCTTCGGTGGTGTGTGTTCGGATATTCTACACACCACTGATGGACGTTCTGTACAAGTTGTATTCACTGAACTGGACGAAGCTGTTGTTTCAACAAAGAGTTGTTCTGCACACAGCGATTCTGCAGTCATAAATTCCAGGCGCCCTTTGTGAGGCCTGATACATCAGCGGAAAAAGGGGTTGAAAGCCGACAGGTAAACTCCCGAGTCCGTCTCTTCTGGCAAGTATCAGTGAACATTTTGACCCCTCACCCAAAAACTAAGCGTGGAAGTATGCGAGTATTTCCAGGCATGCCCGCAAAAACATGCCATTTAGCAGGGAGGAGAAGGCTCCGGACTCGTTTCTCTGATCTGACGTCTACTTCTCGGCTTGAGTCATAAATCGCCTCCCGGTATTTGGAGCAGGTAAAAATATTGCAGTGCAATTAATTGCAGAGTGGAAAACACTGAGCGAGAAATTACACAGTTGGTCGTCAGTTGGTGGCGTTCTGAGGGAGAAAGATTCTCACCTGACTCAACTGAGATGCTGAACCTCTTTTTTTTTTGGGATCCCAATAGAAGACAGGATTCTGGTTTGAACTGAGTGCTCATTTCACGAAGGGTCAGGAAATTATTTGGCGAAATTGCCACTGTAAACGAGCGATCGAGCCTTGAACAGGTTGATGTCGAGGTTCCTCTTGCCGTCCGTGACGTGCAGCCACCTGGTGACGACTGGCTCGAATCTTTCGCGTGCGGCGTTTGCTGCGATGTTCATTGAAATATTAGCCATTTCGGGTTTCAGTCGTGGAAGATTCCCAAGTGCACAGTTCGTGTGTGCCAGGCGTTGAAAACGGTTTGTTCGGTTTGTCAACACAGCGATGATGAGTTCGGCTCTGTGTCAATCAGATTGAAATGTATCCACCGCAAAAAGCTGCTTTTATCTTGATCCATTTGATTTGCCCAACCCACAGAAATGCTGGGGTAATTTGCTGAATAACAAGGCTCTGATGAATGGAATGCGGCGGTTTCGAGAACTTTTTCATCTTGTCTTCTTCATTCACGTTGAATTCTTTGTTGAGATGCTCCTTTTAGGTCAGCTTGCCTGGTGGTTTTGGCGCGTTTCTACCCTTTCCTGTGTTGGTTTGTGGAAGCAATCTGAAAAAGAGCTTTGTCGGGACAGTTGTTCATGTGATTCTGTTCCGGACCTCACCTTTTGGACGAACAATAGATCCACCTTTTATTCGTATGAACTTTTGTGTTGGAGGACGACTTGATATCAATTTGAATGCTTTCTCATAGCATCTGCAGATTGCCTGCGACAATATTTCAGCAGCACCTGCCTCAGTGAGCGTGCCCTTTGTTCGGGTCGGGGCTGTATGGAACATTGTCAAGATTGTGCGTTTGTCACCACAGACTCGCGTGCGACGGAGCCTGACTTGAGGCGCGTGGCTTTGGGGATACGGTCACGACCAGAAAGTCACAGAGAGGATCAATTTGTTGTAAGGTCGGCCGTTAGGGACGAACATGACACGCCCCGTTTGGTGTCTCCTCACTGTTGGGCAGGTGACCATTTCTGGAGTCTTGCTCGACTTTGTGTTGTGTCACGTGTGTTGCAGTTTCCACAGTCGCAACGGTGTGTGTGTGTGTGTGTGTGTGTGTGTGTGTGTGTGTGTGTGTGTGTGTGTGGAGGACATTGGAGTTTGATGTCAGATGGATTGGGCAGTGAGGAGTGATTGCAAACAAGATTGTGGGTGTTTTGAGGTGCCTCATTGGGTGTTTCAAACGTTATCTCTTACTGCGAATGACCACATGTCACGTTTGTTGTGAACCGGAGGCAGCAGGTGATGACGAACCACGAGTGTCGAGCGCGACTTTTGAAATCAAACGCCAGTTGGTTCTTTGCGGTGGCCGCAGGAGCAAACAAGGTGCAATGTGTGGAACAACCTTGGCCAAGAGGCTGGGATACGTCAATTTGTATCTTGGTTTCTGGTATTTTGGGGGGAAGAATCCTGACTGAATGCGGGTCCTTCAGTGAGCGACGAAGCTGCCTGGATCATTTTTGTACCGCAGGACTTCAAAACCACTTGTTGTTTTTGCTGTTCCGTTGATTGTGCGTGGTTCACTTCCAAGAAAGAGAACGCTGACGTCTTGTCCTTTCCTTTTTGTGACGGAGGCAAATTGCTGCAGCTGGATTGTCGTCACTCACTTGGAGTGTGTTGACAAAAGTATGGCCGCACAATGCCGTATTTGTCAACTCCAACCTCGTCAAAGCGACTTGTGCTGAGTGAAAACAACTTTTAACAGTGGCAGTCAGGGATGTTTATGATACACATTTTTGTTAACACCTGCCCTACAAAGTATGCCTTTGTTCCGAAGAGGATAGGGCTCTTCAAACATCCAAATCCAATTCAGACTTTTTGCATCTGTATGGCTCTCTCTTTGCCTTTCTAAAGAAACATTGGCTCTGCTGTGCGACGCAGAATAAAAGAATTTTTGCCCTTTTTGTAGCTGAATGACAGCAAGCGCAACTGTTTCGAGTGTAACTGTGTTGAAGTTCATTTGAAAGATGGGAGGGTTTATTGTTATCCGTGCAGGTGGTTTACCGACTCAAATGATAAAAAAATTCGTCGAGTTTCACTCTTTCCTCAAAGCACAAGCGAAACGAGTTCTCGAAAAAGAGCCCTGTTGGTTTTGCTGATCAGATGCAAAAAGGGCATACTGAACAACAAGGAGAAGAAATGTTCATTTGGTCGGTGGCTTGCGCGGTCAAAAACCTTTTCTTATGTTCTGCTTGTGCACGTTGTCCGATGCACTGCGAGGCTGGACACGAGTATTTGCGACCAACAGAGATTTAAATTTGGTGAGCCGAACAATTTTCATGCCTGCGGCTTAACTCTTACGAGGGAGATCCACAAAGTCCGGTTCGTCCCTTCGTCATTTCAAAACAGTTCAGCAAAATTAAACAAAAATAAGGCTGCAAGTACTTTGTATCATGATCTTCACATCTGGACTAAACACCTTGATCAAATAATAATTAAAATCATCAAATTTGTAGTCTAAAAAGTTCTTGTATTCCACAGTTGGCTATTGATTTTGTACAGCAATTAACCTCAATGTAAAGAAAACAAGGTAAATTTAATAGCTGAAATGACAATTGATACCAATTTAAATGCTTAATTGCTGAGTATTGAGATACTATTTGATTTTGATAAATGATTGAAATGATCTTTGGTGCCTTTTCTTTCTGATGGTGTGGGCAAATGGGAGTTAAAACCTGAGGAACATACTCAAAATTAGCAAC
>JAAUXT010055955.1_pt1 | contig 16843 bp, 18 predicted proteins | sample 7278171 | NCBI WGS metagenome assembly JAAUXT01 (sample SAMN14350112, study PRJNA611818) | marine sediment metagenome | isolation source: surface marine sediment (1.8m) | place: French Polynesia: Moorea | collected 2018-08 | reverse complement strand
TTTTGATTTTTGAAAATTTTTAAATGGTTTTTAGGTGGGGCTAAAGTTTGGGTTAAAAAGTCATTTTTAATAGAAAATTTAAAAATGGATACCGGGCAATTCTTTTGGTTAATATGTGGATATTATTGTGAAACAATGTGTAAAAGTTCCATTTGGTGAAATTTGTTTCATTTGGGTTTGTGCTAAATGAGTTCCTAAGTTATGAATATTAAGTGAAAAAAGTAAGAATTTTGACAAAAAAGCGAGCCAAATCAGAGTGAGCCAAATCAGAGTGAGCCAAATTGGAGTGACCCAAATCAAAGCAAGCCAAATCTGAGTAACCCAAATCAGAGCAAGCCAAATCAGAGCAAGCCAAATCAGAGCAACTGAAATTTCCTCAAATCACCGTGAGCTCCATGGAGCTATTTTTGTCGGGTGACCAGGAATTTTGGAGCTCATGGGGTGGAGGAAGCCCCTGGGCCTGTCCCTGCAGTCATAATTGTCACACGGAGCCGAACAGCCTTTTCCAGACTTTCACCAATCGACTCCTCGTGTGCCATGGGTGTGACTCACCAACACTTCTGCACAAGTTCAACTGTTTACAGCCGTGCCTGGGAATGCATTGCCACAAAAGGATCAAAGTGAGAACGCGGAAGGAATTTTTGCTGACTTTGAAAGAAAAATGCAAAACACCACACACACAGTTCCCGCCCGTTACAAAACACAGCCCGCCCTCGCCCCACTCGGAACCAGGCTTTCTTTCGCCGTCAGTTTACATCAGCATACATGTGGTGTGTGTTGGCGTGTGTGTGTGTGTGTGTGTATGTGTGTGTAAATTGTCGTTTGTACATGGGGCCCCATTATCTCGTAAAGCATGCACCAAATTACGTCGCGTGGCCCTTCACTCTTACCTCGTTTTGTTTTGGTTTCGATCTTGAGATAGACCCTTCCGGTTGGATCCTCTGATGGGAAGTGTCTGTTCGGTCGAGCGTCAAAGCGTGGAATCGTGACAACCATTTGGTGATCAAAGAGATGGTAATCACCGCTAAATATGCAACTTCACATTCATTTGGATTGTTGAGATCACTTGTGTGGAATCGCACACCCAAGTGTAATACACTTCAGAGAGTGTCAGTGTGGAGTCGGGAGATAAAACGCCCACTTGGCGTGCTTTGTTGGTCAAGACACGCGACAACTATAACAACTATTTTGATAGTTATTGACATTTGAAAGGCACTCTCAGTGTGCGCGCAGTGCTGGATTGGGATGACGGCCAGCAAACCGGTTCTGATGAGGGTTTGGCCCAGGGGTGGACTTGGCGTAAACTCCTTTGCTCTTCTCTCCTTCACTCACTTCTCGCTTCTCTTTTTTCTCCTTCAGTCTCCTCTCTTCCCCTCCATTTGCATGCACTCTTGTTTTCCGGGTTCCTCTGTTTCTCTGTCTCTCTGTTCCAGTCTCTGTCTCCCCCGGGATGTCGAGTGTCGGTCAGTCTGCGGAGAATGTCACAGGTGAGAATGATTTTCGTTTTGTCACGAAAAGTTCGACTTCAGGAAGAAGCTGCCACGTCTTTTCGAATTTTCTGACACCACCTCGCTCCAAATCCACTTTGTTTCTTGAATGCCACTTTGCAAGATTGATCGCTCAGCTTGACGCAAGCGAGGAAACGAGTTGTTCCGATCGTCTCAACAGCGGTGCGGAGTACCTTTCAGGAAATGGCAAAAATAACAATCGGACGACAACGCGCCAACGCAAATTCGTGACTTTCTATTTGTGTATCACTTTAAACACCAACGACATGATCGAGATAGATAGTAACCGAACACGACTTTCACCCACGCTGCATCAAGAAGAGCCAAACCAGACAGATAGAAACGTGCATCCTTTTTTTCCCGCCGACAAAGTATCACAACCACCACGCAGCCAAATACAAAAGACAACAAGACCGTATCACAACGTCACGTGGACATGTCCACACCCATATGCACAAATTCCACACATGGCCATTGATATTGGTCACACACACGCGCACGCACGTGCGTTGTGTGTGCGCGTTTGTGTGTGTGTGTGTGTGTGCGTATGTTCTTGTGTGCTTTTACACAGATACACATGCCTGTGCATGCGACCATGTTTGTGCACGTTTTTTCACGTGTGGTTTCCCCCAAAACAACCCAACCGAGAAATTCCCATGCTGAATGTACCACCAAGCTGGACGGATGCACCGGAAGTCCCCAACACATCTCCTCACAAAATCCCATTGCATTGAGCGCACATTGTCCGGCACGCGGCAGAAAGACCTTCTTCAAGGTTTTACTCCCGCACTGTTCAATGCAGATTTTTCCAGTCAAAGAAAGGTGTGCGACCCTGTCACGGAAGGGCGCGACTGGTTCCAAACTGGAGTGAACCATTCCGGGGGCCACCTCCAACATTGCAAATTGCACCTTGTCAAATGCGAAACAAAAGCATTTCTGGCGTCTCGTTGGGGATGTGGTGTTTCATTTGCTGCATGGGTCTGGAAACCGCTGCCGATGTGTCGTCAAAGCATCACTCGTTCACGGGCATAAAGATGCATCTCAGTCCGATACATCTTTACTTCCTGCCGACAGGTGCAAGGCATTTTACCTTCTGCATCTGTCTCCTTCTCCTTGCGTGCATCTGCATTTAGAGTTGACCCTTCGTGCAACTTGACCTCTCCACCAGGAGCAGATTCAGTACATTGTATGTAAATAAAATGTGCAAAGTGATGTCCTCACGGTTCTCATTTCAAAAAGGACCGCCCGCCCCCTCCACCGGCTGATTCACTTCCACTGGAAAGGTCTCCCGGTCAACTCGTTGAGCTGCTCGTTGTGAGGTTTGTAGAAATCGGACAGCGCCTGTGTCCACGAGTCCTGCAGCGCCGGGTACCGCGCCGCGAGCCCCTTGTCGTCGCCCAGGCACTTGGATTTCTTCCCCTTCACCTTACTCGCGAGGCAGAAGTACCCTTTCTTGGCATCTCGCGCGAACTGTTTGTCTTTGAAATATTTAGAGAGACCAAGGAAGGTCTCGGCCTCTTTCAGGGTCGGCACGGGATTCTCCAGGAACGCCTCCCCGTCGATGATGAGGATTTGGTCCAACGAGAAGTACTGCAGCCACTCACGGAGGTAGGACGCGTACAGCCCGGCCTTCACCGCGGGGTAGTCTCCGTTCACCTCAAGGGTCTCGTTCTTGAATACAGCAGCCTTGAACTTGACGGCTCCAGCATCGTCCTTTTGGCCTTTGAGTTCTTGATGCACAAACTCGGACAGGAGTCTGTGAACAGGGTTTCTGAGGATCAGCAGCATTCGGAGGGTCGAGTTGAAGCAATAGACACGCTTCGTCGCCTTGGAGCTCATGAAGTAAGACGGCGCCCGGTCCACAACCCTCTCATTGGGGCCTACGTCAGGCATCTTGTGGTAGTACCCACGTAATCCGAGTTGGTATGCAGCGTCTTCCTCGAAATACTCGTTCGCTTCTTTACGGGGCACTTTGAGGTTGGGGTGCGTGGACAGGAAGTGGAGCAGAGCCTCGGTGCCCGAGTGTCGCGCGCCGATGACGAGCGCCTTGGGCATCTTCTCGCGCGTGTCGTCCTTCTGCTGCGCCATCTCCATGCGCTGCTTCCGGTTGATGTAGAAGAGCTCCGCTCTGCGGACACAAGAAAACGTCAAGTGCTGCTCCAGCGAATCCGGGAACCAGTTTCGAGGTTCCAAAGCCTGCATGAAGGGAGATTTCGCGCGGGAGAAGGGGGATTCGATTGTGGGAAATTGACCGCAAACGGAGTGCGAGGCTTGAAGGCACATGAACTCGCGAGAGCGATCACGCTGCTCAGCGTTTTAGCAGAGAGACCCTGACCCATAGAATTCGCTGTTCCAAGGGAAATTCGCTGCATTGAGTGATCAACGACATCCCATTGGAACTGTGCAAGGTATACGTGACAGAATGTGTTGTCGTGAATCTGGAGGGCGTTGGTCGATGCGCCCACATACGAGTAGCAATGTGTGAACAGGTACCATATTGTTTTCTGGCAGCACACGAACAAGTAGACATTCCTTTCGAACTGAAGGACTCTTGATAATGTGTGATAATCGACAATTAATTTCATGCACTAATTGCAAAAAAAAAGTTTGTCTCGTACTCGTAGGTTTGTTATTTTTGACACCCGGAAATTGCACTTGTCAGATTGATACCGGCAAGTGCTTCAAACTGGTCGTTGAACACTTGCAGATTGTTTTTGAGTGATCTTCGTGCAAGAGTTTTGTCAAACCACTTCGAAGAAGGAAACTGAATTGGAAGGCCTCGTGTGGACCTGGCACGTACGAGCTCTGACCTGCCCGAAACAGACTCTTCGGACCCCAAGTTCAGCTCGTTCCACCCCCAGCACTTTGCGCAACATGTTTTCTTGAATCGACATTGCGGAACCACAAACCTGCTCGATCCGGTGCTCATAACTTTGTGATTCCAGAAGAGGAAAGAATTCTGCAGTCAATACAATTTGACGAAGATCTTGTGGATCCACACACTCTAATCCCACTGAAAGCAAACTGGGCTGACACTCGTGCTTTTCAATTTTCAAAGTTGAAAAAAAGTTGAAACAAGTTCTGCCCATTGTCCGAGTTGGAATGCATGGTGTGGGGACGGGAATGGTGCACAGTACTTACATTTGAGGGCGATCACAGAAGATCTTAGGGTGCGGGATACCCGCCTTCTTCGTCTCGTCTTCCTTCTTCCCCTTGGGCGCTCCCTTCGTTCCCTTGCCACCCTTCTTTGCAGCCTTTCCTGTCTTGTTGGCAGGTTTGTTCCCGGGTTTTGCGGGGGGCGCTTTGTGGGTGGTGGTTGCGGCGGGTTTGGGCGGGGGAGGGTTGTGGGCCGGCGCGCCCAAATCCCCGGCTCGCTGGATGATGATGTTTCCCTGCACCTTGCGCCGCTGCAGTTGCTTCGCGATCTCATCCGACTCGAGTAGACCCGGAGTCATCACCCTGCAAATTGATGATGGCCAAAATGGCACGTTTCTTTTGTGGCCAAAAACTTGAAAAATGTTAACACGGTATCAAAGTCGTATTTGAAGTGATTCCGAAGTTGAATGTTGTCCTCACATAATTAGTTCTGGGAACAATGCGAAACGGAAAGCAGCGCAGGCCTGTCAGAGATTGCTTCGCGTTTGACAAACTTGTTTGATGCGTTTTGTGCTGCTTTGTGTTTTGTCAGACTGGATCAGTTCTGGCATGCGTGCACGCGTGCACAAACAAACGGTGAAACAAACTACAGAGACTTGTCGACTTTGTCCCCACCTTGTGATGGCATAGGAAACGATGGTGAAAGTGATGACGATCAGGAATTTGGTGTGATATCGACCCATGTTCAATCTGCAAAGGAGTCGATAAGTGAACAAGTAAACAAGTGGGGAAAGTGGCCTGCCCCAATCTGGAACCGCCACGCGATCAACGACCTGAGAGACAGAGACAGAGAGAGAGAGATCACAGTGAGTGCAAGAAGCGCGCAGGTGCAGCGAACCGCGGGCAAAAACATCACGGCAAAGGGAAAATTTTGCGTTCGACGGCGGAAGATCTGATGTTGCGCCGCACTCGCGTGAAGTGGCTGATTGTTTGAGCCAGAGCGCTATGTTTCAACACAATAGAAAGCTAATTAGCTAATTACCGGTACAGAAGGCCCAAAAGCTGGATCAGCCCGGGTTACCCCTTCAAGAGCAGCACGGCTCGCGTGCCACGCCGGGCATCAGGAGCGCTCCCCCGCGACTCGGACTCGGAGATCTGCAAGAGACGGCGCAGAACAGAGACAAGGTGTGTGACGCAGCAAGTGGATCTACGCTCGTACGTACACGTCATCTCGTGACGCGTCCAGACGACCAGCCAACAACGAACAAAAACGTCCCTGATTTTTCCCAGGAACGCCCAATGCGGCATTCACACTACTGTCCTGTATTGTCTGGCAAGAGCTGAAACCAAACAGTCGCAAACAAACAAATCTGTTGGCATAAAATTGGCTTTTCTGTGCAAACAAACAGGAGCAACGGCGCGTGTAGATTTGCCTCAAGTGCAGGGCCAAAGTTCCCTCTCCTGACAAGATAAGACACAAGAACTCAGACGTTCGATGAATCACGTGTGAAAACGCAATTTAGATTCTACACAAGTAGTCTGTGTGCCGTTTCTACGAATCGCAAAGAGCAAAAATGTGCAGGACTCTTTCACACAGACTCCACCGCTCCAGACGCCCGGGAACAATTGGAAATTACTAATTCATGGTGGATCTACAGAAAGGAAAGACGTACCCATTAGCAGAACTTTTGACGCATGCACGGTGTCCCAGATATGACTTGGGAGCCTCGGCTGTGCAGCACCGTTTCCCATACGTGCGCTAACGCATTGAAAGGATATTTACCAAGAAAATAGGTTTTGAGAACGCCGAATCAATGGAGTATGTGCATGTGAGTTCGCGCTTCAGTGACGAACTGTGTCCGAGTACATTTACGGGCAGAGGAGACATCTCGCGTTTGATTCGAAACAGAAACAACACACTTCGGCTTACTTCTTTCAGCAATAAAATAATTGACGATTTTGCACCGTCACTGGCATCAATTGCAAGACGCCAATGTCGAGAGCAATACGGTCCCCCCGCCATTGTCTGCTCTGAATTCGGTTCCTTCAGTCGTGTCGTCTCGAAGATGTAGTTCCTCCTCCACATGCACACATTGTCGCCCAGAAATAACTATCCTTTCCTCCTGTATTTCGTGACCTCCACATTGTGTGATTTCCTTTCAAGTTGTCGTCAGAAGTTCTGCAATTGAACTTGTCTTTCACTGGCACCCTCAAAAGGTAATGAGTCTCCCTTGTGAACAGTTTTGCTTTGCAGGGGGTTCAGGCACGACGCTGGAGTCACTGTCAAGCACAAGAAATTTGTACATTCTGTGGGTGCACATGCTTCTGTTTCCTCAAAATCACAAGGTCTTCTTTCTATTCTTGGGTATGTGCTGATGTGATGCGACCCCAGAAGAATGCTCAAAAATCAAATTATCCCTTGGTGGGTCACTTTGAAGTCAGACCAAAAAGGTAGGATTGAAATAACGCACAATAAACCCCAGGCAAACCCCGAGCGTGGTACAATTTTTGGACACGACACTTCTGGCTTCACAACAAAACATTGATGCAGAGCACCACTGGCGGATCAAGAATTGAGATGGAGGGGCCCGAGCCGCTCCTGATTGAGGAAAGTGCGTGCAAAGGTCTGTCTCCTGTCTATCCTGAAAAAAATCACCTTCCAAAAGGAAGAGAAGCAACCGAGGGAATTTCGCTATTTTGAAAGCTTTGGGGAAGGGCACCTGTCTCCTCTGGACTTGTCAGAATTGGCGCCTCGTAGAGCTGTGATTCATTGCCCTGAAGAATGCTGAGAGCCTCGTAAAGCTCCATCATACTTTCAGAGTCATGAAGGTCTTTTACGCTGCTCCGGGTTCCGGATTCCGGGGTTTGAAACTTGCAGCTGGGGGTGGGGCTGGGAGCTGAGGACTGGAGGCTGGTAGCCCAGGGCTTAGGGGCTGGGGACTGTTGTGAACTCGAGGCTGGGGACTGGGGCTTTGGAGCGAGGGGATAAAGGCCAAGGACTGAGGACAGGACTGTAAACTGGGACTGTAAGCTAGGGATGGGGGTAAGGGTCATGGGCTGGGGCTGCAAACTTGGGGTTTGAAGCTGTGGCTTGGGGCTTGGAGCTTGGGGCTTGGGGCATTGGGGTTCGGGGCTGGGGCTGGGGGCTGGCGGCTGAGGGTTGGACGCTCGAGGCTTCTGGGTCCTTTTGTCTTTTGTCTTTCTGCCTTCAGAAGGCAGGGTCCAGGCAAGCTTTCCTTCTTCCAACAAAATCCCAGCGGCGGCACGTTCATGTTGTGGAATTAAATTTGTTTTGTTCCTTGCCAATTTCTCTGCCAAATTATCCTCGCGTTTGCATTCTGTCAGAAGAATGAAAGAAAGACAACGACAAAGGAATTTCCTATGTCCTCCCAGTGGATATCCTGGCGGAAACCCCCTGAGTCTCTCCACGCATTTGCTCCGGCTCGAGGGCGCCCTGGGTGGAAACGCGCAGGTGATGGAGCAGTTTGACGTTTATTGTGCAAGAAAAGTCAGATGATGAGTTGTGAGGTTCAGAAAGAACAGGCTACATGCAGTGAGCGACGTTTTGTCAGTAGAAGAAAAGCGTGCTGTGAACCCTGCGTCCCAAATCTAGACACTTGATAATTGTGCGGGCTGTTTGACTTTGTCCCAAAGGCAACGTTCGTGCAGAAGCAAGGTGCACGCAAAGCACACGCAGATTCAGAACTGTGGCCAATATACACCTTAGACAAATGGGGAACCAGTGGGTGAGCAATCAAACCCACTTCCATGGAGCAAAAATTCGCGGTGGGATCTCCTCCAACTCCTCTCCTCGGGGGAGTCTGAGCAGCGCCCTTCCCGCCGTCTCGCTGCCGGGGACCCGCAACGTCAAGAGAAAACAGTTGCTGAACAAAACATTTTGGTTTTCACTTCACGTTCTGCCTCGCTGAGGAATGGGATTCCCAAAAAATGGATCATCATGCAAGTGCCGCGCCTGACCCGGGCTCTGGTTTCGCCTGCGAGGTCAGCCCTCCACTCCACCACCAAACTCAATCGCCTCCAGAGCTGCTGTGTCTGTGTTTGGGCATCCAAGTGCGTGGTCTCACTGTGTATATCATGGCATTCGTATTCCAAATGTGAGCGACAGTGGCCGTCGGGTCTGACTCTGGTCTGGTCTTTCTGGCGAATCCAGGACTGGGGTCAAGGGTGGCGGCGACCTGAGAAGTGAAATTATTGTGCGATTGATGCCCGCAAAAATGGACTTTGCACTTGAAACACCTGCATCTTGCATTCTTGTTGACGGGGTCGGTGAGCCTGCACTGTCGACATCTGGACCTGCTGTGAAGTCCACACTGGAGAAGCATGGACTTCTGACTTGGAGGTGTGTCACAGAGAACGAGATGTGACAAGGTTCCCTCACCCCCGGGGCTTGAGTAGAAAACAAACAATGTAGATCTGTGTAAAATACCACCACACTCTGCGGCATGACGTGATTAAAGTCCATGTATGGCCGTCCTCCGGGAGGCACCGTCGCAGGGGCCGTCCGCAGTCGTGCGAAGCAATGCGCTCCGACAGCCCAATATTCCGCGCCGCCCGAGCCTCGCGTGTCCAGGGGAGGCAGGCGGGATCCAGAGACCCGGGCACCACGGCTCCTTGCCCACTGAAAATGCTCATTGATATTGACACAAACACACAAACCATTGTACTTGTGTTCTCTTAGATTTTTCATTTTGGAATCAGGCCCCAGGCGGTCATTCTCTCTGAACACGCCAGGTTTTGGATGCTTCGTACGAGCAGCCCATAACTCTCACGAGAGATGACGAACAAAAGAAGAAGACTCACCGAGAGAGCCACTCAGCTTCATTAAATCTCTTGTTTTTCGACTTCAGAGGAAATGAAGCCATTTCAGTCAAACAGTTGTGGCGGCCGATCCAGGATCGAGGTGCGATTCATCTGCCGGAGGAGTCGGTCGCACCTTTGTCACCACACGCAACACCACTTCGTAGATCAGAACCAATTCATCCTTGATGGCATTCTGGGGAGTTGTGTAGTGAGGTGGAGATGACAGAATACTGGGCTTATCCCGTTGGATTTTGGCGCGGACCATGCTTCAGTCCAAGGCGGCAGGAAGCGTTCCGACAGTCGGGATCCACGTCACACCAATCGCCGATCAGGATTATTCACCAAGATTCCAGATCGCGCCAAAAACGACCCTGTCCGGATCTGCCGCAAGCAGGAAGAAAGCGACTGGTCACAAAGCAACTTAGCTGCACCGCAGCGCCATTGTCTCTGGGCAGAGGATGAGGTTCCGAGCGGAGCGGACGCTCTGCGGAGATTGGCTGTCTCTGAAGATCCATCTTCAAAGAGCCTGTTTGCCTCACAGACACAAACGACTGAAGTGCAACAACAGCTGCACACCTGACCTCTCCAAACCAAGCACCTTTCTTTGCTAAATCTGAATCAACCAGGATTTTTTGAAAGGCAAGTCAATTGTAGCACGCCAGAATTACGAGTATTCAAGATAATCGGTTGTTTTTCAAAGACTGCACGAGTAAAAGTGCGTGTGCTGCTGGGAGACTCACGGCGCATCTGGTCCACAAGGTCGTGCAAGCGTGACAAAATTTTTGATCCGTTCAACGTGGCTGACGAAAAGCCTTTTGCTGTCATCTGGATACCTGTGATGGATGTGAGAAAAAGCCTTTTCCTGCAGCTGAGGCTGCTGAACTCTGCATCTCTCTCCACTGAACCGATCGCTATCAATAATTCCAGAGAGGAGTTCTGGCCTCCTGTAGAAATCAGAGATGACTCCAGATCAATGAGATTCAAGATGCTTCACAGGGCGGATCCAAGGTTGAGGAAGATCCCCGATGTCAATTGGTTCAGACCAAATCTTGAAAAAAATTGTACTCCTCAGGGTGGAAATGTGTCACAAAGAGGTGTGGATGGCGAGCGGATTGGGGAGTGGTAATCGAACCTCTGAATCTGCATGTGCTCTGTCAGATCTAGAGTATGAGTTTGGGAAAGAAGCTGACTCAGTCTTCGTCAAAATTCACTTCAACTTCTCAGGGAGGTGAGCTTATGTTCTCACTACCTGGGCCCCTCTGGATCCACGGGACGCGGCGGTGCGGAGTCGCTGAGGCTCGCTGTGATTGATGACGCCTCCGGCTCCGAGAGGGGCTCCGCGTTCCTCGGGAAATCTTCAACCAGTCTATTTTTGGGTCGGCTCAGACACGGAATGAGGGTTTGGACCTGCAGGGAGGGTGCGATCCCTGTCAACAGCATTCGCCGCTGACGAGTGCGCCTCCTTGGTTCGCTGCTTGTGGACTGTATTTTCATGAATTTAGAAGGGTTGGAACCGGGTCGGGGTTGTCCTGGAGTCACCCCGACGACACTGTTGTGGGGATCGGTTGGATCATTGGATCCGGCGCTGATGACGGCGCAGCTGCAGGCACCGGAGATGCAATCACGTGAGCAGTGAGGCCTCCAGAGTCCCAGCGCGGACAGCCCTGATGAGAAATAAATTGTTATTGCGTTTCTGAATCGCGAGAAACCATCATGCAATTGTCTGGAATCTGGAGACAAACGTTGGAGCTTGTGTGGGAGACGGAAGTTCTGGAAGATCCAGTCGGTTTTTCACAACGACACCGCGACACGTGCAGGACGGTGTTAAGGGAACTGCAGCTCAAGTTTTTGTTGTCCACGACTGATGGGAAGGATTCTCAAGCAGAGCCCAAACCTGATTGAGAGGATCCACCGAGACCTGAACGTGAAGCGACCAGACAGTTGTGCGCCTGCACCACTGAAGTTCTGTCTTTCAAAAAGGAAACAACCTGCAAAGGTTTTCATTATGCTCCGACAGATCCTCGTTGGATCCATTTCTGCAAGTCAGATTTGTTTCATTCGAATCCCACCCAACGCTGATGCAACCGAATTGATGGGAGGAGCCATGAACTGGACTCGCGCACCAAAGCGATGCACGTCCCACCAGTCAGTCAGTGTACGAGGCAGGCATGAATCTCTGAGCTATGTGACCATCCCTCAAGCCCTCAAAAATTATTTTCCACCGCAACACAAACACTGTTGAACTGCCTGCCTGCCTGAGAGAGAGAGAGAGAGAGAGAGAGAGAGAGAGAGAGAGAGAGAGAGGGAGAGAACAAGAGGGAACGAGGTTGAAAGAACTGGAGGGAAAGATGTACAGATAGAAAGAGGTAGAAGGAAGAGACAGACAGACAGACAGACAGACAGACAGACAGACAGACAGACAGACAGACAGACAGACTGAGCTCTTCCACGGCGGAGAACTACTCGTACGATCCCTGCTATGAGTCTCGACTCGAGAGATTCGTGCGCAGCTCAATGGAGTCGATCTGCTCACAGCTCACGACGAGGGGCTCCCTCCCGGTCCCGGCAACACTGTGCCTCTCGAGCTGCGGCGTCATCACAGGAGCGGATCTGAACTTCTCAAGCGCCGAGCCGCATCTCCGAAAGGGAGACTGCAGTTGTTCCTGACGCGCAAAGGAGAACTGCTTTGAGGGAGGGGGAAATGGGCGCCAAGGTCGCCATCGCGCGCTGGGAGAGAACTCACGAACCCACAACTGTATTCCAAACGTGTTATTCGGTGCTTCGGTTTGATCCGGCTGGGTGAGGTTTTGTGGATGTTGTGCAGCCCCTGGATCTGCGCCTGCAGCGCAGTGGAATTGTGAATGGTCTGATTCCGAAGCTGTGCGCCCGCATTAAGAACCACTTCACAGGGACTCGCGGCGCTGATGGTGGAATCTGCGGTTTCGAGTGTTTATTCAGGCGTCCTCCGGCGCTCGCTGCGACTCGGCAAACAAAACAACAAAGCACCGAAAAGGCGCAGAACAGGCAGTTTAAGCAGAAGTGTTGCTTTTTCTTCGAGTGACGTGACCACATCACGAGCCTGACTGTTGCACGCAGGGAATTCCACCGGGGCTTGGTACGTCGCACCTGTGTGGTCAGGGAATGTTGCACAAATTTGTTCTCCCGTGATGTCCTCATTGAGTCTGAGAAAGGGATCGCTTGTGTGAAATCTTCGTGACTGGGAGGCTCAATTTGCTCGTGTGATTGTATTGTGTCTCTGTTGGGCTCAGGCTATGTTTCGCTGGTGGATCCAGGGGCGGCCGCCCAGGGAACGGAAGGCCTTTCTAGCATGGCGCACGGGAAGTTTTGTTGTTGGAGTTTGTTCTGACAAACTGAATCTCCGGACAAAGCTGACTGACCAACATTGGTTTGGTTTGGTGGCGTATGATCTTGCACACTTGAACACGAGCGCTACCAGGTGTAATTTTGGATCCTACAAACTTTGGGCTGACACAGCCACAACTGTTTACCATTCACACGTCAAATTGTTCAAAACACCAGAAGGGCGCCACTGTGGGTCGGAGGGGGTCGCCCTTCCTGCTCTTTGTCCAAACCCTACACTGCGCTCCTGACTTTTAGCGTGCAGCTCAGTTCAAGCCTGACACACGCGCCCCTGGGAAATCTTGCGAGCTATTCACAACGTCCCAGACCGTGGCTCATTGACGTTGAAGAGCAGATATTGGTGTGACATTTTAATGGAGTGAGACTCACGAAAATTGATCAGAGAGGAAGGCAGAACGCACGTAAAAAACGGGTCGCTTCAAAGGAAAATGAGGCGGAAGAGACCCCACCTGAGCTGAGTGTTGTTTTTCTGCGTGCCAAACACGAGCGCTCCTGCGTGAAGCCAGGGTGTCGAAGCCCGTCGTCTGAGTGAGGTCGTTCAACCTGTTTTGGCTTTCAAACTTCTGACAATGTCTGATCCCCTTTGGGAACAAGGTCTTGAAGTTGTTTTTCATATCAGCTTCGGAGTGCTCAGGACGTCATGCCCATCAAACTCTGCAAAGAGAGTTGCTTTGATTTCTCTCAGGACCACGACACGTGCATTCAACGACCGTCATTAATTTGCAACTTGACATGCTAAATTGACAGGATAATTTTTTCACAACAAGTTCCCCCGCTTTGCACTTTCAAGCTGGCTTGATTTGCTGTCACGCATTTTAAATACACCCTTTCGCAGACCGAGTGAAACCGTCTCGGGGACACGAAAAGGCACCTGTGTCTGTCTTCCAATCGGTAGTCTCCTTTTCCTGTGTCAAGCCACAAAGTCTCTTTGAAGTGGTGTCTCTGACAGCAGGGTGCTGCAGTTACCCCGGGTACTCTCTCTCAGCAGACAAAGTAGTGTGAGCCCTTGTCTGTGGTGACTCTGGACAAGTTCACAACGTTTGCACAACCACCTATTTTGCCCGTGGATATAAGTGCTGTTTGCGGGCTTGTTGCTCCTGCCCCTCTTGCCACTTACACAGGACAGCAAAGTAAACCTGCAAAATGACTCCAAATTGTTTGCCAGTGGGAAGGGGTCAATTTCCATGGGATCACTGTGTGTGGGAATTGGAATTTCAGAATCTTCTTCTGAAGATTGGTCTCAGGTCCAGCTACCCACACCATCCTCCTTCTCTTCAAAACCAAATCAAGATCTGATCAGACAGAGAAACAAATATTGAGCCACTCTCTTGAAGCTTGAAAATGCCATGTCACCGCAATTGACCGTGCAATATTTTTGTTGTCAGATGCTGAGTTGGTCCCTGTTGTGCATCATTCCCTCCTCTGCGGCAAAGTTTGTGGAAAGCCAATGTTTCTGTGTGGGTGAGAGACTGGAAAGTATCTTCAAAAGGAAGCAACTTTTGGCAGGCGAGATTACGGAATCCAATTCAACATTTCGCGACCTGATCTTGACGCCATTGGATTTCAATGGTGTCATGATTAGGTCGCGAAAGGCAGAAGTGAATTCCCCCTTGTATCATTCAAAAATGCACAGAATCAATCTTGATTCATTTCTGTTGAAAGTAGGTCACTGCAGTGGACAGAGCGGAGCGGAAGGAGTCAGGAACACCCACCCAGTTAGTCATTGAAGTTCAGTGCTTGCCAGAGCTGGTTCTACTTGAAGCTGCCACTAATGAGGCATACGTTTGAGCCATCTGAGCCAGGGGGAGTTCCACAGAACTTTTGGGAAAGTGAAAATGCAAGAGAAAATACAGACAAATAGGTTCCATGCAAGAGCAAGATAATTTATCCCACCAATCGGACGAACCTCTGGTGAATCAAAAGACGAAATGAAGTCACAGGTGCACATGACAACGGGTGCACACCGCAACAAACCACAGAATGTCAACGCAGTGTTTGTCCCTGTGGTCTGGTCAAGAAGGAACTGACATTTGTTGCATTCGCAGCACCCGCACAGGGGGTGAAGGATGCGACACAACACGATGGGACAGGATGGGGGCACACTGGGTTATCTGGCTGAGATGCCACTAAATGGATGTGGTTTCTACCACACAGGTTTGTCGCTCTGGTGGGGCATTGCCCAAATTTAACTCCCTTGCGTGAACAGGCAGGGCCGTGCACCAACCAACCCACCAGTGCATGTATCTACACAGAGCTGTTCAGGTGGGTGGGCTTCACGATTGACTGGAAACAACCTGGGTAACCTCGGAAACGGTGCAGTTGCAAAGCGTGACATTGCGAACTGGAGTACAAGATCAATCATGTGGCTTTTCATCAGCAATTTACACCCCACACGTGGAGTCTGGTCGCGGATCACGCCTCGTGACCAGTGAGGAGATTTCCCCGACACTTGGAGCTGGTCTGAGTGCAGAATGTCGGTCTGAGGCCCGAGTCCCACGGGCAGCGGCTTTGCTCTGAGAAAACCTCCGAACAGATGTTTTGCGGCTGATAGGCGCTAGGAACCTTCTGGACATGAGAAAAGTGCAGCTGTATCAAGGGTCCAAGTGCGTCAATATTCACAGGCTGCGAAATTGGCCCCGAGCTACAGGTCAGCATGGGTGGCTCCAGGAGGCAAGCCACTCGGGGGGGGGGGGGTCTCACTGGTGTCTCCGCAACTGATTAGAGAGGTTCAGACGCAACACGCCCGGTCGCAAGGCGCAGCGCCAGGAGACTTTTGAAGATGAAAATAGTTGCGTGTGATGGTGCAACGAAGAGGGGTAAATTTTGTTCGGAGATCAGGGTGGCAGGAGGTCCGGCCCTGGACGTGGATCCTCTCCTCACATTGAACGAGACTTGAGTGCTCAGCCTGCTGCTCTCGGGAAGCGCACGCCGCGCCGTTTGCTTTTGGGATTTGCGGCGCTGTTTGTTCACCTGATTCCAGAAGGTCGCCCTGCGGAAGGGAAGCGCAGAGGAGACGTTGTAACCCGCAAAGACCTTTTGTCAAATTTATGTCATCACAAATATTTAGTTGCCACTTTTCATCTCGAGAAAGTGAATCCAAACAGACGTCAAAAAGGCATGAATCCACTTTTTTTTGGTTTGGCTGGTGGATCCAGGAATTGACGGATAACTGGGTCTCAAGATAGGGTCTCAATTCTGGAGACAAAAAAGTCAGACTGCGAAAGTTTTCATTTTGAAAAGGAAAATGTTCTGGGCCCCATTGCAACTGTTGAAGCAAACCGTTGGGTATTTGGGAAAACTGAACCTGAGGACTCCTGAAGCACATGCTCTGCGTTGGGCACTTTATCCCCTTTTCCGGACGTGCTTCACGGTGTGAAGTTCGGCGATGATGTTTGTGATGCATTGGACCAGTCAGACTTTTGGGGCTTGCACTGCAACTGCATGTGAAGAGATTGACATCCAGTCGAACTTGTGAATGACGACGCAACCAAACGTGCGAGATGGCGTGAAGTCGATGAAGTACGAGGGGTTCTCAATATTTATTTTCCTGCATGATCATCGCGATCGACGACAACCTGAGTGGAGGCGTTGCGTGACAGGGGTCAAGTCGACTCAGTGGCCAATCATGTTGGTCGCAGTTGGAAAATAAATGAGGACCCCTCGTATAGAGACAATCACCCAATACCGGACCACTCCCAGTGACCGGACCACCTCTGTTTGGAGTTCCATGGAGTGGTGGGAAAAGGCGAGAGTGGACCACCGGTACCACCTACAGTTTCTTCATACAGTTGCCAACATTTTCCAAGAAGAAAAAGTTTTCTACAACACCTGCACTTCCTGAGGTGAAAAAAACCAAAAATTGACATGAAAATCCTATTTTTCCCCTGTCAAAACACTTAAATTTGGTGTGAATTCACCTGGAGTGAGTGGTCTGTATGGTCCAGTCTGAATTGAGATCAAGTTTGATTCAGTTAGTGTGTGTTCTTGCCTGTTCAGAACAAAAGTTTCAAAGGTGCATTGTCATTGTGTACAAAAAT
>JAAUXT010065857.1_pt1 | contig 16844 bp, 16 predicted proteins | sample 7278171 | NCBI WGS metagenome assembly JAAUXT01 (sample SAMN14350112, study PRJNA611818) | marine sediment metagenome | isolation source: surface marine sediment (1.8m) | place: French Polynesia: Moorea | collected 2018-08 | reverse complement strand
GTGGGGTGGGGTGGGGTGGGGCGGGGCGGGGCGGGGCGGGGCGGGGCGGGGCGGGGCGGGGCGGGGCGGGGTGGGGCGGGGTGGGGTGGGGTGGGGTGGGGTGGGGTGGGGTGCCCCAGAGCGGGACAGGTGAAGCCGGGGCGAGCGTGGGTGAGGAGGGTGGGCCAAAGCAGCGGGGGTTCTTGAGTCAGTTTGTGAGAAAATGGTGCTGTTGGTAAGGTGCACCACATTAGACAAATTAAAATGAGAGTTGTGCCACCACAGAAGCTGGAAGGGGGCGTTCGAGCTCCAAGCTCCAGTCTATGGGGTTTTTTTTTGGTTTTGCCTGCGACTCTGAAATGTGTGCCGAACCTCACCACCTTCCAAAACAAATACACCTCTCTGAAGGTTGGTCCCAAGCCGAGGTCCTTGTTCGCCCAACGCTGCCCGAATCCTGGATTTGCTTGAGAAGGAAACACGTTATTGTTGCAGGAGCGAGCGGTGTGTGTACCTGCGGGAGGAGGAGCTGGTTCTCTGGGCGCAGAAGGTGCTGCCCCCGTCCGCCGTTGCGTCCCTCAACACTCATGCGCTGTCCTATCTGTACGCCATCCAGGTGAGAGGGGGCACGCACACACACGCACACAACACGCACGATCATACGTACACACGCGAGCACACGCACACACAAGAACAAGAACACAAACACTTCCCTGTTCTATGCAGGTTAGAAGGGGCACACACATACTCATATAGGTGCGCCACCCAAGCACAGACACAAATACACGCACGTAGACAACCACACAGAAACAGAAACGCACACACACAGAGCCCAATGCCTACACATGGTCACACGCACGCATGCACGCACGCACGCACGCACGCACGCACGCACACACACACACACACACACACACACACACACAAACACTGTTGCCTTGCTTTTTCACCAAAACGGGCAAATGTCACTGACGGTGTTTGTCAGGTTCGCGGAACTGTTTTGGGTGCACAAAATTTGTGTTGTTGGGAGCGGTGCCCGAAATTGTGTTCGAGTTGCCATTGGTGTTCGTCTTGTGCAAGGCTACCTACAATACTTGAAACTGGATTGTTCTAGTGTACACCCGTTCTTCACTTCCTTCGCCTGGGACGACTGGAGCAACGCCTCAAACTTTCCTTTGCCTGAGATCTTCAGTGTGATTTCAGCACGGGGCGCAGTTCCTGTACCTCCCCGGGCTGCAGCAGACCTACACCGTGGAGGACCTGGAGGCGCCTGGGTTCCTCACAGAGCACGACAGCAAGGGGCTCCTGCTCAACCCTGGGGAGACCCTGGATTTTGTTCCTCAACACTTTGGATGTCGACTCAGCAAAACAGCTGATCAGAGAGAAAACACTCTTCCATACAAGTTGTGTTCTTTTGCAGTTCCAGTTATTCAGGTCACAGCAGATGTCAATCAAAATCCATCAGAAGCTTCCCACCAGAAGCTGTCATGTGATCCCAAAGCACCACCCATCACTCTGCCCACAGGCTCCTTCGTTTCCTTCAAACCACACAAAGCTCTGTTTTTGAAGAAAGCGTTCTGGGCATTACCCATACTGTCTGATGCAACCAGCTGTTTGAGTGATAAATCAGTGATTTGGGGATTGATTTCACAGAGGCTGTTGTGGCTACTGGGGGACAAGGTCATGATTCATTCCACAAGGTCAGAGTCAACTGAAATATCATTCAAAAAAATTGAAACGTTGTTGTGGGAGTGGCAGTGTGAAAGTAAAAATATCATCAGATGCATCAAGGAACTGGTGAATGTGATGGTTGACAAGGGGCACCTTGACCAAAGAGATAATTAAAGTCTGAATGCCTGGTTGGAAACTTTGATTGGTGCAGGTCATAATTTTCCAGTGATTAATATGTCCGGCAGTGACGTTTGTACTTCCTCTCTTGTCAGCTTCCATCCTGCTGTCTTTTCTGAATCTGCTTTGCATCCAGTAACCAATCTCAAAGCCATAAAATCAACCTTTGTGAGCACTTGCTTTCCCCATGGCAAATTTAAACCAAAACACCCAATCAATTTTGTGAGGCCCTGGATTCAGTTTGACAACATATTGCTCCTCATAGTTTTCAACAACCCTCACTATGAGTCCATCCCCTACATTGAGACCCTGTACAGACCCTTCTTTCCATACATCCTTTATTGTGGACCTGGACAGCCTGACTATAGCACTGAAGGTGCAGAGAAAATCAAACTTTTCCAATTCAGCTTCTATTCTTATGGAACAACTGCAAAAGGATATGCCAAGGGCGCCTTTAACTATGAGTGTATGGCAGGAGCTATCAGCTTGGGGTATCCTGTAGAGGGGTTCTTCTTTGTGGCCGATGACCTGCTGGTGTCACTGCACAAACTGCCCATCTTCAGTACACTACAATCATGGTACATTCACAAGAATGAAACTTTCATGGCTGACATTCAAACAATGAAGGAATGCAAACAAGGAACATGTGACCAGGACCCCAAGTGGTATTGGTGGAAGAAATTTAGGGTACAATCAAACAGCCTGATCAAGAGAATGGAACAGCAGCTGAACACATCATCTGTGATTGGCCACTGCTACAGGGACCTGATCAGACTGAATGGAGGTCCATACAGGCTGAATGGTGGATTCCCTGACATCTACTACATTCCCCAAAACATTGCCAAGGACTTTACAACTTTGTCTAATTTATTTCTTGAAGAAGACATGTGGTTGGGCACAGCTGTGTCTAGTATTCTGCAGTGTACTGCTGGGTTGGATAATGTGGAAGCTTTGAGGGGCACAAAGGTTTGGGGAAAGGGCAGGGCATTCCCTTGGAGAGTCTTCAACAGGAACAAGTTCCTCAGAAGTCATTTCTTGCATCCCACAAAGTGGGGTTATGTTGCCAAGGGTGACCCAGATTATACAGACTTCTACTGCAACAAGGTTGTGCCTTGGATTCATGACAAACATGGCAAGTTGCCAAAATAGAATGCTTCTTGCAGCTGTCTCTTGTTTGTTTGGCATTCCAAACTTTATATTTAATTTTGTGTGACATCATAACGGTTGTTGAGGGACAAGTTGTACTGTACAAGTGTTGGTTGATTATGCTTGTGTCAGTGTTGCTTGCAAAAATACAAAACCCCTTTCCCTTGAAAGTCAAAGTTCACCTTATTCCAGGTCTGACCTACTTTCGCAGAAGTGCATCACAACGAAGAGAGGTCATCATGGTCCTCAAGGTCCCACACTATGATTGTTGTGGTGGCCCATGGGTGCGATTGGTAAACAATCTGAAGAGACCACTTCCATGGTCCAATGGTCGTCCTCAGGAAACCAGTTCGTAAAAGACGCAAATGACCACGTCAATGTCACCTGTTCGAACATTTCAAAAGTCAGAAGGTCGTCACCCAAGTTCAACCAATCGGGTCAGCAATGTGACGACTGGTATTTCTTCAGTTCTGCGAGAGACTTCATGTACTCGCCAAGTTTTGAAAATCCAGCCTCAACGTCGACGTGGAATGAAGGCCCCTCAAAGTCTGAAGAACACGTTGAGGAATTCTGTGCACCTCAAAGGGAAGTTTCTCATAATCATCATTTTGAATCTTTCCGTCTTGTTCCTGAAGAGTTTGAGTTTCACAGTAGGTCTTGTCACAAACTTTGTACAGTTCGCGGAAACATTGGTCGTGCTGTTTTCACACATTGTCACGATGACGCGAAGAATCCCCAATATTCCCACCTTCACATTCACGTTCACGCTCCACTTGGGGGTACCTGCATACAGTGATAATCGGTGTGTTCCCACATATTTACGTGCGCCAGGTGGACAAGTGAACCAAAATGGTTGACTTCGCCCGCTTCGCACCATCTCAAACCCGTGGGTGAAGTCGCTCCACTTTGCCGCCGGTCAGCCGCAAGCGCAAATGGAACGCGCCTTTTCGGAGGATCTCACTGGGCGTGACGCACAGAGCATTTGCGCACAGCGTGATGCCTTGGGAGACGAGCCGCCTTGTGGCGTTCAGTGTACAGAGATGTGTGTGAGTATCTGGGTGGTTAGGGTACACACGGAGACCGACGGGAAGTGGGGCTCCTTCCATTTTCAAACAAAGGGATGCCAACAAAGGCTCAATGGCCCCTGCAGCGGATAAAGAGCCGAACTGTGGGTGTCGCGTGGGGGGCAGGGGGTGGCTGGGACCTTCAGGATTGTCTCATTCAGGTAAATGAGCGACCATTGTGCTCAGTCTAGCATTGTTCCAATGAGAACCCTACCCACCACAACACTACAGCGGAGCACAGCAAACTGTAGCCAAGTTTTGTGAGAAGGGAGTGGGAAAGACACAGTTGTGTGGAAAAGTGAAAGAGTTGGGAAGTTCACATTCATTGCTCAAGAAAAGTGAAATTTTCAGCAAAGGAAATTGAAACCAAATTGAACATGTGCAACTTTTTGGATGAACATTTTTTCTGAGTCAGGAAAGGGGTGTGATGCACAACAGAGAGGGGTGTTGCTCCGGGCCCAAATGTGTTCGGGATGGGGTTCGTTTCTGTCTGCGACACTGGGCTGCGTGGGCACTTTTCCAACCTCATTGGGTTATTCGCAGTGAGAAATGGAGAACCTCTCCTTGCACCGAGACCTGCAACAGGATAGAATTTCACAAAATGTTTGTTTCAATTTTGAATGAAAAGGTGAACAGGATATACATTGTGCCAAACACCAAGTTTTCTTCTCCAAAAGTCATAATCATCCAGGATTCACTTCAGATTTGTTCATCAAGTGAATGAATGTCACTTGATGCAATCTCAAACAACCTGATGTATGAACAAAAATGTTTCTTGTTTTGGTAGCAATATGGAGTTGCAGGTTGACCTCTGCAAATATTTATGATTTGGATCACATCATCAGGGCCAACTTTGATGGCACACCTAATTCCCAGCTTCACACTTGGTTTCCATACATCAAGGCTCTTCTATACCACTCAATGCAGGAGTTTCTTGTTGTTAATAAAGTATTGCCTTATTATTGTCAACCCAAGGTCATTGGAACTTTCAAGTATTTTTCAATGAAAGCAAGACTCCTGGGTGAGACACAACATATCATTGGTGGAAGAATAGTCATCAAGAGTCAATCTGTTTGGAATCTAAATGTGCATTTGCTTGACAGGTAAGACAAAGATATTCTTGTCTAAATTCCTTTTCTCTGATTTGCTGCAGAAAAAGAAAACTGGCTGATGTTATATCTCCTGCAGTTTTTTGCCGACATAGCTGCCGCTTTTCATAGATCTATGCTGTTCTGTACGTGTTCAGACCTGCTTTTGGAAGGATGTTGGATCAATGTTCAACAGAGCCACTGCCAGTTGTTCTCAGTTGTGTCTGATAAATGAGTCTATATTTTGTGGCAAAAGCACCCAAGCAAATCTGACACAAACTTTATTTCGAACTGAATAAAACAGTACCACTTTGGAAGCTGCACTCACTTCCCGTTTGTGAAAAAGGAAATTGTTCTGTTATGCTTGTCATGTGTTGTTTGTAATTTATTCAATGATGAGGTCCCTGTACTTTATTCAATGATGAGGTCCCTGTACCCAACTCCACAGGCTCCTCAACAGCCCATGTGATTCTACAGCACAAGCACCTTCATTTGAGTGTCCTGGAGAGATCAAAATCTACCTCTCTTTTTGTACCTTCCAGTGCTTGTTGTGTGGCTTCACATTTGGGGGGCAATCCTGAAGCAAAAGCAGATGGATTAGAGATCACAAATACGTCACCTGATATTTCAGAATGTGCTGATCTGTGGTCTACTGATACCAAAGCATGTCTAGATTATGCTCTCTCTTTGCAGCAGAGAATGTACTGGCCTTCACCAGAGGAAAACAGGCAGTAACCATACAGTTTCAATCCAACAAAGAGATTTTGAAGCACACAGACCAATGGGAAAATTAGGACAACTGCACACCACCTCTGTTCTGTATCCATCAAAACATCACTGCCTTGTTTGTGAAAACATGTTCAACTGGAAAAGTCAATATAAACTTGTCAATGCTTCTAATGAACTGTACCCACACCACAATTACTATATTTACAAGTTTGATGCAAGCAAACTTCTTAGAATAAATGTCACACTCTTCAGAGTTTACTTCTCTCATTCCATCCAGAATTGCTCCTTTGAACAACTTATGATTTTGAACAAAGGAAGAACATCTGAAAATTATTGTGGCATTTATTCTCATTTGCAAATATTTAGTCAAAGCAATAGTGTTTACATGGCAATAAAAACAAAACCATTTGTTGTTGTGAACATTCAACACATGTTCTATGCAATTGTTGAAGTTGACAAAATCAAAACTATGAAGCCAGCAATCCATGATGGTCAACTGAAGTGGCTCATTATTTTGGGACAAAACAAAGAACTTTTCAATACATATCACATCAAAGTTAACCCTTTGTATATTATCTGCACAAAGACCAACAGTGTGAACCAAACACAATTTCAAATGTTTGATGGACCAGGGATTTATTCCCCCAGGATTGTCCCTTCTCAACTTCACAATAATTCTACACAGTATGTGTCAAGCAGCTTTCAGATAGTGATTTATGCTTCTGGATTGTTTGCCATGCAATATTATAAAAAGCAATTGCAACTCAACAAAAAGGTGAAAGACAACACTGATTTACATTTACCACTGAAATATAATTGCACAAAGACAGGCATTTGTGTTGTGCATATTCATGCAGGTGAAGGGTTCACTGTGAATGCATCACTCCATTGGCTCACCCAAAAAGGAAATTACTTCACTTCAAATTGTGGGTACTCAGGAATTGTTTTCTTGACCAAGAGTCAGAATATAATCACAACAGAATGCGTTAGATGTGAGGTTGAGGTGCTTTTTGAAGCAAAGTGTTTGGCAGACAAAAGTGGCATGTATTTTGTGCAGGCATTACATTTACAGGAGATTTCCTTTGTGCATCCCAAATATCACAAGTTCAGAAAAATATATTCAGGACAAGAGATGTATGTTGTTCTGTTTTCAAGTAGAGGATATAGCTCAATGGAAGCTGATATTCACATCTCAAAACTGGAATGTGCTGTGGCTTCAATAGAACTGTGTGGTAGCCAAATAAATCCTATCATGCAAGTTCTGGCCAGCAAGGAACCAAATCTTAATTGTACAATTGTGCAAATAGAACCATGGCAGGGTTCAGATAAAGGCACATGTGTCAGATCATTTCAATTGGAATATCCCAGTGAGTGGACACCTAACAACACAAGAGAGGTTGCCTTCATTGTGGAGGGCTTCATTGCAGGTACACATTCCCTATCAATCTGGGGGTTTCAGCAACCAATAAATCTATTGCGTGTGGTATTTCAAAGCCAAAAATAGCTTTCCTACGCAATGTCAACCGCCATCTATTCTTCTTTCGCCAATGAGGGTGAAAAGTCCAGGAATTGTTTGAGACCACTGAAAGCATTTTTAATGTTTCTACTGGCTGTTTTTGAACAGACTTTTGCACTTTGTGCAAATTATAATTTATGTACAGTTCTCACTGTTTTCAACAGGGCTGCAACCACACTTGTTACTTTCAAATGGATATTTTAGAACCCGGATTTGTGGTTTTTGATTTCAAGCAAAGAGGTAGAACAGGAATACGCACCTTTTTCTGCTTCCAGGCTCTCGCAGTGCAGGCATCATGAAGGGAATGTTCTTTACTCACAAATCTTGCTTGAAACAGCATGTTTTGTTGAACAGAAGCAGCGGTGCCTGCTCCACTGGAAGAAAGAACTACCTTTGCATAAATGATGAGAGTTGTATTGTTTATATGGGTCAATCTTCCTGCTGTTTTCATGCATTTTCACCAATGACCCACAAACCAAAAGTGAATGAAGGACCAATGAGATTCCACCTTGAATACAGATACATAGCTCCAGTTTTTCACACTGTTCCCAGGTTAATTATTATGCTGGATATCCATCCCCTGAATTGGCTCACACTAGTTAAATCCACTGTGAAAGACAGAGCAAAGCTGTCAAATAAATCATCTGAGTTTCTGGATATGATGATTCCTGTTTTAAAACAATTACCAAATCCACCGAGTATTTCAAAAATGCCTGACCCTGAGTATGTTCATGTTCCTCCAAAGGACACAATTGTACTTTTCAAGCTTCAAGCTCCAATGGTGACAAACCCATTTCAGGTTTGTGTGTAAAACATGGATCCTTTCAACAAACCACGTCATTTTTCATTTACACTTCTCACCTGGGGATGAGCTCAAAGAAAGCAATGTCTAAACCATTTGTCCATTTCCAACACACTGGCTTGTTGGGAAGGAGGCAACAGTTGGCTGTGAACATGATGTGCGAAGTGTGTTGTTGAAACATTTGAATGGCATCTGAATGACATGGCTCTGGGTGAGTTTGCCAACATGATTCCTTCATTTCAGGTCACCTATATGAATAAAAGCTGAGAGCACAACACAGTACCTGTACAAATCGAAGTTGAACTTGTACCAATCAATCATCTTGAGTAGTGAGAGGCCAGGGTTTCCACTCACCATCTACAAATTGGTTAAGGTATTTGAGATGAGAAGTGTGGTATTGTCTGACCATGATAGACTAAACCACACAGATGCTGAGAAAGTAAATGTGGAAATTGGAGTTCTACATGATGCTTATAATGCTTCCGTCAAGCATTATGACTTCCAAGAACAATGGAAACAACAGAAAATGAACAGGGAGAAAATCAACACGGTACTTTCTCCCAGTATCTATCAATGGAAAATACTTCACTCACCAAAATGTGGCCCCTCATTCCTTGCTGTCTTTAAGAGGCATCGTGAGGGGGTTGGGAGCCACAAATTTACTATTTATGAGGAAATATCCTGGACAGAAGCTTTCAATGTATGTACCAGTCTGGGTGGGTCTTTGCCATTTACTAGAAGTATGGATGATGTACAAATGTTGGTGGCCTTGGTCCAGCACAAAGCTTTCAATTTGAGGATGCCAATTTTCCTTGGAATAGAGCCACAGGTAACCTATTGTGTGTTTTTTTCATGAGCAAGACCAGAATATAGATAAAATAATCAAAACACACATGAATGTCTACATTTCAGTTCTACAAAATTCATGAATGGACGAACAATGATCCAGTTGGTTTCCAACTATGGCCAACATTTAACCCTCACCACGCTGGGGTCACCAAGCCTGTGTGAACCCTGACCTTTCTGTTGCATCCCATTTGTTCCTTCATCACAAAGAAACAGACAGAAATAATTTTTGCTGAAAACATTTTTAGCATGTCTGGACACCCCAGTTTATGAAATGTGGAGTGCCCCAACTGTTGGTGACCCTCTGTACTACAATGGATTTGCATTGCTTTTGGAATGTGTGGAAATGACAGGAACGTCCAGCATCACACCTGATGGAAAAGTTGGTTCTTGTTGTTTCATTTCAAAATCATCAAACAATACCAAAATGTGTTTGCCAATTTTATGACTTGTTTCTGCAGTGATACTTCATCCCATATTCCAAGCAAACATCTTGCCTGCACATATTTTGTTCCATCTTGACCTTTTAACTGACCTATATTCACTGTTAGTCTGAAGCTGAATGTGCCCTCTGGTGTCAGTGCTACCACCACACATATGCAGTCCCGCTTCTGCTGTCATGCCGGTGTGCTTGTTTGTGTGTGCACCACCCAGCATGCCTGAAGTTTGTTGAGTGCCTGGGATACTTTTGGGAAGAGCAGAACAGTTGTCAAATCTCTTTGCAGCTGAGCGTGCCCCATGGTGGCAGTGATGTCATCATTCACTATGTCCCTGAGCTGCAGAAGGTCAGAGATGGAAATGCAGAGGGAGCCACATTCAGTGTGTGGCTCAGACGTGGAACCTGTACAACAGGAAACGTCTTCATGTGCAAAGATATGGACACCAAAATGAAAATGAACTGCATTGCTGGAGGCTTCATGCAAGTATCGACACAAATACCTTTATCTTGAGACATTTTTTTTATTTTTGTCATTGTCCGGCCTCAGCAAATATCTGGGCCATAAAAAATTATCTTGCCCAGTTGTGTATTCTTGAAGAAAATATTGAGTGGAGCATTGATCAACCATAACTTGAAAAAAAGCCCCAGGGCCTCGGACTGATTTGAACTTTTCACCAGTTGCTCATTCTGGTGGCTTTTTCCATTTATATTTTCACACAAAATGTGAAATTGACTGTTTGCCTTCGTCACAGATTCCAGAAATGCGGTCCGCAAAAATTGCTCTTGTCCAGTTGTGTGTCCTTCAAGAAAAAGTAAACTGGAACATTGACCATTGCCGACAAATGGGTCCCTGGACCTCGCGGTGATTTGAGCTGGCTCCTGTCCTCCTTGGTCATTCCGGCAGCTTGGTCTGCTCGCTAGATGAGCTCAAAACGTGACACGGACTCTTCAGCACGAAAAGAAAATGACACTTTCCAAAATTCTTTGCACCCTTGGAAATACCTAACAATCCCCTAAAACTGGCAACATGAACGTTTGAAAAGAGTCAGGCCATTCACAAATTTTGATTCACAAAACACACAAATTGCATCTGATCTTGTCTCTGTTTCTTTGAGCAGCCTCTTTTTTCTCTGTTTCTGGCAAACACTTTGTCTGCAGTTTGACCCTCTTTACACAGTTTTGTCAATGACATCTTGTTGTGAGTTGTGAAATGCAGGGTGTTGTGTGAGGAAGAAAATTATGATTCTTTCTCTTTTTTTACAGTTTCCAAATGTTTGAGACAACACTTCAAGAAAAATTCACCATAACCACTGGAGTCACAACAGGCTGGCTACATGTGGTTCTTGTCATGTATGGCTTCCATGATGGGGAAGGTTTTGCTTTGTATTTTGATGGTTCATTTGAAGATGATGACAGTACAATAGAACCAACTGGGAACAGTGGGGGAAGCGTGGCTCATATTATTTTTGGTCAAAATGTTGATGCCCAACTGGACATAGACGATGTTGCCTTCTGGCTCAAAGAACTGACCCCAGGAGAAATTAATTTGTTGTATGCTCAAGGAATGAGCAAGTGATTGCAAGTTGATGATGACTTGTTGTGTAAATGAATAAAAAATAAATATATCCTAGATTGCAGTGAATACTACCCTGTTTTTTCTTGAACTCCTGCCAATGTTGATGTTTCAAGTTCAGTCAGCTTCTCCTGGGGAAGCCTTCCTATTCGATGTGCACTGACATCTTGGAACAAACACTTGAACATGCAGAGTGCCTCACCAGTCGAAACAAACATCAGAAAAGGTTGGTTTGCTTGCAAAATGTCTCTTTGTCCCTCAGACAATGAAAGCCAATGAATAATTACTTTTTCGCTCAAAATTCCAAATTTTGCAAAAGTTTTCTGAAAAATTCCTGAAACAGGGCAGATTTGCATCTGCAAACAATACATTTTCTTGGCCATGACAGTGAACAGCCAGTAGTCCATGGGCCCAGGGGTGAGTGTCCGCAGAAGAGGGCACAGAACTCCAGCGACTGGAGCACCACAGAATATTCTTGTTTTCCAGTACAAAAAATAGGAATACACATGGTGTAAGGAGCATGTTCCCGGTGTCTGCTCACCATGACATAGGGGACGTGTTCATGGGACTGGAGTGTCAGGTCTAGCAACACAAAACACAAGAAGGGACATTCAGTTTGGGTGTTGGAAAAATTTTTGTTCAATTCAAATTTGCCTTTGGGGAATACAATCTTTGGCACTGCATGTTTCGTGTTTTCAGTTGGGGACAACCAACATTTCAGTTGTTGTTCAAGTACAAAGAAACATGTGAAGGTCTGTCGCTCACCTGCAAAACCTCAGGCGGATCAACCTCACACAACCAAAGTTTCAAGCCCAATGACCTTTCGGCACCAGCCAGGCCCGGAGCATCTCTGGTGATACCTTTACTACAACACAAGGACATTGTCAGGAAGGTGTATGATGTATTCAGCAGAAAACAAAGATATTTCAACAAGTGTTTCTTCCAACTGCACACGAACATTATTCACCAAAGGTACGACGAAAACCGATGAAACAATGCAGCAACAAGAATAAACATTTTGCCACAGGGCAAGTAAGTCCATGTGAGATATATTTGAAGTTCACCACAAAGAGTTGAAGGGCTATGGTTACAGCAGCACAGTGCAACCTGCTTATCCTTTTCTGGGGGCACCTGAGTTTCACATTTTGCACACTTGTCATTTCAGTTTATACACCTTTCAGCAGGATTGAAGCCTGCTGTTCCTCTGGGGAAAACCATTCTCATGGTTTCTGGGTTGTTTCCAGTTGTTTGAATGGAAACACCAGAGGGAATTGCAGAATGAAACTGATTTCTGGCTTTAATTTTGCCCTGTTTGTAAATTTATCAATTGCTTGAGAATTACTCACAAAAGAGAAAATGTTCAAACAAGTTAACAATCTCACAGGATCTATTCTGTTGAGAGCAATAGATGTTTCCTTAACTGCCTGTTCTGAGAGGTAGAGTCTTACCAGCCAGTTAACAGAAAACTTTGTTTCAGAACTTCACGGGAGCAGCAAATCACGTCTGATTCAAAATTTTTATTCTTTAGATTTGTGTCAGCATGTCAACATGTCATCAGTGAATTGGTCTTTGTTTTCTTCTGCATGAATTCATATCACAAAAACACTGTTTGGTCACACTAGCTTCTTTCACTTTCAGGTGCATTGTAAATCCTGCCTGTTCTGGATGGTTCCACGTCACGTGGTTATGGTTGTTTATGGGTTCAACGAAGGAGAAGGGCTGTCAGTCTGTGTGGACGATGTCTTTGTTCGGGAGGACTGCAGAATCGGACAATAAAAGTTGCGTTCAGTCAGCATTTTGAGGCTGAAGTGGAGGTGGATGATTTTGTTGTGTGGCTCACACTACTCTCAGCACAGCAGATATCAGACTTGTTCCTGTCTTAATTATGCAGATTGTTTGTGTTGTTTGTGTTTTGTTGTTCTGGTTTGAGCAAAACACAGAAGGAGTTAATATTGTGGATGAAAGAGCACATTGTAAACATTAGAAGGCCACCAAACTGATAAACAAATCAAAATTTATCAAACACAGTGCAATATTCTTGCACCTGGAATGGAGCACTGGAGTTGCTGCCCGCTTGGACAGAATCACATTCCTGTTCTTTTGTGGCTCTGAGTTGACATTAGGTATTTTGTCCAGGCATTTTGTCATTGTGCCATAGAGCAACAGCTGCCCAACTGAAGTTTGCTTCATGCGAAAAACAACCTAAGAAATGCACTTCAGAGTCTCTCTTCAGCTCAGGGAAATCACCTGCTGGTGAGCTCTATGGGAAGGCCTTCTCAATCCCCAGACTCAACTTTTCTGCCTCGGCCCGGAACTTTTCTGACGTCTGCTCCTCAAAGCTCAAAGAAATTCGGCTGTGAAGCTGTGCTAAATTCTGATGGGAATCCATTCCCACGGACACAAGGAATTGGGTGGGGTCTCTCGTCTGGATGAACAGGTCATCATCCACGACAAAGAAATCAGCAGCCAAGACAGGTGCATAATGTGGTAGAATTCGCATCACTGCCTCCATAGCAAGGCATGATCTGACTGGTCAGCTGGGTGCTCACGTGGCAGGTCTGACCTGATTTCAGGGTACATTTTCAGGGTTGACAGGTTCAGGTCGACCCAGATCATGTGCACGTCAGTCGGCTTCCCGGCATGTGATGGCAGATGTCACTCATATGTTGGTTATGATGCATCGCATTCACCAAGTATATCATGGGTCTGCTGCCGAGTGAACCTTCCAACCCAAGTGACTTGTCCTCCACTGGAGAACAAAAGGAAATGGTCTCAAGACCTGGAAATGCGACAAGATGGCCACCAAAATCTCATCCATAGCAAAGCCGAAACAAAAGTCACCACTACATGGTGGGAATTTTCCTTCATGTCACTCTTGGTGAGACATTGCGCACATGTGATACAGTCGAACTCGCGTAACTCGACCCCATCATTGCTCAAAATATTGGCCAGGGTAACTTGGTAAACAAGGACAATTTGATCAAATTTGACAGTTATTGCTCGAATACAGCAAGAGCTCTACTGCAGCAACTGAGTGCGAATGGAACAATAGCCAAACAGATTAAACCAGGTTCAGTCGTCAAACAGTTGGAGTTGTGTGTCACCCGTGGACAACAGAGAGTTTCAGCACTACATTCAATAGCACCAAAACGTTCACTTAGATGCAGCTTCTGATGAAACTCCCCCCATTTGGGAAAAGCTGAAATCTGATGGCTGAAATCTGATGAAGCAACCTTTTCTCAACACACGAAAGTACAAATCCAACTGTACGTTCCTCTTCAAAGCTCCGAAGAACTTATTCTTGGTGCGTGGCTTGCTTTTCGTGAAAACTGTCACAAAAACGGGCTGCTTTTTCCATCAAAAAAATGTTGTTCAACGCTCTATTGGTGAGAGTATGCCCTGCATGTTTCCGTTTTGCACTGCAACTACTCCCTCTGTATTCAAATGAACACATGTGCCCCACATCAAGCTGCAGGAAGCAGTGCAAAGTTCAGTCAGCTGGCACAAACGCGACACTCCCAGGACAGACGTGCATGTCAAGTCAATTATCTTTTCTTGTCCACTCGCAGTGAAGTAAGTGGCTTGTGTAATTCTTTTGTCACTTACAAAGAATGTGATCAACCGTCCAATTGCTGATCATGACAATTGTCACTTTAGACTTGATTCATCATCGTATTTCAGCGTGTTTCTGTTTGCGAAGGACATCTAGACAACACACACGGAACTCATATATGTAGCTACACTCACATTGCTGGCGACATTTGCACAGGTTTCACCCTGATATCTACCATGGAGCGGTTGCACAGAATGAAATCACGCGTGGAGAAAACTGCCGTGTGGAAATTAAAGGACAAGATCTTTCTGGGGATCAGTATTGTCCTGACTATCCCTGATATCGTCACTGACATTATGCTGGCGATTGACTACTGCAGCAATGGTGAGACACAATGGTGTCTTCTTACATTTGTTTTCATCTCTCCACCACTGCTCCTGCTTTTTGTCTTGTCAGTTTCCTGTTGTTGGTTGTGTGTTGAGAAACAACTGAACGGAGATAATCTCCTCGAAACTGGGAAGTTTTTCAAGGCATGGAAGGCTTTCGAAGCGGTGGTGGAGTCTGGCCCCCAGTTGGTTCTGCAGCTCTACATTGTGACTCTGCCACCAAATGATCCTGCCCCTGTTGCTCCAGGTTTGTTTGTCATTTGTCGTCATTTGAGTCAAAATTACTTGAGATGCTGAATTTACCTGCACAAGGAGCTTTTGTGCCGAATCCTTGTGGAATGCAATTGTGCCACCAAAAATCCAAAGTGAATGTTCATTGTTACAGCAATGGAGGACAGCACCAGCACAACATTTGTTCCAGCAGCAGAGGTCACCTCTGCCAGCCTGTCCAATATGACAGCACTGCTTCCATCAGAAAAAACAGACTTTGCCCCAAACAGCTTGACAGGTACTTGAAGTTCCATTCCCAAAATTTTCCTCTGGACAAGTTCTTTTTGACGTTGAAACCCATCTTCTTTCCTTTCGATCATTTGCAGTTATTTTGCAAGTGGCAACGATGATAACTTCCCTGTTGTCATTGAGCTTTGGCTTCATGATGTGGAGAAAACATGTGCCGGAACTCAATCTTCGTTCGTGTTCAGTTCACAGCTTCAGTTGGAAGGACATGGTGGTCGATTTGATCTGGAACATCCTGGTCCTCAGCTCCAGAGTCCTCGCCCTGGCTCTGTTTGCTGGGTCAACCCTATTGGGATTTTTGGGGTTGGCAAGTGTACAGGTCATGGTTGGGTTTGCCTACGCTTATTCGGAAATGGAAAAAAACAACCGTTCCAGTCTATTTCCACTTTGTTTTGCAGTATCCTCTATTTTTAACTTGCAAGCATATTATAAAGTCACAATTTCCTTCAAGACTTACTTGTTGTATTGGTTGGTTATGTTTGTAGAGAACACAGTTTTGATCCTGCTCTGGTTCCACTGGAGTGCAGATAGGGGTCTCTGGTACCATGAGGCTGTTCTGATCTGGGTCATTTGGGCTTGTTTTGCTTCATTTCTTGTGGAATGTGCTCACATGTATTTCTATGCAGACAATTCCAAAACCAATGACATTTTCAAATGGTGTTGGTGCGTCAGCAACTCAGAAGGAGCACATCCTCCAGCTTCTCTCGAGGAGGGAGCAAACCACGCAACACCCCCTGACAATTCGGCTGAACAATGTGACGAGGAGGCGATGGTTGAATTCACCTGCGCCCACAGCGATGAAGAGCCGGTGTAACAGGACCAGACAACGACCAGGACCAGACAACGACCACACTATTTGGTCGTTGTGTGGTCCTGAAATTTCAGGACCAGACAATGACCACCTAGGACTGGACAATGACCAGTCATTATGTGGTCCTAGACACATTTTTAGGACCAGACAACGACCATCCCCAGTGGTCGTCACCCAGTCCTAGGACTGGAGAACAACCAATGAATTAATATTGGAATTGGTGTGTGTGTGTGTGTGTGTGTAAGTGACTTCGAATGTGTTTGTTACTTTCAAAGTACTTTGAAGGACTGAAACGCATTCGAAGAAAGCAATGGATTGTGTGTGTGTGTGTGTGTGTACATGACTTCGAATGTGTCTGAGACCTTTGAAGTACTTCAAAAGACCCAAATGCATTCGAAGAAAGCAATGGATTGTGTGTGTGTGTCAGTGACTTCAAATGTGTTTGAGACCTTCGAAGTACTTTGAAGGACCCAAGCACATTTGATGAATGGTAGTTGACTGAGTTGCTGCTCCCCCATCTTTCAGCTCTCAAAAGTGAAGTATCAGGCATC
>JAAUXT010022846.1_pt1 | contig 16845 bp, 18 predicted proteins | sample 7278171 | NCBI WGS metagenome assembly JAAUXT01 (sample SAMN14350112, study PRJNA611818) | marine sediment metagenome | isolation source: surface marine sediment (1.8m) | place: French Polynesia: Moorea | collected 2018-08 | reverse complement strand
GCTCATGGTTGGTACCCACACTCCAAATCTTGTGACAACCACAGCACTGCATTGTGCATGCTGTAGGAGCACTTTCAACATGATCAGACAGAATGTTCAGGCAAAAAACTTACCATGGGAGTGGATCTCACGTTATGTACGTGACGGTTGGCGTTATTTTCTCACCTTTTTTGGACAAAATTCAACAGCCAGGCTGTCAAAATGGATCATATTCAATGAACAATACTACTGTGATGCTGTCCCCACCAAACTTGAAGCCTCCACATGGAACAGTCACAAAAAAATGACACTTCAATCATCACGCCCAAGTGACCCGGGTGTCTGTGGACTTGCTTTGCTGCACCTTGTTTTGTCACACATTTGATCAGCCAGTCCTTCTGTTATCCCTGATGTCTGTGCCTCCTCGAGAGAACCGTTTCCACCACATTTGCACTTGTGTCAAGGACAAGCAGTCCTGATCAAAAGCAGCATGGAGAGAGTTCCAAGTGTCCTTCACAGACAAGCCATTTTTCTGGCAAAACTTGATGTTAGCTATCTGCTCTTTGCATACAGCCAAACTCACAAAAACCAACAACAGGAATGGTAGTGACCACATTGTTGAACGGAGATGAGCAAACTGTGTCAGGAATCATGTTGCCTGAGTGAGTAACCCAGCAAAGTGCGTGTCATCCACAAGTTCCCGACCTAATTAAAATGGTCACAAGGTCAACACAAACAGCTGTGAAGTCTTCGATGAACATGCCAGACATGCCTCAGGGTCGACAGAATACACCCACAAAGTTTGACAAAAATCGGTTACTTTTGGACGAAAATATTGCACCGTGAAGGAAACTTGTGGAGGGGACCTCGTAGATCTACAAGTGGAGGTTGAAGTTTTTCATGACAGAAAAAGTATTCTGCGGGACAGTCTGTCTCGCATCAATTGCAAGCACATCAGCCAAAGAAGCGTGCTGAGTCTGCAATAAGACAGTGATTGTCACACACATGCAGAAGAAATGAGCACGGGAGGCCCGCGAGAGTTGTTCATTCCGGTCCGGCTGTGCCACCTAAAAACGAATGTTTCCATGAAGTTTAATACCCAAAACAATTGTCGTTGTGGTTCTCTTCCATGCGGCTCTGGCGACCCGGAAAATTTTGTTGGTGCTTGCAAACTTGCTACGAAACAGTGTTGTTCGGAAAATTCCACCACCCAGAGCCTTGCTGAGTGCTTGGCTATTTCAGGTGGGGCCTGAAATGGCCAGAAACCTGGTTTCAGGGTCTGGCCACACAAGTCCAGGTTTTGCACATGCATGCGCGCAACTTTTCCAAGTTTTTTTTTTCAAATTGCTGTCGATCAAGCTTTCTCCTGCAGAACACTGAAAAGATTGGATAATTTTGCTGAGTTAGTAGAATCAAACCAGAAGATAACTGAATTGCTGGTGGACTAACCAAGGACCTGCAGAACATCTGAATCGCAAGGATAAAATCCAAGACCAACAGAACATCTGAACAGTCAAGTTCTGACCTCACTTTTGGCAAAACAACAAACTTGCAGCCTGATTTATGGTTTGTCATTAAAAAAGAAAGTTAAAAGAAAGTTAGTTTTTGTCGTTGTACCAGGAGGGGTGTCCTCCATACACCACTGTTTTGACCCCAGAAAGTTTCTAAAAGTCTAGTGGAAGAAAATACAATGGGAACAAAAATTTTTTTCAGACACGGATTTTTGAACTCAGGAGATGTTGCTGATCATTACTAGATACTTCAATTTTCCAACATTTTTCACCCCTTGAATGTTTACCAAGTACTGGTTGCAGTGTTTGGTTGCACAGCCAAATGGTGAGGGGGTGGGGTGGGGGTAAAAATATTGGAAAAGATAAGAAACAAGAAATGACCAGGAACATCTCCTGAGTCCAAAATCCAAAGTGTAAAAAGAATATTGTTCCCAACTTGTTCACCCCCAACTGTGGACTTCAAAAAATTGAGGGTCAGTTTTGTTTTATTCAGCTTTCAGCACGTGGAAATGATCATAAATACTGCCTGAACATGAAAGCGAACACAAAAACCTCCCATCATCAAAGTGTAATGGGAACAAAGTACTCCACCTCGGGTTGGGATCAAGTCAGACCCTCATGCATGGTCCTGCAACTAAGCATTCCAGGCCTGTCATATTTGGTTTGGGCCCCTGCCCTTCGGGTTTGACTTGACCTAACCCTTGAAAAAGAATCTCATGAGTTGCAAGCCAAATGTCAAGCAGATGTTCAAGAATGTGGCAAGATAACGAGACCAAAAAAATAAACAACAACAAACAACAGAGAACTCGGTCAAAGTCACTGCTTGTCGCCAGACTCTGTGTTGCGTTGCTGCTGTGAATTTCTTGTTGTGCTACTGGTCGTTGGGTGCGAGATCTCCGTGTTGACAAATTCAAGTCGTTTCGGTCTTGTGAGATCAGTTACCTCCAGCATCATTCCCCTATTTGCGCAAAAAGAATCAGTTGCTCCCAGAGGCAATGCAACTGAATCATTCGAGGATCATTTTCGAGGAACCATCATTAGAGGAGCCGCACAAAGGAAATGTCACACCCGCAGACCAAAGTTAGATTCTACTGCACGTGGAGGAGGCAAACTCCTCTGAGAATTCGTCGAGTCGGATCAGTTGAGACCGCATAAAAATGCTCTCCTCAGCCTCCAAATGATTCAGCGAACCTGACGCAAAGGAGACAACCAAAAAGGTCAGTCTCCAACTCAACAAACAACGTGTGGTCTGATCAAAGAAAGCCTCACAATTCAGTCTTCTTGGTTCTCCATATGAATGCACCCATCTGAATTTTCTTGATGCGCTAAAAAATCTTACCCATCTTGTCGTTTTCATTTCCTGGAAAGGGCGTGAAGTACTTGACCAAACTGCGGCCACACCTGTCCCCTGAAAATGCACTTTGTCAGAGAAAGACCAAATTTGGGTGGTTGACGTCACTTTTCAAAAGTTGGTGACCTCCTTCACTCCCCGTCATACATGAAATGAAAATCATCATACTCTTGCCAGTTTGTGGCAGGAAAGTTTTGACCCCCTTTCCCGAAGAGAAGGAAAATTCTTTGTCATGGGCAAGACTGGTGTGCTGTGAAACATGCGAGGTCGGTCTCGAAAGTAGACATGTCTCATATTGATTCGAGCGTGATTGCGTCAATACAGGACCACTTTTAGCAAACGAGGACAACAACCACGCTGTGATGAAGCTTCACAAGTGATGAACCATATTCGATAACAGTGGATGCTTGCTGCAAATGTAGAAGCAGCTGCATCCGTCGCAACATGAGAAGAACGTGAATTTGGTTGTGGGCATGCTCTGCTGTGTTTGGCAGGACGCCCTTGTTTTTGTTTGTGTCATAAAAACCATCAATTTGTCGCCCATGTCACATAAAAATGTCATCGAACAGAAAAGACTGCATAATGTCGGAAAGTCAACCAAACATTTTGGCTCAGAAATGTGAATGAAAACAGCTTTGAACATCAGTCAGTGGTTCTCGACACTTCGAAGGTCAAACAGAAGCAAAAAGTGCTACATTCGTGAACATTGGCCCACATTTTGTGTGTTTATTTTTTGTGTTTTGTTGGACAGATGGAAGCTTATCTTTTGTTCAACGAACATCTCGACACTTGTTGACTTTTCCTTTGTGCACAAGGTTCCCGTACATTGCTCCATTCATGCGTGTACAGACAGGAATGACCTTTTTTGGGACAATAGGGCGCCCCTGGATCTGCCAGAATGCGGTGAAACTGGCGGACTGTTCTCTCCTCCAGTTGTCGCTGTTTGGAAACCTTTCAAGATTGAGTTGCTTTGTGATACATTGGGTGAAGATGGAGTACCTTGACAAGTGTGAAAAGCGCAAATGGTTGGTGAATGAGTGACAGAAGAAAGCGAGGTCTGGATGTCTCCAACATGTCAGTTCTCACGTATGAACCCTTCCGTCTCCCGATTTGCCCTGATGACTTCTCACCTTGCAAAAAAGGTTCCTCTTCAATCACACAAATCCTTTCTCGACCAAAGGTCTCGAAAAGTCATTGTGTGATTTCACAGGAATCATTTTTGTACTGCAGTGTGAGAACCCTGTCGTCTCGACCTTTGCTTGGTGACACGAAGTGCAACTCGTGGTGACACCACACGTGCCTGTTGAGAAGTCTGAGCTCGGTGTTGTGAAGAATCCTTTGTAGACACGGTTTTCCTGTTTGGACCTGCATACACTCAAAAGCAATTGCTGTATGGTTGCCCGTGCACCTGAACTGCATGAGGTTCTGCAGTGCTGAAACTATGTGGTCGGGGTTTCTTCCCACTTGGGCACAGAAGTGCACACCAGCCCTCGTCTGGATGTTAACCAAGACGAAGCAGTCATACAGTACACAAGTTCCAGTGGGCTCGTGATATTGCATTGAGTACTGCACGGTGGTTTGTGTGATCAACTCTTCAAGCACACAAACCCGATGGAACTGCTCTCTTCCTGTCGGAGACTGTTGCTTGAATTTAACGCACTGAATATACTTTACCTTCATGCCATTGAGGTTTCAGTTCCATGTAAACAAAACTCAACCAGGACTGTGACGCTGGGAAGGGGTCAAGGGAGGAGTGCAGTGAGGCAAAAGGGTCAGGGAAAAGAGCCTGCAAAGAAATTGCACAAGGGTACGAAATTAGATGGGTGCATGCATGGAAGAGGTTTTCCGTTTGTTGTGTGCGTGCGTGAGTGTTCCTTCTGCAGATCAAAGTGAGTGGACAGGCTGGGGTCTGAACACACAAGTATGATTGTCGTTCTGGTGAACAACACAACTCTGACCAGCCCGAAGATTTGGATCACATCTGAAAAACCATAGCCTTGAGTGAGCTACAAGTTCTTTTCTGGAATGTTACTGTGTGATTCTGAGTGTTTGCTGCCGTGATGCTTGTTTTGAGATTAAACGACCAGGGTTTAGATCTGTTGACTGTCACAATGGTGTCCATGTTCTGAGGAAACAATATTCGGGAAATTACTCAAACATGCAGCAAGTGTTTTGTGGAGCTCGGACGTGGTTTCACAGATTCAGGACCATCCAAGCAAAAAAGACAAACTAAGAACCAGCATTCATGTATGCATCCGTCCAAAACCTGTCTCTGTCAGCCACCCCCCAGGCTCACTGTACCCCCAATTCAGCCAACCCGCCTGTTCAGCCTGTCCCCTGTACTCAGCCAACTCCCTGCTCAGCCTGCTCAGTGCTCAGCCAAACCCACTTCCTTGGCCAACCCCCCTGCTCAGCCAACCCCCCTGCTCAGTCACCCTTCCCCTCTGCTTGGCCAACTGCCACTCGACCATCAGGTTCTCGCTGTACGGGTACTTCTTGTTGGGAGGTCAAGGAAACAGAAATGCAGTCCAAAACGCTTTTTTGCAATTTTCCGCGGGGAAGTTCAAACCTGAACAAGGCACCTGTTCTGCAAAATTATTGGGGTGGAAATTACTTTTTTTTGACTTGGTGGCCCAGGCTCCGTGGGCTGTCTGTATCCACCATGGAGAGGTAGCAGTCACTGGGAGAGACAGTCATCTTTTATCTTTCACATGATGAATGTCTCAAGTCGAAGTTAGCAGGTCTGTTTCTGTTGTGGAAAACATCAGAACATGCATGTGGTGGGCTTGTGGGCTTCACTGACACGACGCCCGGGCACCTTGCCTTTTTCAAACATTCAAATTGGGCCCCCATCAGGGGTCACCTCCAACCAGATCCTGCATTTGGAACAACCGCTGGACAAGCACTCAGTGTCCGCTAGAGACTTTGATCCTGGTTCAACAGAAGATATTTTCAACTGAAGTACCATCAGTGCCTTTATTGAAGTCTTGTTTTTTTCTGCACCAGGATTGCATCAATTTCAAATGAACAGTAAATGTATCTGCTCAATGGTGTGTCTGTTGATGTGAGTCACCTGTCAACAATTTCAACATTTTTTTCTGAGGCTGGCGAGTTGTGTCCACAGCCGCACAAAACTTCAATATTCTCTTCAGGAAGAGTGTCTCAAACATCATTCTTTTCGAAGCACATGTGGTTGCAAATTCACCTTTCACGAGAGAAGAAACCCCAAATTTAGCCTGGCTGTGGAGTACACTTTTTGCACCGTGCAGGAATTCCAAACTTTCTTCTTTCCATACACCTTCAGGCTGCTCAAAACCAAAAGCTAGTCGCAATCTGTCAGGTTTGTGTGTGTGTGTGTGTGTGTGTGTGTGTGTGTGTGTGTGTGTGAGAGAGAGAGAGAGAGAGAGAGAGAGAGACTGACTCACACCAAGCCTAATTCGTGGGATCTGACACTCCAAATGGGCCCTCGGCTGGTAATCTCTTGGGCGTCGACTCAGGCATGCACAGTTCACTCTTCAAGCATCGCGGCAACTCGGAAGTCGACGATTTGTTCAATATCACACGTTCAAATAATGTTTCTTGGTGTTTTTGGCAGCTCTTGTTTGTGCCGCCGTTAATGCAGGACTATCTTTGATAACGATGATCATGTGTGAGAAAATCAAACAGAGAAGAGGAGAAATTGCTCAAGTAAACCAGCATGTTTGCAACGTAAACATCAAACAGCGTTCGTACCAAAGGAACTTGCGGCGGATATCTCAGACACCTCGTTCGCAGTGAATTTCCAGGCACATCTGGCTTCCAATACTTGTTTCAACTATACTTCCCAAATGAGTTCGTGTCACGTATTTGTGACAAATTTTCGATACCAAAGCTTCAGCGCACAAAGCAGCTTGCGAGATTGAATCCTTGGGAGGTGATTCCACCAGCGCAACTGAAGTTGGAGCCTGCGTGGTGTTGTCAATGGGAAAATAATTTCTGAACGCGATACGAACATATTGCGGAAGCCTTTGGCATGCAGACGGCACGAATTCAGTGGGAAGTGAGAGTGCAACGCTGGCATTTGACGAGATAGCAGGTCGCGACTTTCTTGTCCACGCAAATGATTTCTGCATGGTTGAAGATTGCGTGGGAAGACAGAATCACAGCCACAGCTGCTTGAGGCCAGTGCACTCATGATTGGACTTAGAAAAGTACTTCTCCAAGCATGCAGCAGGTGTTTTGTTGGGTGTGGGAGTGGGAAACGTCAAAACATCAGTGCATGGTGGACTAATTTTGTCGTGGCAGCCAGGAACTCAACATCCAGAAATAAAGCGCTTCTTTGAAAGGCGGAGAACATTCCATATCACAAAAGGTCGAAATTATCACCTGCAGAAAGGAAAGTGGCTCTTTCGCGCTCGTCTAAAAATGGCTGCCCAGCCTGAGCGAAGCTCTGAGGTCTGCCTTTGTCCGTGTAAGAACTTGTAACGTGTTGATCTCATGCACGAGAACCGTGGTGAACTGATCTGTGGTTCAGCCAGGCTCAAGCTTGAACACGGGTTCTTCCGAAACCGACTATTTCTTGAAACGCCAACCAACCCTCTTCAAGCCAATCAACTGGTTCAGGTCAAGACAAGTGGTCCTTTTTTGTGCTTTGTGTTTCAGTTTTTGCAGTGGAAAAATTGATTTCAAAACCAAAATATTTTCTTGTGACTTTGTTGTTCTGACTCAGTGATGTCCACAATTTTCACATGCTTCACTGTCTGTTTGCCCCGTGTCGTTGCAGGTACTGCGCGCTGGCGCACCCTTTGTCCATGATGAAGATCCACAGCAAGTCGAGGACACGGGTCATCATTTGTGTGACGTGGATCCTCGCTACCGTCCTGGCTGCGCCTTACACTTTCTGCAAGAGCTATACCTTCTCCATCTTCAGTGATCTGGGCAGCGTGTCAAGGCAAATCTGTACAGACAAGTTTGACGACATAGATTATGCTATTTACGGATCGGACTTGAAATCTGTCGGACTTTTTCGCAAGGGTTTCTTCCTGTTTCTGTTCCTGGTGGTCTACTTGATACCGCTCATCGTGATTGTGTTCACCTCAGTGAAGATCGCCAAGTGTTTGTTGGAGCCCATCGCTGAAGACGTCGAGGGAACCAAATATCAAACCCGAGTGGGCCGAAAGCGGGAGGAAAACAAGCGAAAGGTATGCTTCCAGGGCTCTTTATTCTTCCGAAGAGCAAGCAGAACTCGAGCCTTTGGTAAGGTAAATTTCTTCACATGGTTAGCTCGCCAAAGTCGTTTTTCGGGCCACCCTCAAACTGGTTTGCAAACACACAGTTCCACTCTGTTGATCGGGATTTGGCTAATTTGAAGAAAAGCGTGTCAAAACAACTTGACTTTGCCAAACCAGGGTGTGTCTTGTGACAATAATTCCCGACACTCTTGAATCAAAACAAGCAACAAAACCATTGTTGTGGGACTGGAAACCCAGAGCCATGGAGCAGCTTTGCCACCTGCACCACAAAAACCAACAAGGTGCATGGTGAGCACGAAAATGTTTTGTTTTTTTTTCTGAGTGAAAATAGCATTCACGAATTCTGAAAAAGATCGGATTGGTCGTTGACCAGGGAACAGGAAGTGCCAACAACGGTCCTGTGACGTTTCCGTCCTTCGGCGTACTCCAGCATAACTTGCTCAGATGAACGGAATTAACCAAGAAACGAAGCTAATGAAATCCTCTGACGTCCATCAGCGGGTGTTCGAGGAGATAAGTGACTGACCACTCACTTGCCACGAAAGGTCAGCCACTGCAACACAGGAAAAGCACAAATGTGTTCCGACAGGTGGCCCTTCATGAAGGTTTTCGGGGCGGAGAATCACTTAGTTATTGTTATTTGATGTCATCACTAGTCGATACAGATGTAGCTCAAGTCGGACCACTGGAACATTCGAAACTTTGAGATCAGATGTCGTACAACCAGGTTTTGAGTACAGAAACCGGGAAAAAACCCTGAAAAGGAGATCCAGCCAACACTTTCATTCGTCCAACACCAAGTCAAACGTCCTCGGTCTCTGGAGGGCATTTCACAAACGTTATTTTCAATGTACATAAAAGCTGTGTTTGTTCCTGAAGATGCCCTGTGGACGTTCTCCCCTCCCCAACATTTCATGTTCGTTGGATATAACTGTGCGGGATTGTTTTTTTGAAAAGGGGTGACTTTATCACACTTGAGGCAGGATCAGATATGTTGCTGCTTTGGCGTTCTTCTTGTGTTCTCTCGCACACGTGCATTGTACCAATCATTTGAGAAACTGCAACATGTTCTGAATATGGCCAACAAAGACTGAACCCTTATCTTGTTGAATGTGTGCTGCCCCACATTTCTCTTCTTCCACATGCACCAACTATACTGGGAAATCAACAAGTGCAAAATAATTCCATATCTAATCATTCAACAAGTTTTCTCTGCAACAATTCGGATCACTTGACAGTTACCCATGCACATGTACTTTTGCTATTCACCTCTTCACAGTGCCTTATATACTCATGTAGATGTGGTTTCATGGTGTTTTGTTTCACTCCCGCCGCCCCCCCCCCCACAGAGAAATGGACCCTCTTCTCTTGCTTGTGTCTTGCTGCCATTTTAACATTTCCTTCCAAAAAGTTGTCAAACAACAAAAGCCTTCACACAGTTCTTGGGGCTGCTCCTTCACAATAGTTTGGTCATGAATTCTGATCGAATTAAACCGGGTCGCAGTCATATCTCGTGTATCGCCTGCATATTTCACTTTCAAATGTCCAAATCATTCCGCAGGAAAAAATGCATTCTTCCCATCGCCATCATAAACACTCTTGCTGAAGTGGTACCAGAGTAGACGTACAAGTCAGGCTTCCACCGACACATTTTCCTGCTCTTGTCAATGAATTGCCAGTGCCTCATGGTAGTTTAGATCGTGGCCTCAAACATACATAACGCAACAGTGCATGGACACCATCGACACCATCATAGACCCCTCTGAAACATTGGTTACAGCAATGGTACAATGGACTCTTGATTCCGCAATGAGAACTACAACACAAGTCCTCAGCGATTAAGTCAGGAAAATTGGTTGCAAAAGCCACAGACAAAGTTTGACTGGACCTCAAGAAATTCTGGTTATCAGTCCTGTAATGTGTTGCAGATATATTATAAGATGTAGTTCGGCTGCCATCGTATGGAAGTGTGGGTTATGAGTGCTTGACCATTATGTCTATTATAATCGAGTTAAATTCTTATTAAAACAAAAACAGAACTGCAACAACCTTTCAATTTCATTCACATGCAACAGCTGCCCTTCACTCGACTTCGGCGAAATGCTCATATTGTCAGTGAGGATGGTACGTTCGGGGTGGGGGTGGGGGGTCTGGCCGGGTGGGTGGGGGGTCTGACCGGGTGGGCGGGGGGGTCTGGCCGGGTGAGTGGGGGGTCTGGCCAGGTGGTGGGGGCCTGGATGGGTGGGTGGGGGCCTGGCTGGGTGGGTGGGTGGGGGTCTGGCCAGGTAGGTGGGGGTCTGGCTGGCTGGCTGGGGGGAGGTTACATTCCAAAGTGTGGACAGACACACACATGAATGCTACTGGTTTTTAAGCCATCTGCGACACCTAGATGGCCGGCTACGCGACCATCAACTAGCATAGATGGAAACCAACATTCACGATAACTATCTGATGGAATCAGTGGAAAGTTTGGGAAAAAGGTCACTGAAATCCACTGTTTGTTATTCCAGTCTCTGCGCATAGTAGTGGCCAGGCCGAAGACAAGGTTCAGGCTGCATGCACTCACCAGAGACGTAAGAGTGTGATGGGCATGCAGGCCTTATCCGGGGTTGTGGCTGCTGCATGAGAAAAGAACAAGTATCTCAGAGATGTGTATCATTACACTTTCATGGGCCTGAAAAACAGAGGATAGGGGAGTGCACTTGAGAGAAAAGGATGTACATTGTGAGTGTGTGCAGAAACTTGGATGGTTTTAAATTCAAAGGTTGTTGTGTTTGTGGATGAAATGTGCAAATGAAATTTATGAGCAGTGAGAGGGACCAACATTTCAGTTGCAGAACCAGAATTCATATTTGGAGACACACAAAAATGTCATACATACATGTAAATTCCTATTGCACAAATACCCATCAAACACAGGTGGTTGTTTGTGTTTGTTTGTAGAAGGCCTGTGGGAACGTCAAAAATAATGCCCTCGACATTTTGTGGAAATGCGTAGAAAGGGCTACTTGCTGATCGTTTGCACAAACATCGATGATGACATTGTCATCGCGAGCGGGAAGATACTTCTTCACATTCAGTGACGACCTTCTCTGTCTCTGAGATGCTACAAAACCAACATACGAGGGAGATCCGCAAAGTCCGGTTCGTCGTCCAATAACTCGAGTTCAAGATTTGCGATCATCTTGGAACCTTTTTTAATCAATGAATAACATGCCAATCTTCCATGCCAACACTAAAACTCATGCCAAACATGCCAATAAACTGTCAATAAATGCCAAAAATCACAGTCCACGTCAGTCCTTTTGCGATTGGGGTGCCTCTGAGTGCAAAAGTGAGTAACTCATTCTTCTTCCTCAGAATCCAAGTAAACCAGTTCCAGGTCGTGGTCCCCAGCAGGGTCAATGTCCAGATGGAAACCTTTGAAATAAGATCTGTTGGCTTTGACACATTTCATCTACCTGACTGGGAGAGAATGGATTGCGTCATGGTAGTCTGATGGATCAATTGCTTGGAGAGTCCTGTTCACAGCTGTCTTCATGTCTGCCAAGTTCTGGAAGCGATGGCCCCTCAATTCACTCTTCAATCTCAGAAATAAAAGAAGTCACATGGGGCTAAATCAGGAGAATATGGAGGATGGGGCACCATGTCAATTGAGGATGTTCTGATCAGTCCTAGGGTCATTGCAGCCATGTGGGGGGGGGCATTGTCTTGATGGAGATAAAAAGTCCTGTAGCCTTCATCTGTCTTCCTCCAAAGGTGTGGCCTCTTTCTCTGGATGTCTTCCTTTAACTTCCTGAGTACTGAGCAGTAGTAATCCATATCCACAGTGGTTCTTGGGGGTAAAAACTCAGAGAAGATGAGTCCTTGTGTGTCAAAAAAGACTGTCAACATTGCTTTCTTCACAGACCTGTTCTGGATCGCCTTGATTGGTCTGCAGTTGCTGCCTTTCAGGTGCCACTCCCTTGAATCCTTCTTCAGTTCAATTTCATAGATGCTCACCCATAATTCATCGCCTGTCACCACCCTGTTCAAGTACTCACTATCTTCCCTCAATTTCTGAAGATTCTGTTCACAAAGAGCCACTCTGAAGCACTTTTGTTCAGGAGTGAGTAACCTCAGAACGAATTTCAGAGCCAATTTTGAGAAATGCAAGTCCTTCTTGACCATTGTGTGCACCAATGTTTCTTCAGTCCTGTGGCCTCACAAATTTCATTCAAAGAAGATCTTCTGTCCTGTTGGATGGCAGTGCAGACTCTGTTGATGTTCCCCTGGGTGCGGGCAGATTGGGGGCGGCTGCTGCATGGTCTATCCTTGACGTCTTCCACTCCGGCTTTGAATTTGTTTGACCACACCCTGATTGTCTTTGGAGTGATGGTGTTGTTTCCATAGACAGACTTCAGTTTGTTCCAGCACTCCATTGGGGTGTGGCCGCTCTTCACCAGAAATTTCACAACAGTCCTCTGCTCCACATGATCACCCATGTCCATGCACAACAATGAACAACTCAATGAACAGAAAAACAGTGAACAAACCATGAAAAATCCAAGAAACATCTATAGCTGAAATTTGACTGGAAGTTGTAAAAGTTGGCTGCTCCACAAAAGGCAACTCGCTGGGAGCGCTAATTAGGTCAGAAGATCATCTGTCTGTGATCGCAACATGATCTCCGATCGAGGGGATGAAGTGCAAGTGTCCTACAACAAGTGGCCACCACCAAAAAATTTTTGCAAGAAAAAGAACAGGAATTATCGGACGACGAACCGGACTTTGCGGATCTCCCTCGTACACCTTGTGAATTTGGCTACACGATTGGCACACAAAGAACATCCGTGCAAGGACACAAATAATGCCACAAGCAAGTCGATTATGTTCAGGTCTTGTGATCAGGCGTGCAATTTGCTGCTGATGAAGTTGCTCCCAAATTTTGCTTCAAATCTCTTCAATGTTCTCCGTGCCAGTGGGAAAAGACGAACCATTACCAGCTTTTGTACAACATGATGCTTTTGTCAAGGTCTTTGATTCGGCAATTTTTTGGTGAGACCTGCTTTTGCTCACTTCCGGTCAATGAACTTTCAGGGGTCAATGCCGGAGTAACTTGGACTGTGTGACTCATGCTTCTTCTCCGTCGTTGCAGGTTGCGAGGATGATGGTGGTGGTGGCGATCGCGTTTATAGTGTCGTGGACGCCGTTCTATATCATCACATTCATCAGCCAGGTGCAGCAGGGCAGTTTCCTCAAGAAGTCCAACTTCCTCTTCACCATGCTGCTTATTCACTGGTTCGGGTTCCTTCACAGCTGCATCAATCCCTTCATCTACAACTTCATGAACGAAAAGTTCAACCGCAATTTTAAAAGGATTCTTCATATGTGTTCGGTGAACAGGCATTCATTTCGAACAAATTCCGCTCTGCTCTTCGGATCCTCGTCCAAGTCGAGTAAATCGAACAGCGCTGAAAGCTGTCGTTGCGAGGGAGCGTGCCGTCAGCGCCACTCGCCGTGCGAGCACAGGAGGGGACTCTCGATCCCGCGACGCGCCCACAAGACCGGCCCGGTCGTGGTGAACTACCGCAGCTCCAAAAAGGATCCTGGTCAGAAAAAACAACAAAACCCCGTATTTTTGTGAAAGAAGATCCACTGCTCACAAGAGAACCTCGTATTTGTTGATCGAAGGACAGTTTTGAAAACAACAGAAAACATCAAGTATTGGAACCCAGCTGTCACGACCCCGATGCAGGATCTTTGTGTGAAAATTGTGTGGAAAACGTGCCAATCTTCTTGAGCAGTATCATGAAGCACGATGTACTTTGTTTGAATGTTTTCCTGTTTTGTGGTCGACAGAACTGTCGAAGGTTGGCAATTGACGATTCCTTATCAATGTACTCTCTTTTGGGAAACATTTCAAAGCGCAAACAACAAAGAATTGTTGCACTCGAATTTTGAGATGTTTGCGACCAAATTTCTACAGTGTAATAAAATATGTTTTTCTGGATACCAAACAGAGCGTTTCTTTAAGACTTCATGCACAGACAAAAAACATTCCGCCCACACAAGTGCTATTGAAAAGGATCAATCTGTCTCTGGTGCCAGTACATCTGAGTCCCGCGGTAAGCACAACGGCCACTCAGAAAGAAAAGGTGACAAAACGGAGATGTCACGTCCCGACAGCTAAAGTGCGACAGAAACAAATGCAGGAAAACACAACAAGCGCACATATCCTCCTCCTCCCAGTGAGGAGGAGTGAGCGAAACTGCCATTTTCCAAAAGCTTGCTGGACAGATGTATTTCTTACAGCCCGAAATCGGGTTGTGTTGTGTTGCATCGCGTCAGGATTTTTGGACCCAATAACTTTTGAAAGCCTGCCTCAATCTTTACCAAACTGACAGGGTAAGGTCCTTGGTAAGACAGCTTGGACGAGTTTGAAAATGGCATGTGTGGGGCACATGCTTTGGCCAGAATCTTTGATTTGTGAACCCCAAAGTCTGTGCATCTCATTGTTTTGTTTTTCTTGTTTTGGGGAGACGCAGCTACAGGTGTGAGGTCTACTCTTCATTTGTATCAAGAAGGGAGTTCCAAACAAGCACCTCTCATCGGACCAGAAGAACAGACAGATACCATGAATGTTGTCATTCTATACCAGTCAGGTTCCATGCATGTGTGGTAGGATAGCGAAACCAGTTGAGGACGCATGTGTGCTTCCGAGGTGTTCTTGCACTCCATGTATTGCAGTCTCCTTTGTTTGAATGTTCAGCCACAAGACAAAATTGGTGAACTCGTCCGAGATATATTCCATTCCGAGGCTTCAGGGTCCCTTTGTAGCTGAGAAATGGGAACTTGCCATCCTGAAGAGTATGCAGCCCCTGACCTGCTGTATCGACCGAAAGAACAGCAGCAACCTCTCCCCTGAACATGAAACAGAACAAACTTTTCATTCTTGACGCGATTTGAAAGCGCATTCAAAGACAATGTGATGTTAACTTTCAAAACGAAGCGTCAAGACAGAGAACCAAACGTGTATTTCCTTGCAAAATGTGTGACATTTATGATTTCGTCTGAAAGCTTGACACGTCTCAGCAATTGAAATGCAAAGGCACCAATGAAGACAAAGAACAACTTTATATTTTCAAAACGAGACGCCGATGGAAAGTTTCGTGTTTTCTTCTGAAAACTCTTGTCAACTTTCTGTCGCAGATCATTCATGTGGATGTGAGTTTCACGGTCTTCTCGCTTGCCTGCTGTTTGGAAGATGTTTGTGTCAATGCATTATATGACAACCAGACTGTGATCTGACCCTGGACATTCACTCCAAATTCATAAAATGAACGAAACCCGAGGGAGTCCCAGCATGCGCCCATGCCTCTCCCTTCTCTCAAATACAAGCCGCATTCAAATCAAGACAGAACAAAAATTCCATTTGATTTGCCTCAGTCACCTCTCTCAAGATATTCGTTGGCATTTTGCACGTGTGGACTTTTTCTGTGTTTTCAGCACATTCCTTGCAGGCAGATTTCCTTCAACGTATTTCAGACAAGAACCTCACAAGCCCTTTTGTACCACATGAAAATGGATTTGGAGCACCAACCTTGTATCGAAATGAATCAAGGAAATCCTGGTTTGCTGAAACACGGTCTCGAAGGATCAAAACCCCATTGTGTCATTTCTGAGTGCCACAGTATACTCGTACAGCAAACAGATTTGCAATTGAGACAATTGTTTGCGGGACGGTCTTGGTGGTAGACTGCCTCAGGCCACCTGACAGCGTCACGCCAAAACGTGTGTGTTTGTGTGTGCACATGTGTGTGTGTGTGTGTTGGTTTTGTTGTTTTTTCTGAAGACCGCCATGGCAGGTACCTATGAGCTCGTCGGCGGAACTGAAATCAACACCCAAAAGGGAAAAAACAAGTCTCACTCTTTGCAATCTTGAGTCACGAGCCACTGCAATGATGTTTCTTTTGAAAATTTCTCCTTTGTGACAATGAATGCCTCTCTTCCGCACAGTTTTTGTGACAGCAAGCAGGCGTTTTCATTTCCTCTTCAAAAACAAATTTCAGTGCGTCATTGTGATGGAATGTCAAAGAAGAGAAAAAACTTGCTTTTGAAGATCTAAGACTGGGTCAGCGGCTTCACAGGTGTCCAAATTGTTGGGGGTGAGGCGTAATTATGGTTTGGAAAAAATAATTGACATGTAAAAAGTGGAACAAATGTCTCCCCGGGGCGCAAAATTTGAGGAAAAGACGTCTTTTCTCCAGGGGCCCGATGAGGGGCTTGGGTGGATTCACTGGAGCTATATTGTGGCAACAAAAGAAGAATCCAATACGCAACGTCCAGGACCAGGCTCTGGAAAGAACTCATCGATCCAGGGTGAAACTTTCGCGAGTTTTTGGAGAAAGGGGAAACTCCTATTGCCACATGTGTTTCAAAGCACATTGAGCCTGTATTCTCCTTTTTCGTCGTCTGGGAAGAAAGGTGAGATGTCAAAAGACTTCACAAAAACGTTGGTCTGAAAAGAGGTTGACATACATACAGGAACTCTCGTCAGAAGGCTTTTGGATTCTGGTTTTCAAAGGAAGCTTGAGGTTGACATTTGGCAGTGTCAGTTTCGCAGGCTTGCACAACTACGAGGTCTGTCGCAATTTTTTCCTTCTGATGCTACTTTTGCGCATTTTTTTCTTTTTTTGTGCAACTTTTTGAGGACAGGTGGATGCAATGTGATGTCAGTGAGGATCAGAGCATGAAGTGTGATCGATGTGTGACCTGGTTAGTGACCTGGTTC
>JAAUXT010098947.1_pt1 | contig 16847 bp, 21 predicted proteins | sample 7278171 | NCBI WGS metagenome assembly JAAUXT01 (sample SAMN14350112, study PRJNA611818) | marine sediment metagenome | isolation source: surface marine sediment (1.8m) | place: French Polynesia: Moorea | collected 2018-08 | reverse complement strand
TTTATGTGTTTGTGTTTGTTTTTTTTTGTTTGTTTGTGTGTGTGTTTGTGTGTGTGTGTTTTTTGTTTTTGTATTACTTGTTTTTGTTTGTGTGTGTGTGTGTGTGTGTGTCACACGTGTGTGTGTGAGTGTGTGTGTGTGTGTGTGTGTGTATGCGACTCACGATCGAGCTCCTTGACTTTAGCCTTGCGCTCCTCCGACTCTTCCTCCTCCTTGAGGAGACGTTTCATTCGCTCGTGCAGCTCGATTCGAAGCCTCACCAGATCACTCAGCTCTCCTGCAGAAAACAAAGACATTCTCGCAAATTGTAAAAGTTGACGTACCGCGGTAGGTACAGAAGATTTTTGTTTTCGCACACATGTCCCCCTCACACCAGAGAGAAGCAGCACTGACCCTGCAGCTGCACGACGGTGACCGTCTTTTTGACGGGTTCCCGGCGGCGCAGCGGACGCCATTCTTCACCGGTTCCCGCCATCTCCACCCGAGCGCGCTCTGTGGATGAAAAACAATCCGACATGCTGAACGGCAAACACCGCAAACCTCTGGACGAGAACTTTCCTTCTCATTTTTCACAAAACAAATCTTGTGTGTATTTCCACACTTGAAAACCCGCACACGGAAAATCTCTTCTGTTTTCAGCTGGTTATGACATGAGCAAGTCGCGCAATTGGTCAGAGCACCAGAGGACACTCTGGCAAAGAGCGAGAAAATACCACAGTCTCCACCATCAATTTGCACGCAAGACTACAGCGACAGCTGTCACCACACTGAGCTTCACCTCTGTCCGACGGATGTCTGTCGCGCCTGTCCCGTCCTGGTCCTGCATCCCTCTCCCTCGTCTCACGTCTTCGCTCCCTAGTCTCCCAACTCAGGTCCCTCTCTCGGTTCCTCTCCCTGCTTCCCCAGCTCGAGTCTCTGTCTCTGTCCCGTTCTCTCGTCTCCCGGCTTCGAGCTCTCTCAGTCTCCGGCCCTGTCTCTTTGCCATGTTCCCTCCGTCTGTCTCGCTCCCTGGTCTCACGACTTCGAGCTCTCTCGCTGTCCTTCCCCGTCTCTCTCCCGCGTTCTCTCTGTCTCTCTCGTTCCCTGGTCTCTCTGCTCCTCTCCCTCTCGCGAACACGCTCCCGGCTCCGGTCCCGCTCGTCCGACTTGTCCGGTTTCTCGGGCTGCTTGATGCTCGCGAGGCGCTGGTTGATCCGGTCGAGCTCTGCGAACTTCTGTCGCCGCTGGTCGGCCGTCAACACCCCGCCGGTTGTCGTCACGGATTTGGCCGGCGAGGATTTGGTCGGCGCGTCGGGCAACTGCTGCGCGCGTTGCTGCTTCCGCTCTTTCAGCTTCTGCTCCAACTGAAAGCAACAACGCATTGAATGTTCTGGTTCCATATTGAGCACACTGATGTTCTCTTCGTCATTGAGCGCAACGAAGAACAGCGCGAATTTGCTGCGTGCGGTAGTGCGCAGAATCAACCCGCAACAATGCTGCACCTTTCCCCACGTGTTACCCAGAAGCTGTAAATTCTATCAACAGCAACAAACGAAACAAATGGAGAGCACGCTTGACCGTTGTCCTGTCACTCATATGGACGTCTGTCCTCCAGAACGTGACGCACCTTTTTCAGCTTCTCGAGCGCCGCCGTCCTCCCCGCGCCATCAGCCTCGCCCTTCTCTGCCTCCTCCTCCTCCAGTTTCCGTCGCTTCCGAGATGGCGACACCAGTTCCTCGCTACCCGCAGGCTTTTCTCTCGAGCCTCGATCTGGGGCATCATCACCGGGTTTGACCCCTGACCTTTTGGCACCGTCTCTGACCTTGACCTCAGCCGATCGTGACCTTTCGCCTTTGGCGGAACTCGTGGCCTCCCTTCCGACACGTCGGTCAACTTCTTTTTTCTTGTCTGCTGTCTCTTTCTTCCAGTCTACCTCCTTGCTGACTGGTTTCCATTTGCTCTGAGCTTCAGCCGCTGCCGCCTTCGTTGTAGTTTCCTGTAAAGTAAGATGGAGGATCTCAGGTGTGTGCGCACGCGCCGGCGTGTGTGCGCGTGTGAGCGCCAAAGCAACGGCCGAGGTCTTGTCACTGCCCACCCCCTCATCAACGAAGGAAGCTCCGTGGAATTTGTGTTTTGCTTCAATATTTGTCCACATAGCTGACACTTGTTCCCCAGTCTCAGGCGCTCTTACTTTGGCCTTCTCCTTCATGCGTTCGTTTCTCCTCTTCTCGCGCTCGCTGAGACGTTCTGTCTGCCTCTCTCGGCGGTCTCGGTCTCGGTCTCGGTCTCGCCGCTGGTCTCGCTCTTTCTCGCGCTGTTCTCGCCGCTGATCTCGCTCTTTCTCGCGCTGCTCTCGTCGCGCCTGCCGCTCCTGCTGCTCCCGGAGGCGCCGCTCCTGCTCCAGGTCCGTCTTGTTCCGCTCCGACTTGAAGCGCCCGTGGCCTGTGAAACACACTGGGTCTGATGATCGCGAAGTAAAGAGACAATCTCAATGCTCTCACGCTCCATAAAATGCGCGTGTCCACACACACGCACAACACACACGCACGCACGCACGCACACACGCACGCACACACACACACACACACACACAAACACACACACACACACACGCCTGCCTCTGATTCAGAACTGTCAATGAAGCTCTCCCGAACAGAGTCAGGCGCATAAACACGCACGCACACCCACGCACACATCTGCACACACACGCACACACACGCGCGCACACACACACACCTGACTCGGAGTCGGAGCTGTCGCTGAGGCTGTCGGAGCTGCTGTCGGAGGACGAGGAGAGGCTCGAGCTCGAGTCGGAACTGCTGCTCCGCCTCCGCGCCGCCGCCGCCGTGCTGCTCGGTCTCCGGCTGCTGCTGCTGCTGCTGGTGGTCCCTGCGCGCGAAAACACACCCAGTGAGCGCGTTCTGTTTGGGTGCTTTCGCACAGGCTACATCACCCCTGGTTCACCCCTTATTCACACCGCGTGAGCCAGCGCATCACGCACAGCTTTTATGACATTCCATATCGTGTGCCAGCACATGTTTGGGGTTGAAACCCAACTGTGATCATGGTGGCATACGACATGTACTTCAGTGTGAACACAACCCCTATGTGTGCATGACTTATTTTGGTGCACTGTGACCTTGGTGTGCGTGTGTGCGATGGCGCACGCAGTGTGAATTTGGGGTCATACCGCATGCGCCAGCGCGTGGTCACAGCGCAGTGAAGTGGTTCTCACGGATGCGAATGGATTGGGAAGTGTGTGTGTGTGTGTGTGTGTGTGTGTGTGTGTGTGTGTGAGTGTGTGTACGTAATTGTCCCAACACGCCAGCACATACACATCACACATTACGACCGACCAGAGATGGGTCTCAAACCCAACTGTAACTGTGCTTTTGCACACAGTGTGCAATGTAAAGCAGTGCGTCATGCGCTGGCGTACACGGTGAGATATCAGTGTGCAAAGTCAATGAGCGCTGCGACGACTATTGATGCACCCGTGCAAGCGAACACACCCAAGAACGAGTTGGGATATTCCTACGAAAACGAACGTGTTCCAAGTTTGCGAAACGAACATGATCCGAGTTTGAGAAACGTTTTGTACGCCTCGACTTCTGTCCCTTCATGCTGATTTCTTGTTTCACAAGCGAGCAACACATTGCGTCCGTACAGTCACAAAGCATGACGTGGCCCAATGAGAACGGGCCAACCACACAACTACACGTATAGCCGCCCAACACATGTTCTGTGTGGTTCTCCCGTCGCACAACAAACAGATAGCACGGCTTTGACACACAGGCGTGTCGCGAGACTTCAGATATGTTTCAGGTGGGTTCAGGGTTGGACCTACCCTGGAATTCTGTCTGCAGATGCGGGGGGGGGAGATGGGACAAAGCCCTAATTTTGGGTGCAACCCCCCCCCCCACCCCAAGAGTGTCGGACCCACCTTCTCTACGTGCTGCCTGCCCGTCTCCCGAAGGACCACACACACTCACACACACGGATGAGGGACAAATGGTGTTCACAGTGCATCAGTCAGTAGCTCGAGCAATTGCTGATTGCCAGTGCACAACACAGGCTCATTGCAAAGGACGCGCCCGTGTAAAAACTTGCCTTTTGCGTCCTTGTTCCTGCCCCCGGACATAGACGTCTGACTCCTGCTGCTGGTTCGACTCAGTGACGCCGACGCCGGTTTCACGCTCGTCGATTTGGCACCAACGGAAGTAGACGAAGCGTTTCTACGCTTCTCACTGCCACTTGCAGGTTTCTTCGAACTTTCTTCTCTGCTTTGAGTTCGCTTGGGACTCCTGGAGTTTTTGTCTCTCTGAGAGGAGGTAGGTTTTGCTTTGCTGCTTTCAGAGGCACCTTTTTTACCGCTTTCCCTTTTGCTGCTGCTCGCTCTGGCCCCACTGTTCGAGGCGCTATCACTACCACTTCTTGAAGTCACTCCCTTCAGTGAGATCTTTTTCTGGGGATCCAGACCTCCCACCGACCCGGCAAATTTCCGAATCCTTTCTTCAAGTTTTTGTTTGTGCAATTCGTCTATTTTTGGCGTTATCTTTTTGGCCTCGGCCGCACTGCCTTTGTGCCTGTCTTCAGTCCTGTGTTTGTTGTCCCTGGATTTCACAGCATCCCTGTACTGATACGCGTCAAAAACTTCTGCTTCTTTGTCACTTTGTTTCGGTGGTGATTTGGAGTTTTTCTTAGCTGCTCCAGATTTGCTTTTACTTTGGTCCCTGGATCGGCTTTTGGTCCCTGGCGATCTCGATTGTCCCACTTTTCCCCTGGGAGGAGACCTGGATCGAGACTTCCTGCGACTCGCTGCGCGCGGAGAAGCTGACTTGGGTCGCCTGCGTCTCACAGGCGACCTGGATGCTCTCCTAAATGGCGACCTAGAATTCCTCCTGGGAGGAGTCCTCGAATTTCTCCTCCAAGGTGACCTAGAACCCCTCCTGGGTGGGGTCCAAGAAGACTTCCTGAAAGGGGACCTGGAATTTTTCCTCACAGGTGATCTGGACATTCTCCTGAATGGTGACCTGGAACGTGACCTCCAAGGTGACCTAGATTTCCTCCTGAATGGAGACCGGGACTCTCTCCTGAATGGCGACCTAGATTTCCGTCTGAAGGGAGACCTGGAGTTCCTCCTTGGTGGGGACCAAGAGCCTCTCCTGAACGGAGAGCGAGAACTTCTGCCCACGGGTGAGCGGGAGTTGTAGCGTCTGACGGGGGATCTGGAGAAGCTCCTTCTCCAGCGGTCGGGGGATCTGGAGTTGAACCTCCTGGGAGAGCCGGAATTGTATCTGCTTCTGATGGGAGATCGCGAGCCGCGTCGCCTTCCATCCGGGGACCTGGAGTTGAACCTGCGTCGCCCGCCCGGTGACCTTGACCTCGACCACTTCCGGCGCGGAGAACGGGAACCCGATTTGAGCCGGAGCCCAGCCGATCGAGACCGCGACCTGCGACTGCGCACTGGGGACCTTGATCGCGCACGATCCTTGGACGAGTCTTGTGCAGGCGACGCTTTTGCAGGTGCAACGAGCGGACCAGTATTTCGCGCAGCATCTTCGTGCTTCGCGGAACTGCGCGGCTCCTCAGCAGCGTCATCCTTCTCTGGAGCGTTCGCGACATGAGAGTCGCTCAGAGACGACAACACGATAAACTGCCCAGTTGTGGCCGGAGAGAACGACCTTGATGAGGCTCGACTCGAGTCCTTCACCTTTGCTTTGACGTCTGCAGGTCCATCACAGTTTCCAGCAAGTTCGGGAACTTTCGTTTCAAGTTTCGCCTGAGAAGTGTTTGCACTTTTGTTCATTGCTGCAGGTTTCACAGCCTTCGCTTTCACATCGTTCACTTGGACTGGTTCCTTTTTCACTTCCGTCACTTTGACAGAGTCCTTGACTTTGGGCTTTATTTCCTTTATTTCCACCTTTCTGCTGCTCTCCACTGTTGGAATTCGTTCTTCTTCACTGTCTTTGTCTTCTTGGCTGAGAGCACCAACCTGTGGACAGAACAGATCTATTTTTAGACACAGAAACCATCAGCGCCAAGACAACCTGTGTCGAGGAAACAATTCGAGCACAAATTCTGCTGAGATTCTGCACTCACCCTCGTGTCGGCCTGCGCCTCGTCCTCGTCGCTGTCGGACGCCGTCCTGTGATTGGTCGGCTCGTCAGCCTCGCTTTCGCTGCTCGACGATTCGCTGTCCTCGTCTTCATCGCTCGACAAGTAGCGTCGGAACCGCTCCGACACTGAAATAAAAGTATCCCAGACTCTCTGAGTGCAATGAGCGTCCACTGAAACCAAACTTGACAAAATGGAGACGGCCCAATGTGTTGACTGAGCCACACCAGTGTGTGTGTGTGTGTGTGTGTGTGTGTGTGTGTGTGTGTGTGTGTGTGTCTGTCTGCCTTGGCTCACCCCGCTGTTGCAAATTTCGCGGCTGCAGAAAGAGACTCATTGCACCTTTTCAAACAAACTGAACACGTATCGAACCTTCCGCATCCAACGCCCCTCACCTTGCGACTTCTTGGTCTTGGCGACAGGACTGGCGGTCGCGGCGGCCCCGTCCAGTCCGGACCACTTGTCTTGCGGACGGATCATCACCGGTTTGGGCGCAGGCACGGTCATTTTCACCACCGGCAGAACTGGTCAGATCAAAACAACCGTAAGTTTTGACAGCTCAACTGAAATTTCACCATTTCACACAAGAACCGTAAAATGTTCCTGACAAATGAAAAGGTTGCAACAAGAGTCGTAAAGTCCGTCCATTCACGAGCTGTGTGTGCATCAAACAGCCGAACTTTCCTTTTGAAATGGTTTCTTTGAGGACAAAATACATGCAAATACACACACACACACACACACACACACACACTTCACTTGCCTGGTGTTGGATCTGGCACGGGCTCGGGGATCGTTTGGATGACCAGCAGACTGCTGCGGCTCGGGTGCTGCATCACAGTGGGTCGCGCCGGAGACCCGACGTGGGGCGACGCCCCTCCGTACATCGGCGACGCGCCCTGTGGCGGAGACGGCTGAAATATCCAAATCACAGTTGGTCAGGTGCGCACAAACTTGCGTCCTTTTGGGGATCTGTCTCGTACTGACACATTCGTGGAGCTGGCATCCAACACACACACGCGCGCACGCACACACATCAGACTATGCGCGTTGAAAACACGAGACTGCACACACACACACACACACACACACACCTTCCTGTCGGGGTCGTTCTCCTTCTTGGTGATGAGCGCCGCCAGACGGAGCTGCTCGAGCTCCGACTCCTCCTCGCTGTTGGTCTCCTCCTCCTCCTCCGTCTCCTCCTCGGCGTCGCTGCCGCGCGCACTCTCGCCCTCCTCCCGCGCGCTGCCGCCCGAACTGCTCATCCCGTCACGGCTTTTCTGCAACCACAAAGCACTGCTGATGTATTATGCTCAATCACACGCACCTGTACAAATCAATGAGCATTGATGTACCATGCTCATTGATTTGCACAGGCAACTCTTGTCATGGACACGCGCAAAGATTAGTGCGAACGAAGGTTGACTGAGAATGCTTGTAGCGCCAAGGAGAACTTCAACTCAAAATAAAAGGAAGCCACTCAAAAATCCACCAATTTGAATTGATCAAACATCCGCCACAACAATCACGTTTTTGCGTGAAATACGAGGCAGACAAGAGCACTTTGGACAATTTGTTACGCGAAATTTGTGTGAAACAGTGACGGCAAACACGAACACTGAATCAATGCAAACCCAAGCACAATTGTGTGCCAACATACCAAATGATTTTCTGTTGAGAATTTGTTTCTGACTGCAGGGAAAAGAGAAAGAAGTCACAGATGACCAGTCCAAATCTGTTACCTCTTTGATGGAAGCGAAAACCGCTGCCTTGAGCACAGCCAACTCTTCATCCTGAAAACGACACAACTTCTGTAAAACATGTTCAAATTGAGACTTGTCAACTCGTTTGTGCCTCTATCCAGATCGCCGGTCAGACCAGTGTCTTGAAATGTCCTTGCAGACATCACTCTGTTGGTCAATGCCAGACGCCGAAAGAATGACAAACGGAACAATGTAACTCAACAGATTTTCCTCAACTGTTTCACATCGATCAAAATGACAGACTGAAGCCAGACCTGACCACAAACATGTCTTCAGTCGAATCGAACACCAAGTTTGTGCTGACATTCAACCCAACAAGTTTCTTTTCGACTTTCAACTGCAAACCTTCCAACGAATCAAACCCAACTTGTGTAGCGATCGATCATTTGTTACTTTTCAATCACAACTTGTCACGTGTGACGAAGAAAACAAAGTTTCTGCGAAAAAATCCAAAAACGCACCTCATCCGCCATTTTTGCCGCAAATTTGAATGTTGTCGCAAAATCAACGTGCCATCCAGTTCTCAATTTCTCAATGCGTCTTCGACATCAAATGTTGTGATAACATAATTCTACAGTGGTTAATTATTTAAATTGGATCTCATTGTTGAAACGCACAGCAAAGTTACAATGTGAACCATTGTCGTAAAACAAAACCACTCGATAACACAAACATGAATTCAGACTTATGCACATGATGTTTGTCCACATCATAAATGATAAATGATAACAAAATTACACTGTAGAATCTACTAGATCTACATTCTTCAAAGATTGGTTTCAGATGAAGAAGCAACTTGTTTGAAAACTTCATGACTGAAGGAAAAACTTAAAACGGGCATCGAACGCAATGTTGTGAAACGTCACTTCCGGATTTGAAGCAACTAACCAAGTAGATTCTGCTTGTTTTTGTGGAAAATTAACTTACGAGCATAAACGATGCGGTGGCAACTGCCACAACCTCCCAAGTTTATCGCTGTACTGGCCGTCAGCATTTTGATTCTGTCACAGACCATGATGTGGACTACACTGAAGCGGGAAAGGCGGCACCAACAACGGGTACATGCTCGTTCGTTTTCTGTGTGTTTCTCTTGGATGACAAGCTGTGTCTCCTCTGATGCAACAAACACAGTGGTGTCAGTTGTGGTGTTTCGTTGTCTGGAATGACGTGGACAAAATATGTTCGAAGTGGGTAGTTATATTCTCGGGTAACCTTGCCTGAGCGTGGGCGGGAGAATACTGCCTCTGCAACTTGACCCTGCCCTCTTTCCTTACTCTCCAGACCGGTTTGAGCTCGTGCTTTCGATTTTTCCTGTTTGGAGTCGAGAGACGTTGCTTACGACCCAAATTTTTCTCGCCGTCTCCAACAAAGTGACGTCCACGAAAATTTTGTTCTGTTGCAGCAAGCTGAGCTAATTCGGGAAGAACTGGACCTCAAGCAGAAGGAAAATGAAATCTTGAACCGGATGCGAAGAGAAAGGGGGCTCAAGGTTCAAGAGTGAGAAACACTGGGTGCTGGAGCGGCAGGAATGCAGGAAGCGGCCTGTTCAGTGAATAAACGCACGCACGAACACCTGCAGGCGTGAAATGGTTTGGTGCAAGCTGAAACTGTGATACGTTGCAAGAAAAAAGGGGTTTGGCTGATGAAAAGCCGACAGTTGGACTTGGGGACGCATCACAGACCGAGCTGACGTCGACACGTCGAGAAACTTATGTGGGAAGTTCCGCGTTGACGAATGAAGATGCAGATGTCCCGAAGGCATTTTCGTTGTTGACAGCAGAGTCCGGACACTCGCCCGTCCGAGAGGTGGAGTGTGCGTGTGTGTGTGTGTGTGTGTGTGCGTGTTTGCGTTGAGTGATTGACGTCAGGTGTTGGTTGGAAAATAAAAATCATCGAACTGAGGAAATCCGTGTTTTTGTTCACCCCAGTTCCACCACTGATCGAGCCTGTCCCTGATGTGGCCTCCTCGTCCATCTTTCTCCAGGATCCATGACGCGTGTTTGGGGAGACCATTTGCAGCAAGGGAAGACATTTCCAACAAGAAAATAAGAAATAAAAATGATGTCTGAACGTGTAGACTGGAGCTCATCTCTTGGAAATGTCAAATCCATGCAGTCAAAAGACCAGTGAGGTCGATTGATCGTGACTCAAGGAGAAAATTTGCGCGTTTGGAAGTTTTGCGACGCGACATTTAGCGATTTCCAAAACGAGGCTGAAACGCAAGGAGGCCGCCATTTTGGCTCTGAAAACGACAAAAGTGGGGAAATTGTTATTTGTGGGCACTGAGCACCTACAAAGCAAATCTGGCGAGCCGAAACATGTCGGCCCACGACCAGATGCGAGCGATGCTCGACCAGTTGATGGGGACTGCCCGAGATGGTGAGTGAGAGCCCGATCGTTGCCAATATTTCAACTGCCACATTTCTGGGTCGTTTGTTGAACGCGGATTTGCGAACAGATACGTCTGTTTATGGATTTACTTGAGCAATGGAATGTGCCATTTGCGTGTTCAAGCTCAGTTGCGCAAAACCTGAAAGAAAAAAAAAACCGCTCAATAAATACAAAACTTTCTGGGCTGCTCAGGCCTACGAGATCAGTTTGGTCGATCTCCAAGACATCTAGAGTCTACAGTGTGTGCTTTGCCGCACAAGCTCCACAAGCTGAACATCGGCAAATCGAACTGAATTTTGACTTTGTTTTCAGAAGCAGGCATCCTGGCGGGACTTTAAACATTTTGATATTTGTGTGTCCTGCAAAGGACCTGATTTCAGGGGCAACTGCTGGCGTTCTTGCACCGGGGCAAGAGACTGGGGTCCACACGAATCTATATTCCATCTACTCGAAAATTTACTCGTTCCACAAAAAAAAATTGTCAAGCTGGTCGACATTTTTTGTGTGTGTCGTCGTGAAAGTCGACGACTTCGGACCGAAAATCATCTCGTATCACACGAAGACTACTTTCAGTGAATATGGTTCCGGGGAAGGAGTCGAAACGGTCCTCCATTGCATGTGCTTTGTTCCCTTTGGTCACTTTGCTTACGATGTTGCTAATTCTGGGACACCTATTTTTTAAAGGGTACATTTTATGGGATGTAAAGCCAGGCTAAAAACGCTTAAGTCTTCTGCTGAAGGGAACCGGCATCCGTGAGTTCACACAATATCAGTTCTATGTTTGCAGCAGCATGTTTTGTGCCCTTCTCTCGATTCATATATCACAATCTGTGCGGTAAAAATCTCTCCTAAAAGAGTACCGAATTCAGTGGATTCTTTCTTCACGTGCAAAATCGTACATCTAAGAATTTTGCATTTCAAAGTTTCAGATGTTATTTCTCCTTTCTAAAACTTGACGTGTTCTTGTGTAGGGAGCTGCCCCGTTTGTTTTGAAAAGTTTCAAATTGTCACCGAAAATGTACTCGTACGCATTCCCAGGATCCTGTATTTTCGCTGTAAGGCGTGGAAGTTATCCAAGCTACTTTCGCACAAAGAAAACACAAACTTTACTGGTGACAAATCGAAGCTTGTTGGGGCAGGAAATGGACAGGCACTTGATAGGTTTGATGTGCATGTTTTACAGGCCGTTCAGAGGGCTATGTAGCAGTGAGACATCTCTTCACCGGCCAAACCCACCATGTCTGTTTTAGTGCCCCGTCTGGATACTCGCAGTGTGTATAAAAAACGTAAAGATCACAGATCATATGATCACGGATAACATTGTGTTGTAGATGATTTCCTACGCTGTAATATTTGTTGACAATGGCTGTCTTTATTTGTGAGTGTAAAGACAGCCATTAACGCTAGCCCAGATTCTCGGTCGACAGATGAGATGCAGCAGCAGCAGAGTTTGCAGAGAGGTGCGGCGGCGCTGTAAGTGTGAAACTTCAATGGCAGCATTCTGCATGGAAGGCGCTCACAAGTTTCCTTGTTTCATCCTACCTGTCAAGCTGAAAATTACGTTGAAACTGGGGCAGCCCAGAAGCATCTGGAAATCAAAAACTTTCTTCCTTGGCTCGATGAACATTGACAGAAACAAACGTTTTAGTTTCATGATTTGACCACATTTCTGGATGCGTCCTCACTGCCTTGTTCCTTCCTTGTCCTGTGAGGGGGGGTCCTTCCTTTGGTTCATGTTGTTGAACTTTGCATCGAGGTAACTTGTGAGTGGAAAGGAGCTACTGTGATGCTGCAAGTTGTACAAGCAGAAAGATTTGTGTTTTTGCAGGGGGCGACCAGAAAGATAAGATGCGATTTGATGATGCGCGGGTATGTAAGAGCTTCCTCTTAGGTTGCTGTCCCCATGAGATACTGGCGAGCACGGTACGTATATCATGTTGCGGTGGGAATAATTTTTAAAAACTCGTGATTTTTTTCAAAAACGGTGGTTTTGTTTTGAGGCGACAGATCAAGCGCTGTGAGTAGCATTTCATAATAGCTGGCGTCGTGGCGTCGTTTTTCGCTCAAAACAGCGATCATGGAATGACTAAATTTGTTGAACACAAGAAAATATTCACAAATTGAAGCGAAAAGCAAGCATTGAATGTGCGAGGACGACGTCACGGCAGCTTTCAGAGAGACAGCAGTAACAAATAGGTCCATGTTTGGGTACGTAAAAAATTCCAACTGTGCGCATGAAGAAGCTATTGTTGAATTCTAAGGTCCAACGTGGGTACGTAAAAATCTACTTGTCGCCATTGGGAAGCTACTGTTGAATGCCGATGTCGTTGTGTGTGTGTAGTGTGCGTGCACACACCAGACAAAAATTACCGAAATTCAACAAGTCCTGTTGCGGAATGACAAAAAGTGGTGAATACACTGGTTCAGACCGTTGTTTTGCTAAATTTCTTGGGATAAATAGCGCTTTCGTGTCACCAATCGTGCAAACTGGTGTGTGCGCGCGCAGGTATCGCGGCTGTCCTGCGTGCTGACTATAAAGCCGGGCGGCGCTGTTTGTCTTCCGCAGCGCATGGATCTGGGCGAGTGTCCGAAGCACCACGACCTGGCGCTCAAGGCCGACTACGAGATGGCGGCCAAGGAGAAGGATTATTACTACGACATCGACGTGAGTGCAGTGGCCCTGTCGTTAAAATTGCACTATTCACAAGGATGTACGAGCGTTTCCTTTCTTGAACTGTTGTTTCATGAAATCTTGTTTCGACTTGGCAGTGCTGACACCGTAATTTCAAGGCAACGCTTGCAAACTGGACGTTGTCATTGCTCCGCATCTTCAATTTCTAACTGGTGTTTTGTGTTGGTTGCCAGGCGATGGAGCACCTGCAGAGTTTCATCGCGGACTGCGACCGTCGCACGGAGCTGGCGAAGCGACGCCTCAAGGAGACGCAGGAGGAGCTCAGCGAGGAGGCCACGCAGAAGGTACCGCCGCTCACTGCTATGCACGTGTCTGTGCGCGTATTCTTGTCTGAAAAAAGACTGTGCCAAGGGGCCGTGTGAGAGTGCTGGTGTGCATTTGGGTGCAGAAGTCAGCTCTGTGAACGCTCGGTCACTGCGTGTACTCACTGTGTCTGTGCGCCTGTCCTTTCCACAGTTGCTTCTGCAAGTCAAATGGCGGTGCAGAGGTACGAAGTCACCACACCTGGTGCTGTGACACGGGACTCCAGCTTGAATATGTTTGACAAGCTGAGGGACGCCGTTGTGACCTGTTCTCTTCTGCGAATTCAGAACTGTACTGCACGGTTACAGATCACGTGACTGAACCCTTTCCTTCCGTTTCTCAGGCTGACATGATCCACAACCTCGGGGAGCAGATCGGAACGACGCTCGCCAAGGCGGAGGAGATCGGAGCCGCCGGCAACGTCGAGGAGTCGCTCAAACTCATGTCCGAGGTGGAGGAGCTCAAGAAGAAGAAGGCCGCAGCCGAGGTGGGTGCTGAACTGGGCAGAACGAGTCAGTTGCGGGTTCTTGACGTCTGTTGGTGCTACGTTCCCGAGTGGACGTAGCGCCCATTTGGGAGAACTGAGTCAGGATGCGTCTCACTGACTGGAGTCGTGTTGCTATTTCAGGGTCCTTTTGATTGGACTTGCGCAATCTGAGAGTCGTGAGATCAGAAAGTGCGCATTGAAACTTCACTTGTCCAGCAGTTCTCTGGTTACTTTCAGAACCGAGTTGTGAGCAAGCACGTGAAACTATGGTCTCTGCATGTAAATTTTGCCTGTCAAGTTCATGCGAATGTGTTTTGTGTGTCTTGCAGCTGGACTACCGCAATTCGATGCCTGCGTCGAGCTACCAGCAGCAGAAGCTGCGCGTGTGCGAGGTGTGCTCCGCCTACCTCGGGATCCACGACAACGACCGCCGCCTCGCCGACCACTTCGGAGGGAAGCTGCACCTCGGCTTCATCGAGATCCGAGAGAAGCTCGCCAACCTCACCGTACGTTACCTCGCTCAATCACCGCTAGGGGGGGTGCACTGAAAGGGTTGTTGGCGCAGTTGACACTGAACCAATGGAGTTCAATAGAAATGCACACAAATGACGCATGCTGAAGGGAACAGGCTTCTGTACTGGTAATTGCAGTGTGAAATAGTTTCGTTTGAAATTTTGAGGGTTTGTTCTATTGGGACGTTTATTCATACACGTGTGAGGTTGACAGTCAAATGACAACGCATCAACATAACTCCGATGTCAAACACGAGAACACACAACTGAAAAGCTTGTCAGATAGTTGAGCGTTTTTCCATTGAACCTGTTCTGTAGAAATTGTCAAAATTCGGTCCCTACGTAAGTGACGCTGGCCACTAACGAGTTTAAACCGTTTTGTTGCTTTCACCGTTGACGCTGCCTTCCCAGCCACCCCCCTCACCCCGACCCCCCACCTCCGACCCGTGCTTGGTGGTAGTAGGTAGTGTGGTGAACGACGTAGCTTTAAGCATTGGACAACAAACGTATGTTGGCAGTTGAAGAGACATTCAGTCAACATCGAAATCATTGCAGTGTTTTGCAAACAAAATGCAACTTTGTGTAGCTTGTTGGGAATATCTTTTGGGTACCGGTATGCAAATTTCTGGAAAGCAAAAGAGAATTCAAAATGGAACAAACGATCTCCAAATGTCACAAGAAGTTTGAAGGATTCTTTTTCCTCGGTACTTGGTGAAGCGAGGGTTCTGTGGTTTTGTGTTCGAATGAAATAGGAAACGACGCACAGGACAAAGCAGTGTTGCAAACACACAAGTTTGCCAAATTTCAACTGTCAGGACTCGAGGATTTTTGTCTCACCAAAGGTGTCTGTTGTCGAGTTGGAAAAGTAAGCCAGAGGATATGTGGTCCAAAAGACTTACAGCTTGAATGCCATACGGCCGATGTTAATGCGGAGAACGTGTCAGAGAGCAACGCGCCTTGTGGCTGGTTCTGCAGGCGACCTTTGCTGAGCTACTGACCCACGATTCACTTGATCCGCGTTTCCTTGCTGCCGGAACACATCACTGCGCCGTGCTTTGGATCTCACGTGTCGATCAGCGGCCATTGACGGCGCTGTTCAGGGACGCGATATTTGACGCACCCAATGTGCAAAAGACAAGCCTCAGCAGCGCGGAATTTTGGTTTCACAGGCGAGCGTCGCGGAGCGGAAGATGCAGCGGGAGCGCGAGCGTGAGGAGCGGCGGCAGAAGGAGCGGGAGGAGGTGGAGAAGCGCCGCCGCGCGGAGAACGAGGAGCGCCGCAGCCGCAGCCACCGCGCCTCCCGGAGCCGCAGCCGCAGCAGGGACAAGGACCGCGACCGGGACCGCGACAGGGACAGGGATCGAGACAGGGACAAGGACAGGAGGCGCCGCCGCTCCCGCAGCAAGAGCAGGGACAGAGACAGGTGAGGAGGAGACACCAAAAACACGTGCGCTCAGAGCTTTGTTCAGAATCCACGCATCGTGCTTTGTTTGCCGGATAAATTCGGCAGAGGCAACGCACGAGTCAAGCGCCTTGGCCAAAGAGCTGCTCTTGTCCAAAAGAACTACTCATGTTCACGCCGCCGTGTCACGTTTCAGGCGACGACGCAGATCACGCAGCAGAAGCCGCGACCGCAAGAGGTCCAGGTCGAGGTCGAAGAGGTCAAGGAGGTCGCGCTCCCGCTCCAGAGGGTCAAGGTCGCGAAGGTCGAGATCCAGGTCACGATCAAGGTCTCGCCGGCACAAGAGGTCGCGCTCGAGGTCACGGTCAAAGAGGTCACGATCCAAGAAAAGGTGAGGCAGGAGGAACCCCCAAGAAGAACCCTGTTCTTTTGTTGCCTCTTACGATCATGACTTCAAATGCGTTGATTCATCTGGACTGGCATTTTCTTTGGGCAGACATCAAAGTAGATCATCTCGCCATGGAAAGTACTTCAGATCTTATATATTTTGGTTTGACAATTTGGCAGGAGCCGCCGCTCGCGCTCGCGGGACCGACGCCGCAGCAGGTCACGTGACCGCAAATCTCGCGAGCGAGACCGAGACCGCGAGAAGGACCGCGGCGACAAGCGGCAGCGAGACAAGGAGGACGACGACGACAAGGAGAACGAGACGGCACCCGCGCCCGGCCCGGCCGAGAACGGAGGGGGCGGGGACGCGCCGGAGGAGGTCACAAAGTACGTGAGAGAGGCAGAGGAGGGGGTGTGGGGATGCGCTGAGTGATTGTTGGAAGAACGGAAAGCAATGGAGAGACATGCGGGGTGGGACGGGGGGAGGTTAGAAGACCGAAGCAAGAGATGCGTGTGACACAGGAGATGACGAGCTCTGCGAGTGTTCGAAGAGGAAATAAGCAAAGGTGGGACGGGAGCTTGCTGAATTGGTCCGTGCCAGGGGGACTGCAAGAGCAAGTTGAAGCAAACGGCAATGCTTACCGTACCGTCTCGTGTATAAGACGCACTCATGTATAAGACGCACCCCATGTTCTGATTGACCAAACTGCATGTTTTCAACATACTTGTGTATAAGATGCACCCCAAGTTTAGCTTTCCCAAAATATTTTTTAAATCCAACTTGACTCAAAATCCCTCAAATTCAAAATTATAG
>JAAUXT010007119.1_pt1 | contig 16847 bp, 13 predicted proteins | sample 7278171 | NCBI WGS metagenome assembly JAAUXT01 (sample SAMN14350112, study PRJNA611818) | marine sediment metagenome | isolation source: surface marine sediment (1.8m) | place: French Polynesia: Moorea | collected 2018-08 | reverse complement strand
TGCCCACATTTGCCCAATATACTTCCTTCATCAAATATTTGTACTTTTTGAGCTATTTTACATTTTCTGACATGATACTCAAAAAAACAAGAGCAAAAATGACACATTTTGCCCACAAAAACTGGGTGTGTTCAACTTGGACATTTTCCTTTTTGGCACCGCATCTTGGGCCACCAACAGACCAAATGGGCCCAAAAAGCCAAAAGCAGAACATTCTCATTCCAAAACCCTTGTCTACAGAAATCTGCTTGATGATGCCTTAAGGTGATTTTGTCACCTTGGTGACAAAAGGTGACAAAGGTGACAAATCACCTAAAAAGCCCACCTCTTAACTTTGAGGGTTTGATGGAAGTTTTCCCTTTCACAAACGAATTTTTACAGTTACAAATTCAATGGCCATGTTAGTGGTCAAGAGCCCGACACCTGGATCGTGGTTCTGTACGGCCCCTCACGCACCAGAACGACACACAGAACTGAGCACAACCAATGCGGCGGTACAAAGAGAACCTGTCAGGACCTGCCAAACTGAGATCTGGTCAAGCGGTGCGAATTCAACTCGCGTTTTCTGAATTTCATAAAAAAAGGGTTGGACAACAGATGCCCAGCTTGTGGTGGGCAGGGGGTGGGTGGGTAAAATAACTTCTGCAGACGTTCGGCAGGGAGGGAGTCTTCAAGCTCCATCCCTGACAACCGAGGACGAGGCAGTGGTCGTTGCTATGGTATCAGAAGCTGCAGAATACACATCAATTAATTAATTTGTGTGGAATTGGGCGGGAGTGAAGACTCTCCCGGGAACCCACAGGCTCGTTACCGCGGGATCAGAACTGATGCGTGCTCGCATGTGCGCCTGCCTGCCCCGGGCCCTCCATCTCCAGGGGCGGAGTCCAGGACGCCGTGTTGCACCGCAGTCAAGTCCATTGCGTTTGTACCTCTGTCTTGCACTGCATTCTGACTGTCGTTTTCCCCTTCTGTCTGTCTGTCTGTCTGTCTTTCTTTCTTTATTTCTCTCTTTTTCTCTGTCTCTCTCTGCCTCACTCTCCTCTTTCTCTCTGTCTCACACTCCTTCCCTCTCTCTCTATCTCTCTCTATCTCTCTCTCTCTCCTCTCTCCAACATGAAATCAGCAGCAGATCAAATTCCTTTCACACCAGGCCATTGGCCGAATGTGAAGCAGGCTCAGGACAGGACTCAAATGCAATATATCTCTTGCAAAGCACATTGTGTTTTCTGACAAAAAAATCTTTCATTGAACTGTCCTGAACAACTGTTGCATCAAGGGAAAAAATTCTTGCATTGAACTGCCTGGAACAACTGCTGCTTCAATGAGCATAGTAACAGCGAGGCACATTGGAATTCAAGCCAGTAATGGGAGTACAACAATTGCTCTGTGAGAAATGCACAACAACATGAGTTCAGTTCTCTGAATACCTGTCTTCAAATACTGTTCGTCACTTTTTTTCTGCTTTTGCTGCAGCAAAATGGCACCTGGTATTGTCAGCCAGTAGCGTTGTCAAGTTGCATGCTGAGCATGATCAGTGCAGCATGTGGTTTCTGATTTTGAGAAAAGAGTGCCATTGTGAGGAAGAAAATGCCTGCAGTTGATTGAATTTCCTTTTTATATCTTGGGAGAAGGACTTCTGGCTTGGTTCTTGTTTGCCAAATGCAGTTCAAAAGTTAAAAGCCAAGCACTTTGAGAAGTTAGAACAAATAAGTCAAGATGTTGGAAGAAAGATTTCTGCTCTTGACGTTTTTCCATGCTTCTGCTGAATCCCTTGTGTTTGAGAAGACCTTCCTCCACAAATACATTTATCACAACAACAAAAACAAAAAACTCCTTGAGCACACAGAAACTATGACAGTGAGCAGGCACCACCTGAACAAGTGTGTGTACAACAATTCAACAAAGTTCTGGTTTCAATACGTTCATGCATTTTTGTACCACCAGCTCAACAAGCTAAACAATCAAATAGCAGAACATCAGAAAGGATGGAAAGTTGTTGAGAGTCTGTCTTGTAATCGAGATGCAGCAAAACAACTTTCTGAAACAGAAACACTCCCTGGAGGAGAACCACAGTGGACAAGTGTGTCCCCAGAGAATTTTTCATCTCCACTTGGTCCGTGTGCTGGTCTTGAAACAATTGGTAGAGTGGTCTTGCCTGGGTATGTTTTTTTCTTCTTTTGAAAATTAATTTTGAATGATGCAAATGCAATTGATGTACCTTGTGGTTTCTGGTTTTGTGTAGCACATCACCAAATGGGGTTCTGGGTTGTTTGTGTGCTATGGCTTGGACTTGAAAGCTGTTCAAATTGATTTTGTGAAGAAAGGAACTTTGTGTTCAAGCACTGCACTTTTGTTCCCTTTGTGTTGGGTGGAGAGATTGTGAGATAGAGATAAATGGGGCATGATGTACGAGGACATAAAGTGTGAAATAGATGGGATTGACTTGGAATCAGGTGCAAATGGCATTCAAAATCTTCTGTACAAACAACAGTTCCCGCTGGTTTGGGCATCCATCCAAGAATCAGCTGGGTTGCTCTATTGGAGAACCCAAAGGGTCAGTACCAAGACACTGGTCATGAGATGTCACATATTCTGACTCTTTTTGTGTCTTGTTTTTGGGTTCTGCTGGTTTCAACAAGTGACTGGCACTGTTCAAAACAACAAAATTTGTGCGCGTGTTTGAGACAAGATGTTGCTGAATGCATCTCACTTTGAATAGCAGGAGGCAGGAAGGGAACAGAGGCCCAGGCAGCCTTCTTCTCAAACTCGAAGCAACTCAAATTGCCTGACGAATTCATGCACGTCACCAGAAATGAAATGAAAAAGTGAAATGCAATTTTTTTACAGAAATGTAATTTTCCATGGTTTGTTTCAGATGCAACACACCAGTGTTCAACTGTGAGCAGTGGGATGGGTCCATGAATGTGATCAGACCATCTGGAATACTTCCCTCTCTTAATGTTGATGCCTTTGTGTATTGTGATCTCAAGCAACACTACATTCACCACACAATATTTAAATATGGTGAATATTTGACTTATTCATTCTTGTTGGATGAACATTTGAGACTCAACATCAGCTTTGCATTTGTATATATTTCTTTCTCAAATGGAAACACAGCTGAATGCATGGATGGCTATGTCTCTGTGCAAAGCAACAATCAAAATCTCAAGTACTGTGGTATTCTTCCAGCCTTATCAAGCTTTCCATTGTCCAATAGCCTGCACATTAAGTTAAGATGCAAGCCTCATGTGTTCATGAGGACCCAAATCTCTTACACCATCATGGATAGCAATCAGATTGTGAGTTACTCAACACTTCCAAACAGCAGGACAAAGATATTGTTTCAAAAATATGTCATTTACTTTTGGGCTGGAAGCTTTTCTCTGAGTAGATTTCACATCAAAGTTGACACATACAAACACATATGTTTCAATGTGTCAAGCACAGACAATGAAGATATTGAAATACACAATGGTCCAGGAACAAAGTCCAAAAAGATCAGGCCAACACAGAGGATGCATGGCAGAAATATTTTCAAGACAATCAAATTTCAGTCTGTGGTCTTTCTGAGAATAAAACATGCTTCCCTAAATTCAGTTTTGCGATATTTTGGAACAGCTTCAGCAAAGAGCCTTGTTTACTTGCACAACAAATCATCTCCAGAGAAACTTTTTCTGAATGAATCAGTCTGCAAACCATTCACAGTTTGTGTGAAGAGCTTGGAAACAGATGCTAATTTCTTCCTCAACATCTCTTTCACTTTTGCTGATTACAAAGGACACAAGAGTACAGGACATTGTGATTATTCAGGTGTGTCCACCTACAGCATGAGAGAAATCCCTGAGCCCATTAGCACTGAGTGTACCAAACACATGCACTTGAAAAAGTATTCAGAAAAGGATAACTTTCTAACAGATTCAGGAGGCAGGCTCAGCCAGTTGTTTCTGTACAATATAAGTTCATTCAGTGAAGAATTCACAACAATATCAAAGTACAAACATATATATTCTGAGAGCAACAAATTACTTTTGGTTTGGTATGCGTATCCAGAGTATGGAATGATGAATGTTGATTTGAGGATGTCTGTTGCTGTCTGCAAAAGTATAATACTGAAAATTGAAACCTGTGATTTTGATATTCAAACATATGATGGTCCTTTTTTGCCACAAAACACAGGCTTGAGGATAAGATATTTCAAGAAATCACTTTCAAACAAATTCACAAAATTTACAATGGAACATGATGAACATGTTGATGTCACTTTGGAACTTCAACACATGTTACATTTGGAGTGTTTTGTTCTTGTTCTCATGGTGAACGCACCGAAATCCTCCAGATGCGTTCTGGATATCTGTTCATCACAGACAACAAAACTGTCCAAAAGGATTACTCTCACAGGAACAGGAACATGGAGAGGCCAGTTTCAATCTTTTTGGTTCTTGGGTGCTTGACCAACTTGTCTGCTTCCAACATGTGATGTGATGTGCACCAGAGAATGATTTATATAGGTCTCCTTGTAGCAACATTCATTTTCTTTCAGGCTCTATCCCTGAACTGGCTGTCGTGGGAATTACTGATGAGACACAAGGACACCTCAACAAGGAAAAAGTGTTTGGAAATATGTATTTTGCTGCTTCCTTTGAAACACCACTTCATTTTTACAGTCCAACCATCAAAATACAGACCAAAGGGGAAATATTCCTCAACATTGTTGTCAGGATGGAGGCCCTCAAACCACAGTCATGTTTGTATCAAGGAAAAACACTGTATTCCACTGATGTACTGACAACATCACACCTGGTCAAAACCCATTCTCATCACCTGAGATTGCCATCAATGTGGAGCCATCAGTCACTGCTGCATATTTCTGTCTGCAACCCTGGGAACTCTCACTGGCAGGCAAGTTTTCAAAAAAATCTATTCTGTTTCAGAAGGTAGTCTGAATATTTTTGAAGCTTTCTAAGTTGTTCTTGGGTATGTATCAAAGGAACTGGGTTGGCAAATGAAATGCAGTGGGAAACCAGTTCTTGAAAGAAACAGGTTTGAGAAGGTGACCAATTTGATGACACATTGTATGTGTACATTTTCCAAGAGAATGACTTGAGCAGGAGGTGTTTGTTGGTCCTCAGTGCTATTCAGAAAGCCCAACCCCAACACTGTTGTTGTTTGGTGTCAAGAGCCCAATTTATATTCACAACAGGAGTAAGTTCAGAATGACACTTGTGGCAAATGGTATTGAGGTCCTTCATTTTTCCTTGCGATTGAATCAGGAACAGAAGCGTTTTCAGCATAGACAATTCAAAACGCTTTCATCAGGACACAAACACCACTGCAAATCTTAAAACGACCTGCACTGGGGTGAAAGAAAATCACCACGAAGGGACTGGGAAATGTTTTCTTTTTTTCAGAAAAAGGTGTCAATTCCACTAAACTTCTTTCACCGCAGTCCTCACCACATGAAACAAGTAAGCGTTGAGCTGCTTCTCACATTGGCTGGTGAAAAACAAACTGCTTTTACATATTATCTGTTGGGGTTTTTGGGCGCGATCACTGAAATATCAAACAGAAATGCTATCATTGTTCTGCATGAAGAACATGGGGGCCAAAACCAAACAATTTTTAACACAACCTCTCATACATGGAAGACAAAGGAGTTGGGCAACAAAACCTCACAACGCAAAACATGTTTTGACCCATTGATTTTGAAAGTCACTTGGATGAAAGAAAACAACGCCCAAGAAAACAAAACACACCAGGTTTCAAACTGCACTGTCAACAAGAACCACACTTGGTGCAATATAAGCAGCTCAACATATTATCATAGAGAAGAACTGGATGAATACTTCATGTACCTGCATGCACACACAAACAAGCTAAGGACAGTTTTTCAGCAGAAGGCAAAGGAGAAAATATTTTCATGGAAAGAAGCTGATACAATATGCCAGTCCTTAGGTGGATACCTTCCTGTTACAAGGAGCAGAGCAGAGCTCACTCATGTTGCAAGGCTCTTCAGGGGCCTGTCAATCATGCCATTGCTTTTTCTTGGATTTGATGTAAGTGCCCAAGTTCACAGATTGGCATATTGGCATATAAAGATTTGTTGTGGGCCATGGATACCTGTCAAAAATGCAATGCAATATCCCATTGATTCTTTGAAAGTTATTGTGTGAAATTCTTATGATCATAGATGATTCCACCTGTTTTCTGCTCAACTGCTGGTAGCTATTTTTCTTGATTTTTTTGCAGGTTTCACAGGGTTGGACCAACAAGGATCCAATTGCTTATCAACAAAGAATGGAGTATCAAGCTGCAACATGGAGGGATTACGTGGCCTACAAGGCTGCACATCTTCAATTTATTGCATTGCCTTTCTGCATTTCTAACACAAAACAATCATCCATGGGAGCTACAATGGTGCACTGCACATTTGGCCTGTCTTTTAAGTTTGAAAAATATGAAGCAACTCAGTTGATGTCTATTGGTTGCATTTTCCCGGAGGACTGTCATTCTTGTACTGCACTCTCAGTGGTTAACTTAGCCCAGCCACATTGGATCAACATAAACTGCACAAAACCAATCACATTTGATTTCATGTGCAATATTGCAACAAAAAAGAAGGGTGCTGAAATCAGGGCAAAAGCATCAATCTCAGCTGTATGTCCCAAGATGCAAGTCAAAATGAATAAGACCTGTTTATCTTTTGTGTCACTTCTTGAGGTGATTTCACAAAAACAAAGAAATGTTCACAGGCCATCTGTTAAATGTTATGAAAATTACCAGGACTTTTCTTCTCTTTCTGATGCAATTTCTTCAAATAAATTTCCTTCGTTTGTTACTTGTGACCTCAAATTTCAAATTAAAATTGAAACAATAGTCCACATTATCAGATTTGAGAAACGCAAGTCTGAGTACAATAGTGCAGGTGGCATGCTGATCTTTGCTCAAAGTTTATCCTCTTTGGTGACTGGTAATAACTTATATAAGACCACGAACAAGGCCTATGTGTCAGCTGCTTTTGCTTGTCTGGATATCAATCAAAATATTTCTACCCAAATAGAGAGAAACATGGGATACTGTAAGCATGCAGATGATGCAAAGAACTTTCATTGTCAAGAGTTACTTTTTGCTACACATGACAAGCAGTGCCACATTTTCCTTTTTCAACAAGAACCAAATGTTACACAAAGGAAAAATGATGACAAGCATTTCACATGCAACACAAATTTAAGAATTAAAAAGCACTTGCAAAATGACCTTGTTGTTGATTGCCATCCAGAGGGAGAAGATGAAGTTTTGCTGAGTACAATACTGAACAAACAAATGTACTACAGATGTCAAAAACCCCATCAAATTCCATGCAGAGATGGTCATCCAATGTGTTACAATATGTCAGAAATTTGCACTTTCAAGCTGGGAACAGAAGATACACTTTTGCCATGTAGGACTGGAGAACATCTTGCAAATTGCAGAACATTTGAGTGCAATATGATGTTCAAATGTCCCAAATATTATTGCATTCCATGGAAATTCATTTGTGATGGAAAATGGCATTGCCCATCTGCTTCTGATGAATCTGTTTCCTGTGAACATTTCAAAAGTTGTGAGAACCTGTTTAAGTGTGGAACATATGCACTTTGTTTGCATTTGACAGATGTGTGTGATGGTGTATTTGATTGTCCCCTGAAGGATGATGAGTTTCTGTGCACACTGCATGAAAAATCTTGCCCTACAACCTGCCTGTGTCTTACATTTGCTGTGTCCTGCAAAAGTACAAATATTTATTCCAATTTGTTTGGGATGCACTTTTCACCTTGGGTCACCACCATTAAGGATTGTCATTTTGAACATGGAAGCAAACTTATTCTTCCAAATTTAGTTATTTTTTCAGTCATACAAACCAATTTGGAGAATATTTGCAATCTTATTCACCAATCAAAAAAACTTCTAAAACTTGTTGCAGCTTTCAATGACATTAAAATAGTTGAGAATAACTGCTTCATTTCATTCCCTGTCTTGAAGCAACTGAAAATTGACAACAACAACATCACGACATTACAAACAAATGCTTTCAATGGGCTTTCTGATCTCTGTTTCCTTAACTTATCTGGCAATCCATTGGCTCAAGTGACAAACAATGTTTTCTCACAGTTTGGAACACTTGAGGTTCTTTCTTTGAGGTATTTCTCTGAAATTGTTATTGCTGATAGCTTGTTTGACAAAGTAGGATTCCAAATCATGGAAACAAACCATTATCACATTTGTTGCATATTACCACAGGGAATTCACTGTACAAGTAAAGTACCTTGGCATGTGTCTTGCTCTGGTCTTCTTCCAACTCTTGCTGTGAAGTCTACATTCTATGTGACATCATTTTTCATTACACTCCTCAATATTCTGTCAATTGATCTTCAAAGACGGTCATTTCTCAAAGGAAAAGAGACGACAGGTGCACCTGGTTTGATTGCAGGTTTCATCAACAGTGTAGACTTCATCTGTTCTGTTCCCTTGATAATCCTTTGGACAAAAGACTTGGTTTTGAAAGGACAGTTTGTTTTTCAAGAGGAAGCTTGGAAGGGAAGCTCACTTTGTTATATCACTTTTTGTATTTTCTTCATGTTCAATCTATTGTCTCCAGTTGCTGCCTCTTGGCTTTCAATTTCAAGATACATGGTTGTGAAACACCCACTGGACACAAAATTCAAAGAAACCAACTTTGTTCTGAGATGCATTGGATGTCTGCTGTTTTCATGCATTTTTGTCTCTTGCATTGCAACAGTCCTGACTTGGATTCTTAACTTTTATGTTTTCAATGCAATAATTTCAAGCAGTTTATGTTCCCCTTTCATCGATCCCTTCAAACATCACGTGATCTCCTCCATCCTCACTTGGATCCTTGTTTTGGTCCAGTTGTTTTCAATGCTATTAATAATTGTTTTCTACACAAAACTTGTTCTCTCCTTGAGAAAATCCCAAGAAAAGCTTCAAACAGCCATGTCAAAAGCACATTCTAACACTGCACTTCTTGTGCAACTAACTCTTGTAACAAGTTCAACTTTTGTATGTTGGATTCCTTGTGCAACCGTGTATTTGGTGTCAATGTTTATGAGGGAGTATCCAATTATGATGATATTTTGGGTGACAGTCACAATCAATCCCATTAATTCTATTGTAAATCCAATTTTGTTCATTGTTTTCGCAATGAGAAAATTAGTGGCCTCAAAATAGCTGCACAAATAGACGTGCTGTAAATTTGATGCAACTTGCTTCTGACATTTCTGCGGTCCTGCACTGCTGCAACACCGTCCACACATTCTCCAGCACAGTTTGAATCCAGGGCAACCTTTTTGGCCAGGTATCAAAATGCCTCACTCAGTACAAAAACATACTTTAGTTGATGTGCTTGTTGTGGCCCAAATTTTGAGATTGTGAAAGTTGTCAAAGTACAAGTTCCAGTTTGGAAGTTTTGACTTCTTCTGAACATTGTTCTTGTGTGTATCTGTTGTGGATGACTCCCAGCAATATTATGAAGTGTTCTGAAACAAAAGTCTGGATTCAAGTTGGTTGCAGCTTCAGTGACCCAGTATAGGAGCTCAACTGAAGATCCTTTTGACTTTCAAAATTATAAAGGTAAGAGTGACGTGAACGAAGGCAGGGTGAAGGTCATTCAGGGCTTATCGGAACTCCCAGGACAAAGTGATGGGGAAAAGGGCGTCAAGAACACTTTTGATGCCCGTACAGGGCAAGAACTTTGCATCTCATTTCCAGTTCCAGGTGACAAGTGTTAGTCACAGACTTGGGTCACGTGTGAGGGTCACAGATCCAGGTAACTCTTATTCTTATCTTCATTCTTTTTTTTTGCTTGCTTGGCAGTTCTTTCTTCAAAGAATAAAGTCCCAAAAGTGCTCCATTACAGCAGACTGCAGACTTATTTGTCAGTTGAAAAGTATTTGCTTTCTTCTGGCGCAGAGAAGTTGCCGTCAGTTTTGAAAAACAAGGGGCTTCAACTGTTGAATCTACATTTTGTCAGTATCCCAGGGACCCTCCACAGAGGACATGGGGAGTACTTACTTGCGCACATTCTCACACTTGGGAAATGAGCTCACTCTGTTCATTGTCTCAGATGGGAGGCAGAATGACGAGACCAAGTCACAAGTGGACCAATGTTTGGTGGGTTGGTCCTGAAACCAAACACCCATTGAAAGGTCCTGTGAACACTGATCCATTCCCTCTCACTGCTATGCTTTTGAATGGCATGTTTTGGACCTTGACGAGACGAACGACGAGGCTCTTGCCCAACACATGTGCTGTTTAAAGTTGGGGATGCATCAATTTGAGTTCCAAAAGCAGAATGCCTTTGGGTGCTGGATACCACAGAACAAAGGTGGAGTGAGCAACCATGGGAATGTAACATGCACAAGTGGTGTGTTCACGTCTGTGTGTGCACGCGCCAACTGGTGCAAGGGGTCAGATACAGTGCTGCATATCCATAATCCTAAATGATTGAGGGCGGGGCAGGATGAGGTTTGGGTTTCCCTGGTTCAGCCCTGCATCTGCCTCTGCCTCAGCCCCAGTGGTGGTGATTTATATTGGCTGCTTTTGCACGTGCGCTTCTGTCAGCAACATCCCATTGAATAGACGAAGTGAAGTCAAAGACGGTAGGGAAGGACAGCTTCGAACAATGCCTGAAGACAGAGACCAAAATGTAATTGCAGGTACTTCAGGTCGTATTGAATTTCCCCTTTGAGACGTACTGTACCCCTACACGACGAGGCCTGGCCACAGTTGCCCTGTTGGGAAACATCCCACACAGCAAGGTTTCCCGGCTTTGTCTCCCGAAGAAGACACGTGCGGGAAAGACTCTGATTGGTGCATTGTGGCTTTTTGTCAGTTTTTGGGAGACTGTGACTTGAAATTTGTTTGGAAGTGCAGTGCAGATGAGTGCTGGACATTGGATGTACTCTGGTGTGACCTCTACTGTACGACAGGAACAATCACAACATGCTGCCGCAGGGGAATCCACGTCAGATTTCTTGCAGCTTTCCCCGTGGGTTCACTGGACCCGCCTGTCCCAAACCTGGATCTACTTCTGCCTGATGAACACGCCTGGGCCAATCCTGGGTCAGTTCCTGTCCTGACCCTGGATCCGCTCCTGCCCCGACCCTGGATCTACTCCTGCCCTGACCCTGGATCCCCTCCTGCCCTGACCCTGGAGCCACTCCTGCCCTGATCCTGGATCCGCTCCTGCCCCGACCCTGGAGCCACTCCTGCCCTGACCCTGGATCCTCTGGGGACGCATGCTGACACAATCATTTGTGACAGCTGCTCAGGCAGGAGAAACTTGACAACAGGGCGTGAGTGATGTGTCGGCTAAACTGGAGACCTCCCGTCTGGAAAGTCCGCTTTGTGCACGAGTGTCCATCTTTGTTGGTGGTTCTGTCGCATGCATTGAACAGCGAAACCACTCTGTCAACATCAGAAAAAACAGAAGCGTTTTCCACGGCTGTTCCTTCAAAGGGGGACCTCAAATAAATCCTGCATCCACGGTGAAAATTCATTCTGCACGTTGTCACACTTGCATGCACATTGTCTCAAGCAAATAATTTGCTGCCTTTCAACAAGTGTTTCATTAACAGAAGAGGAAACGTGTCCAAAATCCAATATGGCCACCCTCTCCCTACATGTGGCGGAACAACAAAGCGAACATCAAATTCCCACGCGTCACAAAAGGCTCCCGATTCGTCATTCTTCACCCCAACCCTGGATTTTCTATGAGCTGCAATTTGTCACTGGAGATTGCAATCTGTATTTAATATGGCGGACCTCCAGATTGGGGCTCGCTGTCAGTGATAAGAAAAACGAATAGATCCCCCAACTTTTGTCCAATATATCACATCTTACAAGGCAGTGTTCCTTATTGCTGCCCAGAAAGGCCCGAAGAAAGAAAACTCTTGCACATATCAATTTTTTTGTCACGCGCGAAGTCCAGGGTTGGTCCATGCAGGAAATGGTCCAAAAAGGGGGGCCTGAGTCTGGACACAAAATAGAAAGACGGCAGACATTGCAGCGGAAAGCTTTTCCTTGTGTGTGTGTGTGTGTGTGTGTGTGTGTGTGTGTGTGTGTGTGTCTGTTTGTCTGTCTGTCTGTCTGTCTGTCTGTCTGTCTGTCTGACTGTCTGTCTGTCTGTCTGCCTGTGTGTCTGTGTGTGCGCGTGTGTGTCAGGCGAAGTGCTTCAATATATACTGCAGTGGGTGGTGGGTGGTGAGTGGTGCATGGGTGGTAGGTGGTGGGTGGTAGGGTGGTGGTTGATGGGTGGTAGGTGCTGGGTGCTGGAGATCAAAACACAGCAGGCCTGGACGCGACTCTCCATTCCTTCTGAGGAAGAACCCACAATGCCCTCTGTGATGATACACAATAACTGCCCTGCTGGGAGCAGGCAGGGCGCAGGGTCTGGCACAGGGTCTGGCACAGGTGGCCCTGGTCCCTTGACCCCTGCAGCCTGGATTTCTTTCCTGTGTGCTCAAGTTTCTCCGAGTTCAAATCACTTTCCTCTGGTTGGGGGGCGGGGGCTTTCTCGCAACATCCTGTGTCAGTCCCGGACAGCGTGGATAGTTCCCCCCTCCCCCCCGTAGATCCAGGGGCTGTGATTCCGCGAAATTTTGTATCACAGGAGCAAAATGTTTTCCTTTCACACATCCTGATTTCATATTGCCAATTTGACACCCCCCGGGTGGAGGACCTCCCTCTGGACCGAACCCGGGATCCATCCGCCCCTCCAAATTGGGACGGAATTGCGCGGCAGTGATGACTCAGTAATACGCGAGGCGGGCGGTATGATGAGGAGCCGTGTCTCCTCATTCTCCCCGGAACGAACCAGCGCCGTGTTCTGCCGTCCCCTTCCTCAGGGGTAGAGGCCCATCACATCAAGATTCCTCATTTCTTCCCCATGTCATTTTTACTTCCCTCGCGTGTCAAATAAGCGGGAGTGATGTTTGCGTGAACAAATGGCAGGATATCCAGGTTTCATGCAGAAACACTTAGAAATGGCTGGTGATCCAGGTTGCATTTTTTTGCAAGAAATTTCAGGATGTCACGTGACAGAATTCGATTTTGATGTTGTCCACACCCACACAAGACGCACACCCATGTCACACTCACCCCTGGCGGAAGAAGATCGAACGCAATTCACCCTTCCGAGAAGGGCTCATTTTCAGCGACAACCAGCAATGCCATGGGGCCAAATTTCAACAGAAGGCGGGGGATCCCCTTTCGGCCCCTCCCAGCAATTGTCCTGCCTCCTGGGCGAGACTGAGGTTGCCCCCCCCCGAGATCCCCGACTCCACCGGAGCAGCCCCTGGATCTGCTGCAGGCTTGCACCTGCAAGAATTTTCCAGACCCGCTGAAAAGGAAACACACACCTCACGGTGCTGGAATCGAACGTTGTGAGGAAGAGTGTGCTGCTTCTCACTTTGGCTAAATTGCCCCGAAAGTGGAGGCTCAGTGGCAGAAAGTGTATTGATGTCTCCCTCTGTGTTGTGTGTGAAGTGATATTGGAGGAATAATTCACAAAGACGAAGGCGCCGTGTTAAGCCGGGGAAGCGGTGCAATGCTGCGACGCCGCGTGGAATCAATCGCGACATGGCAACGACTGACGCTGAATATTCCTGCAGTTTCCCCCCACTTTCAGCAGAATTCAGAGGCAGATCCAGGGGCCAGGCTCCAGGCCCCTCCCATGAGTTAGCACCCCCTTGAGGTGAGTGCCCACCCATGACGTGGGTTCCACCCCTCTCCAAAAGGCTTGGGGCCCACCCCTCCCCTCAACCCCGAGACAATGAACACTCCCACCATTGTGAGTTCTGTAGGGCGCACTTTTCTCTCAATTTTCACGTCAATGTTCGCCCCCCCCCCTGTGCCCCCCCCCCCTGTGTGACCAAATCGTGCTTGTCTTTCTTGCCACACCAGCCTCAACTTCTGTCCTCGTGGTAGGGAAACGTGTGTGGGAATCAAAACTCTGCATGAAGCCCACGAACGTCTCGAGATGTTTGATTTTCCGTGTCTGTGGCCGCGGGAGACTCACGACACTTCAACACCGGTGTAATGGTAGGGCAGGACCCTGACACCAGGACACACACGGGTCTCAGGCCATTTTCAAGCCTCACCTAAAATGGCGAAACACAGCAAGGCTCCAAGTACGCGTAGCATTTTCAGCAGGTGTCTAGCCATTTCAAGTTGAAGCTGTACCACCGGGACATTCACTCGGGCATACGACCAGTTTACATTGGACCTGAAATGGCCGGGCACACGTGTCTGGGGGACCCTGTGTCTCCGCATGTCACTACACCGGGAGTTGATTGACTGAAATCGCATCTGCGGTAGACGCCTAAATGCGTAAAAGGTTTCTGGGTTCCGAGTCCATTTACACAGCCGGGCGGGCAGGCGTGGCCTCGAGACGCTCTGCGTGCAGACGAACCCCCGGGCACTGAGGGGGGGGGCGCTCTGTGGGCGGTTACTGGCGTGGCTCCAGGGGTGGGACCCAGGGTTGGCTCCAGAGGTGGGTCCAGGGGTGGAATCCAGGGGTGGGACTTGGGGGTGGGATCCAGGGAGGCTTCAGGGTGGGCTCCAAGGGTGAGATCCATGGATTGGTCTGGGGGTGGGTTCCAGGGAGGGCACCAGGGATAGCTACAGGGAGGGCTCCAAGGGTGGGATCCAGTGATGGCTCTCAGGGAGGGATCCACGAATGGCTCCAGGGGTTGTAATCCAGGCTGGCGCCAGATGGGATGGCTCTTATAGCAGTTCCAGTTCCAGGAGCGGCTCCGGTGTCTGGTTCACGAGGCTTCTGATCCCAGACAAATGTTCATTTCAAAAATTTTATTCAGCCAGTGATCATTTACACAGACACCTGACACTCAAGCAGATAATGACACGATCACGGCGAATCGAGGAAGTCGCGTCAGTCGCAGTGTGTTGCATCGGGTTTCAGTACCACCACTTCCGGCTGCCCCACCCGACCCTCGCTCGAGACTGCACCCTTGTCAAATTTCACGCACAGGTGGGTTCGCCCTGCATCTAAACCACGCTCCACTGCACGCGTTGCGGCACACCCCGTCTTCACGGATGACTGCCCTTCATCCCTTCAGTGGAGCCTCAGTTTTGTGGGAGCGTTGCGTGTGCAGGCCTCTCTGTCATCACCACACCGGGAGGGAAAGGCTTTTCTCCCTGGCTGCAGCTGTGTCACACGCAGGGCTTTTGCCTTCGCACCAAATCTACTTAGCGAACCCCGAGGCTCTACACACACCGCGCATCAACATTCAGGGGAGGAACAAGGGTCTTTTGTTGACAAAGTGCGAGGGAAACGAGTCGGGTTCGAGGCCATGGATTCGTGAGGTGCTTCGCTTTGCGTCAGGCCATGCAGGTGAGATGAAAAATTGACAACTTTCGCATCAGCTTTCTCAGCATGATAACACAAAAATTCACCAGAAAAACTGAAGTTTTTGTGATTATTTTGACGTTTTCACGAGGCTCAACCTATTCACGCGGCGTGTTCAGGATCTGAAGCCCTTGTTCTGAAGTGACCACGCGACTGTCTGTGGACGCGGGTACTGTGCGCGCCCTCCCCGCCCCGGCTCCACGTGGCTCCCCACGACACGGGTCCCGCCGCCCCTCCCCGGACGCGGCGTCTTGTAGGAGCCTCGCTCCCAGGGGGACCTCGTCCTGATTCAGTTCCAGCCCTACAGAATCCATTTAGCAGACCCTCATTGGCGCACGCATGCGCAGACGCGCCCCCTGCGGCGACGGTGTGGAGGAAGAGGCGCTCTCGGTGGTAGCTCCTCAGCTGCTCGGCTGACATGCCCTTGGTCTGCAGCTGCATCAGCTTCCTCTTCGTCCTTGATGTTTTGAGTGGCTTCGTCGCAGTGGGTTCACTGTTTACCTCAGCAAGATCCTTTGAAAAATTTCCCTGCAGTTTTACTTCTGCAGCAGTAACTGCAGGCGTCCCTGCAGGGCTTCTTCTGGCTGCAGTGTCACTCTCCTCTATTCTCGCAGGCCTCGCCCACATGTTCCTCACATCCCCCAAATCACGCACAACAGCGCTGAGCCTCCTCTCCAGGTCGGTCAGTATGGCCTCCACCTGCCTCGCCTCCTGCGCTGCCGTCTCCTCTGTGTGAGCCCAGCCCAGCTGCCTGACCCTCAGGTCGCTCACTTCTCGTGTGACGCCCCGCAGCAGGAGCTGGACGCTGGCGGCGGTCTTGGGTCGGGAGCGCAGGGCACCGCCCTCTGCAACGGGTCACGACTTATCAGGCTGAAACACACGCGCAAATGGGGCAAATGGCTCACCCAGCTTTGTGGGGAGTTCAGGCTCTTGATGACTTGTCTGTGGCATCCAGATGAAAATGTCCAGTCACCATCAGAACAGAGCAAACGTTCAGATATCAAGCCCGGCGGAGGAGTGGGAACCCTGAGTTGAAGTCCCGACCTTCCTCGGCACAAACTTTGGGGACTGGGAATTACAAGTGCCATTTTGGCGGAGGGGCTGACTTCACCTTCACGACGCCTGATCAGGGGACTTTGTTGTTTGGGTGGGTGGGGTTGAACCCTTGGTTGAACCTCCCTTCCCCCATGTGGATCTGTTGAAGCCCATTGGACAAGTTTGCTGCTTTTCGCACGGACAGTTCGCGTCACAACCGCATCCAGCACCAGCAGAGGTGAGGAGAAGTTCAGCATTGAAGTTGAAGCACCAGACATTTTTGATGGTCGCGTAGCCGGCCATCTAGGTCCCGCTGTTGGCTTAAAAACCCTTAGCATTCATGTGTGCGTCTGTCCACACTTTGGAATGTAACCTCCCACCCTAC
>JAAUXT010087781.1_pt1 | contig 16848 bp, 26 predicted proteins | sample 7278171 | NCBI WGS metagenome assembly JAAUXT01 (sample SAMN14350112, study PRJNA611818) | marine sediment metagenome | isolation source: surface marine sediment (1.8m) | place: French Polynesia: Moorea | collected 2018-08 | reverse complement strand
CAGACAGTCAGACAGACAGACACTGCTCTACACATACACACAGACACATACATACAGACACAGACACAGACTGCACTACACAGACAGACAGACAGACAGACAGACAGACAGACAGACACTGCACAACACAGACACACAGACACATACATACAGACACACACACACACACACACACTGCACAACACAGACACAGACAGACAGACAGACAGACACATACATACTCACACCCCACACACTGCACAACACATACACACAGACAGACAGACAGACAGACACACACACACACACACACACAGTGCCAGGGACTCATGCGTCAAAAATTTTGACGCCGCTCTGCCTGTGTGAAAACCCAGAATCCCCCACTCCTGAGCATCTGCAGACACCCAGGCACTACATCACCCATGGACGCGCTCTCCAGTGAGGAGCCCCATACATCCTCCCTATTGGCTGATTGGACATCCAATGATAAGTAATTGCTACTGGAGACGGTTTCCTTGGTGATTGATGTGGGCAATATCCGCGCACGCGCGTGAGGTCCCATACAATAACACGTGCTCCCAATGATGAGCGCTCTAAATATAGATCTGGGTCGTGACCTAGATGTGCGGGAGACAGATAATGTAGAGCACTCCAGATGGTAATTGGGTCAATTAGGAGGAAGTGATTGCGACTTCCGGGAGAATGGTTTTGACCTGAATTAAGCATCTGATTGGTTCCTGGGAGACAGTGAGGGATTCTGGGAATCAGGAGACGCAGGATGAGGATGTTGAGTCTGGGTCATTGAGCTGAGACGCACTGGAGGTGGAATTGGGGTCACTGGGTGCAGTGGGTGAGGTCAGCTGGGTGGTGGTGACCTTGCTGACCTCTTAGTCTCTGTCCATTGTGTGCAGAATGTTTTGGTCACATGACTGACCCTTTCTATTGTGTGGACCTGTTGTAGTCACGTGAGGTTGGGTTCCCGAGATTCACTGATTGTGAATGGCCAGGTCTGCGTGGTGTGTGTGTGTGTGTGTGTATGTCTGTCTGTTTGTCTGTCTGTCGGTCGGTCGGTCTGTAAGAGTGCGTGTGTGTGTTGTGTTGTGTGTGCGTGCAGCCTGACATCAGGATTCTGATCTGGTTCAGCTTTGGCCCTGAGAGAACACGAACCATTCTGTTACGCCTGCTGTTCTCAGAACCAGATGTTCTCAGACGAGGAATCTCAATCACTGGTTCCTCAAATCTGTTCTGCACAGGCCGTAGTCGTCAGGCGTCGTGTTCACGCAATTCTGGCGTGCGTGCATGTTACGACTGTGCGTGCCTGCAGGTGTGTGTGTGTGCGTGTGTGTATGCGTGTGTGTACGTGTGTATATGTGTGCATGTGTGTGCGTGTGTGTTTGTGCCTTTGTGTGTGTGCCTGTACATGTGTGTGTGCATGTGTGTATGTGTGTGCGTGTGTATGTGTGTCAGTGTGTGTATGTGTGTGTGTGTGTGTGTGCGCGCACCATCCACCAGAACGACCACACTGGCTCATATCCTGGATTCGTGTGGGAAAACCAAACTTTCCACAATCACCCCCAAACCTTCAAATCTACATTTGTTCACCCACCCAATCAAGCCAAGGAAATCCCTTTTTCTTACGACTCTGCGAAGACTCGAGACTTTCCTGCGGATATTATTTTCTCCTTTGAGGCTATTATTTTCTGGTTGTAATCTTGTGGCGGGTGTGAGAGGTCCTGGTTCCCCATTAGCCCCAGGATTAGAGAGAAAATGACTCTCAAATTGGATAGAATGTTCTCCTAAAGAAAAACACACTTTTCGCTCGATCTGTCAAATCCGTAAAGTGGAACCAGCAACTTGTCTGCGTAGTTCTTGTTGAAGTTGAATCATGTGGATTTTAGATTGTTTCGGGTTGAAGTTGTGAAGAGAGAGGAGGGAGAGAGAGGGGCAGAACGAAATGGAACGAATGACGAAACATTGGCATTGACAGAGAGGAGAACGGATGAGAGAGAAAGAAACGATGAGTGAGAGGGGAGATGTTGTGTGTGTGTGTGTGTGTGTGTGTGTGTGTGTGTGTACTGGCAATGGAGATGGAACGAGAGGCACAAAGTGAGGCAAAGCAGAGAACGAACAGACAGAGAAACCAGTTGTTGGTGAAGCCGTTCTGCATGTGAAGGGTGGTCAATCCACTGCAAGCGCCTTCTTTCTGCAGTTTGCAGAGACTTGTGTCCACCTTTCTTATTCCCGTCACGTCCCGCGCGCATGCGTCGCGTTTCCCGCCACGCGTCGCGTTTCCCGCCACACGGCGCGCGTTTCCGACGCTGCGTCCCAATGTGCATAGCAACGCGTCCTGCGGCCCATAGCAACGCATCCGGTGGCGAAGGGCGACGTCCGGAGCTGAAGTGGACGTTGCGTGAGTCAGGTCGGGTGTTTCCGGTCCAGGTCCGGGCACTTCCGGTGCAGGTCAGTCCGGCTCAGGGTCAGTCACGCCACGCAGGGTCAGGATTCGGGATTCTGCGGTTTTGCCTGAGATTCTGAAGAAAGTGCAGTAGTATTTATGCTGTTGGTTTTCTGGAGTTTATTTGTTAGAAGCATAGGAAGTTCGTTGTGTGCATGCCGAGGGAAACCAGTTTGGTGTTGGTTTGGTTCTGCACAGCAACACTACTGATGTGATAAAACCCACAACTGGTAGGAACTTGATTGTGTGGTGGGTCACGCTGTGGCTGGCACGCCCTTGAACACACACACACACACACACACACACACACACACACTTCAGTCCCGAGCAAGCTTTCTCTCTCTCTGTCTCTCTCTCACTCTCTCCCTCCCCCCCCTCTCTCTCTCTCTCTCTCTCCCCCCTCTCCCTCACGCACACACACACACAGCACACACCATTCAATCTCAGGCAAGCTCATTCACACAAACACACACACACACAGACACACACATACTACAGACACACACAAACACACACACAGACACACACATACTACAGACACACAAACACACACACACACAGACACACACATACTACAGACACACACACACACACAGACACACACATACACACACAGACACACACATACTACAGACACACACACACACACACAGACACACACATACTACAGACACACACACACACATACTACAGACACACACACACACACACACACACACAGACACACACATACTACAGACACACACACACACAGTCAACACACACGCGCATACACACACGTGCACAGACACACACACACACATACACACACACATACACACACACACACACACACACACACACACAACACATTGCTGCTCATACCACAATGCACACATGGTCGATCTCTCCCTGTCACACCCCAGCGCACCCGATCCCCTGATAGCCATGTAACACAGACCCCTCCATATCGACGTGTAATGCGAAGACGGTTTCGCTCCCAGCTTTGATCGTCGTGCGTGCTCATAACCCATTCACACGCACACCTGCACTCTGAAAAAAGCACCACACGGGCTTGTGACTTTGTCGTTGAAAAGCACGTTGGGCCACACCACGTGACTTTCACGTTGCGTCTGAAGACACAGATACTGTGTAGGAAGGTGTGGATATGGGCACGCGTGAAGACTGGATGTGTGTGTACGTGTGTGCGTGCGTGTGCGTGCGTGTGTCTGTGCGCAAGCGTGTGGGAATGAATACTTGCCTGCCTGCCTGGTGTCTGTCTGTGCGTGTGGTGTATGTGTGTTCACGTGTGCGTGTGTGTACACGCCAGCTTTGTGTGTGTGTGTGTGCGTGTCTTCCTCTCTGTGTGTGCGTGCAATGTGCGACAAGTCATACTTATATCCCTTCACTGAGGGCGTGATTTCAGCAGCTCTCTGAGTGAGTGTGTGCGTGTGTGTGCGTGTGTGTGTGCGTGTGTTCACGTATGCGTGCAAAGTGCGACATCAGGATCAGTTTTGCGGATTTTACGGATGTTCGTGATTTGAGCAGCGTGTTGGGAGCGCGCGCGTTTTGAGCGAGTCGGATCGTGTCCACGTTTAATTGAAGCAGTAAACTTCACAAATGGATCGCGCAATTTTCACGTGTCAGACTTACGAGCGACGTGGCCTCACGCTCAATTTATCGCCCACAATGCGTCACGTGGGACGCCCGCTTCACGTCACGTGCGTCACGCGTTTCACGTTGGTGACGTCAAGTTTTTTTGACGCACACGTCAACTTTTTTGATGGCGTCAATGAATTGTCTGGACCATTATATAATGCCATGCCAGCCAATTGGGCGTCAGGTTAAATTTGACGTTGACGTCGATGTTGACGTCAACTTTTGTAATGCTGACAGCGCCTTTGTGAAAACCTCTTTACGTGTCTGGGACGTCAACGAGGAGTGAGTCGTGCACTCCAGACTTTGGGCAATGTGTCTGTAAAATAGGGAGGTTTCGCAAAACTACGTTGACGTACACGTGAGCGTAGCTGTGGACTGACGTTGCGTCACGTGGTGCGTTGCGTCTGTGCGCATGTGCAGGTCATCCCGTGCAAGCTGCGTCACGCATTTGAAATACGTCAGAAGGTGCTGCGTCGCAAGGGATGACGTAGTGTCACAGACATGCGCGCAGACACCCAACGCAACGCACGACGCACTCAGTGTGAAACAGGCCTGGATGTTTATGCCTCCATACAACACCGCATTTATAACCGCACAATTTGCCTTTCAAATTCCATTTGCAAAAATTACCATGCTCTTGAGATCTGAATTGGAACTGGTTTTTCAGAAATTTGAACAAATTGTGTTGGTTTGAAAATTCTTTCGGAGACAGTTCTTTGCAATTTCATTTTCAAATTGCAAGATGTTGAGGCAATGGAATTTTAAGTTTGTTTTTGAAATGGAGTGATTTGGTTTGCAAAGTTGTTTCTGCGTAGAGCGGCTGTTGTTGAAAGTTGAATTGAGAAAATCCAATTGAAACCCTGGCAACGCTCGCGTTTTCCTGTTTGCGTTTCTACCTGTCACTCAAAGCTGTCGGAATCACGACGGGCCGTTTCTTTCTCCAAATAAGGAATATTGGTGTTTCTGATGAAAATTGTTCTTTCTGTGTGAATTGGTTTCTGGGAAATGCTGGATGACTTCAAATCAAACACATTTCCAGCTCATCTCACGCTAAATTCGTCAGACGTCACGTCCCTGCACTTTGACGTCAAATTTTGGACGTTAAGGGACGTTAAGTGCGACGCGTTGAGGTGTTTTCACATTGGGTGACGCGCGGTCATTTTTTGAGCTGACGTCAAAAATCCACCATTGGGTTCAATGTCAAATTTTGACGCCGACGTCAAGAAAACGACCGCGCGTTTCCAATGTGAAAACAGCTTTGGTGACCGCTGCCCCCTCGGTGGTCAGCTGTGCGGTCAGCTGATTACTCATGCGGTGGTCAGGCGTGCCTTGATGGATGGGATGCACGTGATCTCCCCACCCGATCAGATCTACACGCAGAAAAGCATTGTTTTACACTGGGTGCGTCACGGGTTGCGTTCTTGTGTAAGTCAAATCCAGCAAGTACTTCAGAGAAAAACGTACTTGCAGAAGACAATGCATGGAGTCCAGAAAATTAAGGGGTTTCACACTGGCAGATTTTATTGACGCTGGCGTCAAAATTTTGACACGTGGGCGCCAAATTTAACATGCCGCCCAATGGAGAGCGTCAAAAAGCTGGCCCAGTCCGTTCCTGGCGTCGCGTCAAAATTTTGACGTCGCGTCGTATGAAAACCCCTGTTGTCATCGTGTTGACGTGCGCTGTACGTCGGCGTTTGACGCAACGCAGCTCCTTCCAAAACTGTCCAGTTCCAAGTTGACAGACGAAAACGTACACACAGACGCACCAAGTAACGGAGACTGATTTGCGTCAACGTTGGTGGTCACGTGGGGGGGTTGCTACGCAGAAACTGGTTGCCAGGCGCTGTGACGTCACTTTCAACGCACTTCCTATTCACTGGTACATGCGACGTATCACGTGATGCATTCAGTGGGACCTACCCCAAAACCACATTCCAATTTCAAAATTTGATATTTTCATCAAAAAAAATCCACAGAGATTGAGACGGTGACTTGACGCATGCGCCGCGTTGTTTGATGAAATTTGCCGCGCGTCGCTGAATCCGTAATTTTTCGTCGCGCCAAACCAAACAGACGCAGCAGCCGAGCAGCAGCGCGGGAGAAAGAGATCAGGTTCCATCGACTGAGTTAAAAACGACCGTGAGGCTGCAGTGCCGTCCCTGCAGTGTGGGGCTGAGGCTGCAGCACCGTCCCTGCAGTGTGGGGCTGAGACTGCAGCGCCGTCCTCACAGTGTGGGGCTGAGACTGCAGCGCCGGCCGTGCAGTGAGCAGTAAGCCGTACCTGCAGCACTGTATTGAGGCAATGTCTCCGTCCCTGCAGTTGTGGTGACGGATTCCTGCAGACCTGCCCTTGGGACCAGGCCGCCGCGCCGTCCTTGCAGCTGGAATCAAGCTCGCAGCAAGGGGCGTGCCCCTGCAGGTGATATGTGCAGTGAATATTGACTACAGCCGAATGGAGCTGCAGCCCCACCCGCTGCAGGGACAAACGATGCCAGAATCTTCGCTGTCTTGATGATGCTTCACTCACTCAAAGTACCCAGCAACGCTGCGTGCTGCTGCAGGGATGGCGGTGTTGGTTTTGCGCTGCAAGGACGGCGCTGCTGTCGCCCAGAGCAAACGCTTCAGCGTTGTTTGCTTTCGGCCATTGAATTGTTACATTGAGACTGACTCGCTGCGACGTCCGCAAATTTGCGCGGGTCTGGGAAGCGAGGGAAGCGAGTGAGGGCGGGAATCGGACACTGATTGCCTCGGGTGAGGGTGGGGGTGGGGGAGGGGCAGGGGAGGGAAAGGGTGGAGGAGAGGGGACGGGGCTGGGGGTGGGGTGGGGGAGGGAAGGGGAGAGGTGGGGTGGGTGAGGAGCAGGGGCGGGGTGGGGTAAGGGAGGGGGCCAGGCAGGGAAGGGGACAGGGGGAGGGGAGGAGTGGGGGCAGGAGGGTGGGGAGGGGTGGGTGGGGGGCAGGGGGTAGGGCAGGGGAAGGGAGGGGGTAAAAAGACGTGGGGATGGCTTAGGGGCGAAGCGATGGACTCTGAGCACAGGGGTCTGAGTTCGAGTTCACAACTGTGGCAGTCGAGGGCCATGTCAAAAATTCCGTGATTCTCAAGGTCATTTGGACCTTCACCCATCAGATGGGGATTGTCTGTGAAGGAACCAAAACAGATGCATTTGACCCAACCTGTTGACGCACCCAAACTTCAACCTTGATTTTCTGGTACAGTATTGAGAAATAATAGAAATCTCACACTCATGTACAAGACGCACCCCAAGTTTGATGCTCATTCTTTGGACAAAAAGATGCGTCTTTTACACGAGTGGATACGGCAAGTGTAATCTGGACGTGTTCGTTAGATTAAGCATCATGTGTATGTATTGGCAGACGTATCTTGATTTCTACCCACTCCACTGCATACTGGAGTGGTGTGCGTATCACGTGGTATTAGAACACAGCTGGGTAACGACGGGAAATTGACGGGCTATGAAATATGGATGAGGGGAATGGCAGCACGTGATAGGTGAGCGATGATAGGGGCTCTGTGGTAACAGCGGCTGAATGGAGTCGCTTTGCGGAGGAATTGATCCGCTACGGATTTGAGTACTCACGGATCGATGGGTGCGGTGAGGGAGGTGTGAGGGACCGCGAGTTCACACTGGATGCGTCACGTGGTGTGAACCTGCACAGGTTGGTGGGCGCGCTGTCCACCAGGGGGCATGTTGCGCGCCTAGGTGTGTGCGCCGTGCTCGTGCAGTGTCGTGGTTTGCGGCCACGCAGCACGAGTTGGGTCATCGCGACAGAAATATCGTGAGCTCAGACGTGAGTCGGATTTGCAGAAACGAAGAAAACACCCTCCCCGACAGACAGACAGACAGACAGACAGACAGACAGACAGACAGACAGACAAGACAGAGGTGAACGAAAGACAGGGAGAGGAGGAGAGACAGACAGAGAGAGAGAGTGAGGGAAGGAGAGAGAAGGAGAGAGGGTGAGAGAGAAGAGGGAGAGACAGACAGACAGAACACACTCGGTGTGGCACAGAGCTCCAGAAAACAAAACCACGATGTTCAAAATTTTCTTTGCAGCCTCCCCCCCCCTATACGCTGTGTTATTTTCTGATGGAGCTGTTTCTGTCTCTGTGACGCAGTGTGTGTTCTCCCTGCTCCCGTCCCCGCACCACTGATTGATGAGCCGCATCCATCATCGAACCATCATCGATCCGATCACTCACCAAATACCAATGCACAGGGGCGCTCCCCTCAACACGTGTGGAGTACAGGGATGGCTCCCTCAACCCGTTGCCACGCATTGCACGCCCAATTGCAGTACACAGGGGTGCTCCCCATGACATGTGCGGACTACAGGGATGGCTCCTTGTATCGTTGCCCAATACCAATGCACAGAGGTTCTCCCTCTGACACGGGTGGAGTACAGGACGGCTCCCTCAACCCGTTGCCACGTCGCAGGACTGGTCCGCTGAACCTGTTGTCACACTGTTCAGGGCCTGTCCTCTCAACTGAGTACCTCAGGCCCAGTCCCTCACTCAGGAAACATGGTTTATCCCCCTCATCTGGTCTACATGCCATTGGGGTGTGGATCCCCTGTTGGAGTTGGACCCCCAGGGGTCAGTCTCCCCGACCTGGACCCTGGATCAGTGGGTACCCCAGGGGTCATTCTCCCTGACCCAGACCCTGGATCAGTGGGTACCCCAGGGGTCAGTCTCCCCGACCCAGACCCTGGATCAGTGGGTACCCCAGGGGTCATTCTCCCCGACCCAGACCCTGGATCAGTGGGTACCCCAGGGGTCAGTCTCCCCGACCCGACCCCTGGACCCGCACCAGAAGCGAGTATTGGCGGTTTGACGCTTATTGATCTCTACTCACTACGCTGAATACTTAAGTACAAGGTGCAGACGTGAGAAAAGTGATCCTGACTCTGCATCTGCGTCAGTAACCACTGCGCTGGTGGAGACAGTGTCTCAGCACATCCTGTGCGAAGCGCCAACATTCGACGTTGTGTGCAGAGGCTTTGGTGATGCGTGAGTGAAATGTGCATTCGTTCTCTTGAGTTTTGACGTTGGTGAAAGAAAACTTACGAAAACTTACGAAGGTCCCAATGGCTTGGGTGCCTGGACGTCGTCTCTTTGAGTTCTTTCCTCTGTCTCTCGCTTCTCTCTCTGTCCATCTGTGTGTTTGTGTGTGTGTGTGTGTGTGTGTGTGTGGGTGTGTGTGTGTGTGTGTGGGTGGGTGGGTGTGTGTGTTTTGGGTGTACACGTGTGTGTGAGGGTAGGGTGTGTGTGTGCACGTGTGTGTATGAGAGAGAGAGAGAGATCTTTCTCTGCGGAGCGGATTTGGGTGTGTGTGGCCATCCTCATGTTTCATCATGATCTAAAGGTTGCGCAGATAAGTGCCGACATCAATGGACACAAGGATCACGCAGACCCAATCGTAATCTGTATTGGCATGCGCTGTCCACACATACCAACACACAGAGAGCTGTGAAACGTAATTTGCATTATCAGGATCTAATTTGCATACAAAGGTGTGAGAGCGGAAATTGGAGGTGTCACATCAGAGGGAGTGAAACTCCATAAAGCAGCGGCGGGGTGTGACGCGAAATGTAACAGCTGATCACATGATCACGTCTCAATCAATCTGAGCGTGTTCGTGGGGGGGGGGAGGTGCTGATCTCACAGGTGCAAATCTCACATCCTTTCGTGTTTTTTGTGGAGTCTTGGGCCAAGAACCATCAGGTTCAGGGCCCCTTGACCTGGTTTGACTGAAATGGCAGAACCAGGAACTGTGGACCTGACCTCGCGAAAGAAGTGTGCAATCCAGCTCGGCTCCGCTTGAGCAATCTGTTTCCAAACCTCGTACCATGGGTGCAACATTTTGCACAGTACAGTCCAACTACCATCAGGTTGGGGCCTGGGAGAATATCCCAAGTTGCTGAACCTCTTTGCACAGGGTTCAACACTTCTACAGGCCTTGAATTCACCGTCAAAGTGGACAGCGCTCTCGTGCCCAGCTCTGAGGGGATGGCACGCAGAGTCTGTTGACAGTGGACCTGCTGTAACGGATTGGCCCCCAGAGCCCCGGGTTCTGTTGGTGGATCCATCTGGTCACGCTGCCATCCGTCACTCAGGGACGACACGATGTCTGGTGCAGGGAATGGGTGCTGCGTCACTCGCTACGCTGACGTCTACGCTGACGTCTACGCTGACGTCTACGCTGACGTCTACGTGGGCAGAAAGCCAAACGGTACAGAGTGTGAAGTGCCCAACGCAGGGTACAGAACCAAGTGGACCTGAAACTCTCTTCATGAAACACATGAAGAATCAGTATCTCCTTCCCAGGATCCATCGCTGCAAAACTCATCACAGCATCTTTTCTGCTGATCACGCGTTGATATACGCTGTAGCGTTACCCTGCTCCGTGTCTGTATTCTCTGCACGTATTATCGCCCAGCCCACCCACGTGGCGCTGACACGTGTTTCATGGGGATTTTGCCCCGATGGATCTGTACATGTGTTGAGTCCCTGGGGTCAATGGGGCTGCCAGATGTGGAGGGGTCCAGAGGGGGAGGGAAATCCCAGATGGGGTGATAGGGAGATGGAGATAGGGGGAGCAGGGCCCGAGGTCCAGATGCTGCCAGGCCCAGGGGAGGATTGGAGATGCGAGGAGATTCCAGATGGGACGGAACGGGGTCTGTGTGGAGAAGGTGCAGATGCGGACGTATCTGGGGTGTAGGGGTGGGGCTGTTTCACACTGAACGCGTGCGTTTTGCATTGCACAACATGGAGATGTTTTTCTTGCAGTAGGCAGTTTTAGCATCGCGTCCTTGACCGTTGCACGTCGGCGTTGTTTGTCCATGGGTACGCTGGCCCAATGAGCTGCTCCGATGGTGTCATTTGTTCCGTTCCAGTCATGCAGATTTTGTCGGACGTTGGAAAGTGCGCGCATGCGCGCTGATGTCAGATGAAATTTTCTGATGATGATGTAGACACTGAAGGAGACACTGGATTATGAGTCCACGATCACAAATTGGGGTTCAGACAACTGGTGTCCCAGTTCATGGTGAGGAAGGATTGTGTGTGTGTGTGTGTGTGTGTGTGTGTGTGTGTGTGTGTGTGTACGCGTGTGTACGTGCGTGTGCGTGTGTGTATGTGTGTGCTTAGACACATGTGCAAATTTGCTGGCGAGTGTGTCCGTGTGTGTGTGTGTGTGTGCGTGTGCGTGTGTGTGTGTGTGTGTGTGCGTGTGTGTGTGTGTGTGTGTGTGTTTGTGTGTGTGTTTGTGTGTGTGTGTGTGTGTGTGTGTGTGTGTGTGTGTGTGTGTGATTCAATGAAGTCAGGGTGCGGGCTACAGTGCAGGGTCTTCCCTGGATCCACTCCATACAGGGTCAGGGCCCCAAAGCAGATGGATCTCAGTCCAGATGGGAGAAAATGCTTCCCGCTGCATCCGTACCATCTCTGATCCGTATCTCCGGACACTGGATCCACCAATCCGTAGATCTGGAGATCCGTATCATTGTGAAGTGGATCCGGGTGAACTTACTCCAGATGGTCAGATCTGGATGAGCATCTCAGATGGCTCTGTCTACACGGAACTCAACCAGATCCAGATGGCGGATCAGGGTGGGCGATAATAGGTGCGCGTCGATGTGTGCTGAATTGCCGCATTGATGTGTTTATTTGATGTTACGCGTGACGCATCCATTTTGGGGTTTTCACACAGGCAGGGCGGCGTCAGACTTTTTGACGTTGGCGTCAAAAACAGGACACGTGGGCATCAAATTGAAAAGGGGTCTTCCCACAGATGACGTGGTACCAAAATTTTGACACGATGCCAGGAACAGACTGGACTGTTTTTCTAACACTCTCCATCAGCCATCAAATTTGATGCCTGCGTGTCAAAATTTTGACTTCAGCATCAAAAATTCTGACGCCGCCCTGCCTGTGTGAAATCCCATATTCTGTGAATGAGCCCTGATTCTAATGGAGTCGTCGTCATCCCAGTGAGTAGTGGATGGAGTGTGAGATCCGGGGGATGATCCCGTCTGAATTGGCTCCGGATTCCACTGATGAGTCCAGGAGTCCAGGACGGAACGAATCCAGATCGGGGGAGCGGTCCTTTAATAATGGTGTTCCATCCTGGATTGGAGGAGTGGACCCCAGTCTGGATTTGGGGAATCACAGGTCTTTCCAGTGCGAACAGGGTTTTCACACAGACAAGGCGGCGTCAGAATTTTTGACGCTGGCGTCAACAAAATTGATGCACAGACATAAAATTTAACATGACGCCCAATGGAGAGCATCCAAAAAACGGTCCAGTCCGTTCAAGATTGGCCTCGCGTCAAATTTTTGACGCCGCATCATTTGTGAAAACCCCAATTGATGGTGGGTTGTTGTTCCTATCCTGGTCCCGGGTCTGGATTGAGAGATTGCTGTTCTGGATCAGGGGATCCGGTGTGAATGATGTACGTTCTCATCCACGCGTGACTTACGGCAGCGGCGGCGGCGGCGGCGGTGGCTGTGGTGAGGTACATATTGGGCTCATCATGAAGTATGGACCACCTGATAGAGAGACTCACTGCGGCTGCGTTCACACGGGGTGCGTCACACAATGACGTTGTTTTGTGCAGGGACGTTGCCAGGTGAGGTAGTGTGCAGGGGTGGTCACGTCACCTGGTGTGCGCGTGTGCAGGGGTGGTCATGTTATCTGGCGACAGGGTGGGTCACGCGCGTGTGGATCTACCAGGTTGAGAGGGCCTTCCCTGCAGTCTTCCAGTCAGGTTGAGGGAGCCTTTCCTGCTCATCTTCCCGCCGGGTTCAGGGAGCCTTCCCTACACATCTTCCTGTCAGGTTGACGGAGCCTTTCCTGCATATCTCCATGGAGCTCGCGGTCATTTGAGGAAATTCGCAAACGTGAGAGCCTGTGTACCAGAACAGATTCACTGCGGACGCATTCACACGGGATGCCCCGTCAGGTTGTGGGAGCCTTTCCTGTACATCTTCCCTCGGGTTGAGGGAGCCTTTCCTGTACATCTTCTCGGCTTCAGCAGCAGATAGAGCTTGATGAGGTATGATGAGCCTGCGGTGCTGGGACAGGACGGGACAGATTAATGTGACGAGGCAGGGCGGGAGACGGGCGTCTGATGGGACAGGCAAATATGGCGGGAAAAATATGGCGGGAAATACGCCGGCGTTGGCGTCTGATGGACAAGGACGCCGGGTTCACACTCCATGCGTCATGAGTTGCGTTCCAGCACAAGTCAACAATCACTGTGAATCCAGCACACCGACCACTGGTGGACCATCCTCTCCAGCTGTCTCCATCTTCTGAGAAATCATCTGCATCCAGGAGATCTCACGATAGCTGTACCGCCCCATCTGGGGGTATTAAGAACCCCCCAGAACCACTGCATATGACAAGTTATAGCCCATTCCCGCCATCTGCGATCTCCATGGAGATTTAGGCCCCGCAATCTGTGTATTAATGTCCGTGTTCCCGCCCTTTTGCATCAAGTGTGTGGGGACATTAAACTGCTGAATGTGACGCCCTGTGCCCCTGGTTTTGGGTGTTTCCTCAGGGCGGGTTCATGCTGGGTGCGTCAAGCCGTTTTCAGATTAAAACTTTGACGTCGACAGCAGCATTTTGACGTCAGCGTCAAAATTTAACCTGACGCCCAATTGGTGGGCGTCAAAAAATGGTCCAGACCATTCTTTGACGTCGTCAAGAAAAGTTGCCGTTTTTCTGACGTCATCAACGTGGACACCCCTTCTTGTGGTGTTTCTGCACAAGTCAATAGGAGCTGTGAACACAATGGTGTTTCATGCAAGATTTGAACAGAAGCATGACGCATTCAGTGTGAACAGGGCCTGAGGGTACTAGATACTGTGGCAGGTGACGGCTTGTGGAGCCATTCGCACCGTCTGTGCTGGGCTGAGGGCGGGAAGGTTGTCGAGCAACTTGTGTAGTTGTGAGTGGTCTGGGTCAATCTCTGAGTGCAACTGAATATCTTGTTTGCCACGGCGCAGGGTTGGGGAGGGGGCAGTTTGAACAAACACAGATCAAGTGCGTCATGGAACAGAACTCACCACAACCTTGTTGCTGTTGCATCAAAGGAACGTGGAAAATTGATCAAAAAAGGTGCACACCTTCGATCACTTGTTCTGCACACTAAGCTCTGTGTCGTTTCGTCTTCTCAGCCCACTCTTTGAGCTCCCATCATGAGCTCCCCACCAAGGTCAAGGCGAATCTTTCAACTTCCGGTTTGTTCAATCTCTTCAGCGGGAATTCTGCGTCAAAGTTACGTAAAGAACGTCTCCATAGCGCACGAGCCATCAGGTCTCTATCTAAAAGCGCCTATTTTGCGTCTCAGCGGAAGTCGTGTAGCATTAGCTGCATTCGGTGTTTTCCCTCTCTCTGTCTCGTGTACTCAAGGATACTTTTTTTGCCAATGGAGGTTTTTCTTCCGCAGACAGGTGTTAATGTGTTTGTGTGTTGTTCTGGGCTTCTGGGGGCTTCTGGGGCCGGGTTCACGCTGGTAGCGTCACCCGTTGGAGCTACGTGCAGGTCAATGGGAGTTGCGTCCCTTGCATAGTGCACACGCACACACGCACACACACACTCACACACGCACACACACTCACACACACACGCACACACACATTGCACAGTGCACATACACGCACACTGACGCACACACACACTCACACACATTGCACAGTGCACACACACCCACACTGACGCACACACACACGCACACACATTGCACAGTGCACACACACCCACACTGATGCACACACACGCACACATACACACACACGAGACACACAAACCACCCTGACACACACATACAAATGACAACACACACACTCACAAACACACACACACACACACACACACACACACACACAAACGTCCACGCCACCGCGACGTCGCGCGAACGTCAAATCTGCGACGCAGCGTCCTGTAACTCAGACAATGACGTCACGTGTGACGCGTCCTGCGGGAACGCAGCTCCAACCCCGCCCCCTGTTTCGCACACGCACACACACGCACACACACGCACAGAAAAATTCTGCATCACAATGGTATTCATCCAGAGACAGACGAGTAGATAAGGCCCCCTGGTACTTTATTATTCGACTGAGTACTTCGTGAGTACTGAAAAAGGTACTGAGTACTGTCTGCATTCCGCGTCCCAACGAGCTGCGTGGCTCACATACCCGGCGCAGTGGGAACACCTTGTGAATCTTACGTGTGGTGTGCTGTGCAAAACGTCTGTTGAGTATCGGGCTCAGTTCACACACATCAGCAAAAACAGACAAACACACACGCGCGGACAGACACACAGAGAGAAAGAGAAAGATAGGGAGAGAGAGACCAGAGAAAAAAACAGACAGATTAGTGGAGAGAGAGAGAGAGAGAGAGAGGGGGGGGAGAGAGAGAGAGAGCGAGAGAGAGAGAGAGAGAGGGGGGGAGAGAGAGAGACACACACCTGTGTTGTGCTTTCTTAGGTGTGTGTGTGTGTGTGTGTGTGTGTGTGTTGCAGTTTGAGGTTCAAAGTATTCAAAGTGTGCGCGCTGCAGTTCACACGAACGAGTCGAGATTCCTCGGTGCTACTTCCCGACGAAACGCATCTCAGAACGAGACGCATCATGACGCCATGTCACGACTCGACGTGGTGGAACAGGTCACGTCGCGTCGCGGCGTCCGCTCACAACCTGACGTCGTCATGTTGTTCATCTCGTCACAAGTCACGTGACACTTGTACCACGCTCTGAACCAGTGTTTGATGTCATGTCACGTGACCACAACTCGACGTGATCACGTGCTCCACCACGTCACACGTCACGTGACACAAGCACCACACACTGCACCAGTATTTCTACAGTGTACCCCCCACCGCGCTCACCACACTGTTATTGCACAACCACGATCCCTCCCCCTCTAGACCGGGCCCCGGCGGCGCTGTTGTGTTAACTCCTGCCCCCTGGTGTGTGGAACAACACCACGTGGTATTCCACATTCTCCAACAGTCTCCATACCTCTACTTTCCCAGGCGAAGTATGAAGGAGTTGCTTGTGTAACCTTGCACTGCGTGACCCCTGTTGGGTGTGAACATTTTGCACTCAATGACCTCAACCCTGACCGTGGAATGTTCCAGGGTGGATGTTCCCCTGGATCTGCCTCTGCCTGGGCCACTCCTGTGTGGAGGTGTGTCTGGCGGTTTTCACATTGGTGACGCGCAGTCGGCGTCAAAATAGTTCAGGAGGGCAACCGGGACAGGGCGTTTCGAAATCCGTGTGTCAGAGTTTTGGCCCTGGCACCCAAGCGGCGTTTCAGCGAGCGCCATTTCCCGGAAGAAATTATCCCGGCCAAGGAGGGTGCAAAAAATTATCGTAGGTGCAATGAGTGCTATACAGACAAGGGTGGAAAGTATACCAAAAAATTCCTGTGCGTGTGGCCATGCTTCGCGGTGTACCACACAAAAGGCCTCATGCATGCGGATGCAATCAAGGCATGCAACGAGCAAATAGCGACTCAGGAGGCACGCACTGCTGGCGCAAACTTGGGGGGGCATCAGGAGGCACCTGACCTCAATGCGACTGTTTGACTCCGTGTGCGTGCAAGGCTGCAGTTTGATCGTATTTGTTCAGGTGGAACTGAAGAAATGCTCCTTCAGAAGTCTGTCACAGTTTACCATAGCTTGCCATAATCCTGGTAATTTGCGAAATCGCAGAATGATCATTTCCATTGCGCGTTGTATAAAGGGACT
>JAAUXT010097506.1_pt1 | contig 16850 bp, 16 predicted proteins | sample 7278171 | NCBI WGS metagenome assembly JAAUXT01 (sample SAMN14350112, study PRJNA611818) | marine sediment metagenome | isolation source: surface marine sediment (1.8m) | place: French Polynesia: Moorea | collected 2018-08 | reverse complement strand
GAAGTGCGTTCGAACCCTGGACAGTCACAGTGTATGCTTGGTGTTCTGTACGTTCTTCTTATCTTTGGTGAATCTAGCCCAAATCTGTTCACCCGTTGTCCTCTGTCTTCGTTGAATAAACCCACTTTAAAAGTAAAGAACCCTTTTTGGTGTCATTCTCGGAAAGGTCCAATTTCAGCAGGCCCGTTCAAGGAGGGGTCCTTGGACGAGCCAGGCGGATCGAAGGTTTTGTGTGTGTGCGAACGGTTGGATTAGCCGTCCGAACGTGACACAAACATGATGTTTGCAAACAAACTTGTTCACAAAACCAGCAAACTTGTGAAGAGACCATCTGGAAGGTTTCCAACACTTGACATGTGTTATCCCGCGCTGACCCACAGTGACCAAAACAAGTCAACCTGGTCATGTATTGCCTGGACTCAGCATGTGCCATGCTCAAACCAATGCCCAACATACACCAATCATGTGACATTTGCCTGGCATTTTCTCTTGGATCGGAGACTCAGGCTCAACATGACTTTCATCACCATTTTCATTTCCAGTGGGGACCTCTACTGCAATCAGGGGAACCTAACAGTCAGATCCATTGTTTATTGTGTCTTTTGTGGACACAATTCTTTTTTTAACTTGTATCTCCTGGAATATTGGGTTGATGTTTGTTTTCATGTCCTTCCAGACATTTGTTTGAAACTGAATGCCATATTTTCTGTGTTTGATCCACACATGTTCCACACTGCAAAAAATCACAGGAACATGTCTGAAATATTTGGCAACAAAATGAGACAGTATGATGCATCAGTTTGTTCAAGAAGAATATTTACTGTTTATTCATTTTACATTCAAGTGCTGAAACTTGAAAACATCCTTGTCTCAGCACCAGAACCAGCAAAACATTTACTGGAGTTCATCATTTATGATGGCCCAGGTCACAGATCCACCATTGTGACAGGGAAACACAATGTGTACAGATCATCAACATTCCAATGCACTCTGCAGGTGCTTAGAGGGGAACCATCTCAGGCTTCTCCTATGACACTGGGAAAATACAAACTTCAGGTCATCTTGGTGTTGGCTTATCAGGTGCGCTTCCCAGGGTAAACATGCCAACACATGACTGTCAGAAGAGGCCATGTGCTCTTTATGTTTTTGCAGAGCCATTTGTTCAGGTTAATGTCACAGTCACCAGTATCATCTATGTTGGGGATGAGAGTCAAACTTGCCAGTTTGGAGGACTTGTTGCAGGAGAGGTGCTCAGCCATGACTACAAGGAAAGTGTTACTCTGTGCACAAATCTCAACAGTTCTTTGGAGCACAGCAGAAGTTTCTATTCCTTCAATTCATCTCTGATCCTTGTGCTCTATTGGTATGAACAATACAGTGAAATCAATGTGACATTGGCCCTTTCTCAAACTCCGTGCAAGCCTGTGTACTTTGACCTGTGTCACTTTGAAGAGTTGTGTGATTTTGAAACACGCTGGATCGATGGGCAGCTCCCCAGAAGTGCATTTACATGTCATTCATATCTTGAGTACATAACACAGTTTTCCTCTCTAAAATTGGAAGCGTTTTTGCCCAAATATGATGCTTACCTGCATCACAGGTACCACACCATGACATTTTTTTCAGCGGAGAAATCATGCACTGTTTTGCAAATTGTGAGAGAGGAAAAGCAATATGCAGTTAAAGAGGGTGGAATGAGTGAATCATACAAAATGTGTGAAGTCAACATTGTTCCTGCTCTGAGCAGAAATCAAGAACAATCAATAGAGTATCAGATAATGGGATCATTTCCACCACATTTAACCAACAAGCACCAATACACAGCTTTGGCTGACTGCATACAGTTTTCTGGTCTTTTCCAACAATTCTGTCACCATGAAAGCTGCCAAACAAGCAGCAAAATTATGATTGAACCACAATGTAATCAAGGTGAATTTCTTTACTCAGCAAAGCTACAGCCTGCGGCAGAATCACTGTTTTGTGAAAACCCATTCACAGTGTACTTGTCCTTGCTGCAGCAATCCTGCAGTTGGTTGGATATCATTGTGACAAGTACACAATCATTTGACAAGAAGAGTTCTTTGTTCAGCACCTCAAATGACACAGAATTTCCTCGTCCTTCCCAAGTCATAAATTTTCCTGAGTCAAATACCAAAAGTCTTGAAGAACTGCAGTGTGAGCTTGGTCATCAGGATCTTGTGTTTTTTGGAAATACAAAAGGTACTTCAAGCCAAAGTGACACACAAACTGCCATGGAGCAAATAGAGGTGAAAACATCAAAAGATATAAACAGTTTCAGCAGAAGGTTACTGTTTGCGTACGACCTGCAACTGTTTCCAAGCTATATCATCTATAACGAGGTAGAAAATCTTGTTGTGAAATCAAAGGAATCAAATCTAATGGTTTGATCCCACATGGTTTGTTCCCACTCCCCTGAGAAGCTGCACCTCCCCACAGCTTCGTTTACAAAAATAACCTCCTTCTGCTTGAGTTTGAGTCTTCTCAGCTGAGCTGAGTTTGGGGTTCTCACCTGAGCTGAGTTTGAGGTTTCTCACCTGAGCTGAGTTTGGGGTTCTCACCTGAGCTGAGTTTGAGTCTTCTCACCTGAGCTGAGTTTGGGCTTCTCACCTGAGCTGAGTTTGAGTCTTCTCACCTGAGCTGAGTTTGGGGTTCTCACCTCAGCTGAGTTTGAGATTTCTCACCTGAGCTGAGTTTGGGGTTCTCACTTGAGCTGAGTTTGGGCTTCTCACCTGAGCTGAGTTTGGGGCTTCTCACCTGAGCTGAGTTTGAGTCTTCTCACCTGAGCTGAGTTTGCAGCTTCTCACCTGAGCTGAGTTTGCAGCTTCTCACTGCAGAGCTCAGGTTTGCCAGACAGGCTACAATAAATGGCAAAGCTAATGCCAGGTACTTGTCAGACTGTGTTAGCGAATGAGTCAATGGAGGCAGGGATTGGCTCCTCTCTCTCAATGCACAGCTGGGAACAGGCCCGGTCAGCTGATGGTCCAGGCTTGCTGCTGACTAGGGCAGAACAACACAGCATTCTCTGCACATTCTTGATCTTCAGATGCAGCAAACAAACTGCATGATGCAACTGATTGTTTATGCGTTGTTGGACGACCACACCTGTGGTGGTGGCCTCAAATCTGAGCTGATATCAGTTTTGTCAAAAACACTGAACTGAAACAGAGAAGTATCTAACACAATGTGCATTGTCCTTATATTGCTTTGTGGTGTTTGTTTTTCAAGTGTACACAGCCCTGCGTTGCAACCCTGAGAAACGTGTTCACAGAAGGACATGACCAGAGCCTGAGTTCACTCACTGGGCTTTGTAGATACCATATTTCAGCAGGCATTGGTTCGTTCTAATGGCCACAGTCCCCACAAGTACTTTTGATTCAGTGTCCAAGAAGGACACACAAAGTGTGAAAATTTCTGGTGTGAAATGTACTCAACTTGTGTATCTGTTATCAGACATTTCAGACTTTTGAGTGCTCAGTTTTGTCTTGATTGCAGGCTTCCCCAAGATGGAAATTGGTTGAGGTGTTGCACTGGATGTCTGTGGCACACTTTTCAAACAAGAGGAGTATCCAGTGCGCGTCTCTTCCTGGTAGCATGTTGTCAGTCACACTCAGGGAGAGAAAGGTCACTCTGTTTGAAAACTTGAAGCTCAACTTGCACTGGACACATGAAAACTATGACAAATACGTCCCACACTCCAGGAGCAAGTTTTCACGCTGTGATCAGACCTCGTTTGTTACACAGATAAAGTACCGGGCATGTTTCAGGTTTGCGTATGCTCCCAAAAGTGACTTGCAAACAGCACTCTTGTTCACATTTCCTGTAGAATACACACGGGAGTCGGGCAATCATGTTATTTACCGAACCCCTGGGGGACAGCTTCAATTGAAAACTGGCAAGGCATGTCTATATCAAAGGTTATCCTGGAACAGAGCCTCTCAGTTGTGCAGGGACACTGGTGGAGGATACTTGCCCCATTTTACAAGCAATGAAGCCCTGAGAGAACTGATTGCCTTTTTCAAGTTGTCACAGTATCTGGCCCCAATTGAAGCCATTTGTATAGGTCTGAGATACAACAAAGGAAAACAGGTAAGTTTCACAAATTTTCACAAGCAGTCTTTTGTTTGTATTTTGTTTTGCTTTTCATCAGTTCTGCTCTTGTAATTCACACAACTTTGGTCTGTGACAAGAAAATACTTCAAATGTGACTCTCTGTGCTGCAGACCAGTTGTCTCTTTTCCAGAGAAACACTGGAATCTGTTCCGAATATGAAGCTTTGGCTACAGACGTTTTTACTCCAACACTTCTTTGCAGACAGCAGCAGTGTGGCAGAGTGGGGCACCTGCAGCCTTCCAGCTGCACACAAACATACATTTTGGAAGGGAACCAAGTGTGTACAAATGCCTGAGGATGCTTAAATTGGCTTCAGATGAAATATTTGGACTTTCAGTTGTGTCTACTCAGGTTCATGTTGAAAACATGACATCAAAGTGTTTGAATATGACTGACATCAAAACAGAAGCAAACAATACCCTCTATCCAAATGTTTTGGAGAATCAGAATTGTGTGATTATGATGATAACAAATTTGGTTGAACCAGACTGGCTTCCAGTAAATTGCAGTGCAAAAGTTCTACATCTTGTCATCTGTGTGGTAACAAGACACAACAGGGTCATAGAGAAGACAAACAGAAGTAATGTGCAAACTAAAGATGGTTTCTGCTCACCAAAGGCCCTTGTGAAATCCAGAACAATTCCTTTTGGTACAGCAACCAGACTTTACTACCAAGGACCTGTCACAATGTCCCACTGAGACTGGCCACTTCCTTGATTTCTTCTCTTGTTCATGCAGTCTCAGCCACACCACCTGCATTCATCTTGAGGGAAAAAGAAACTTCCATTGAAGTGCTCAGAATTACATTCAATAAGTATCTCAATGTACAGAAAAAGAAAGATGAAAAAATTAGCAAATCTGGAGTAGAGGGCAACATTCTCTGCACTGAGCAGAAAAAAATAGTTTCTGTGGAAGGTAACATTTACAAATGCAAAGAGGGAGCAATAATTTCTTTTCTTCTTGTGTGTGATGGGAAAGCAGATTGCCAAAATGACATGTCAGATGAAGAACATTGTGACTGTGAAGAGACAAGAGACAATCATGTTTTTCACCTGTGCAAAAATGTGAATATATCACCGAACAAAACAAGTTGTTCACCATTTTACAAAAGTACACTGAACAAGTCTTGCGAAAAATTTCTGCCCCCAAATGACACTGAAACAATGAACCTCCCTGTTCACCCAGATTTGTTTGTTTGCAGCAATAGCACCAGCATCAACAACATGTTGACCGATGATTTAGCTGCTGACTGTGGGCCTCATGGTGAAGACGAGATGCACTTGCTTTTGCTCTTGACCAACAGGAACTATTTTCCTTGCACCAACACAAATGATGTACCTTGTAGAGAGGTCATTCAAGATGTTACCATCTGAGTAACATTTGCACATTTCAACTGAGCATCTTGAAGTTGCTCATTCCATGCAGAAATGGAGAGCATCTTCAAAATTGTACACTATTTGAATGCAATGTGATGTTCAAATGCCATAAAGCTTACTGTATTAATTGGTCATGTGTCTGTGATAACAAATGGGACTGTCCAGGAGGGGATGATGAGGAATATCCTGAGGTTTGTGGGAAGAAGTCAGCATGTGTTGACATGTACAAATGTGGAAAAACAGAACAAACATGTGTCCATCTTGTAAATGTTTGCGATGGAAAAGAAGATTGTCCATCAAGGGATGATGAACTATTTTGTGAGCTGAATATGAAGTGTCCTTTGCACATTGGCTGCCAATGCCTTTTGTTTGCACTTTTCTGTCAGAACACACCATCTTTACTGTTTCATCTCCCTCTTCCATACATTTCAGTTGTTATTTCAGGCTCAAATATTTGCTCAGTCAGAGCTATTTTGAGAATATTCAGAAATGCTGAAGTTCTCAGGCTAACAAACAACAGCATAACTGAAGTATGTCACCTTCAGTTCCCACCAAATCTGCTGATTTTTTCAGTTGGGTTCAAATTGTTTGCAGTCCCTGAGCAACAACTGCTTTGGTTCTCTTGGCTTGAAGACTTTAGGTGTGAATGACAACTGCATCACACACATTGAAAGTGAGACTTTCAGTAAACTCTTAAAGCTTAGATCTCTCAACATGTCGAGCAATCCTGTTCTTTACTTGCCTGGCTGTTTTCTGGGAAGTTCATTGCACATTTCAGAGATTACACTTGTGAATATGACTTTTGGGGAACTTTCTCATGAAGCCCTTGAAGCAGTGCTTCTGGATACGATTGTGACAGACGACTACGGTCTCTGTTGTTTTTCTCCTCCTGACTCCAAATGCACTGCAACTTTTCCCTGGCACACATCATGCACAGACATTTTACCCAACACTGAGATGAGAGCATCTTTTATTGTTGTTTCAATTTTAGCTTTGATTTCAAATGGGCTTTCTGTCATGATGAGTTTGCTCTCAAAACAGTTGAGCAAATCATACACAATCACACTTGTCTTTGTGAACATGAGTGATGCATTGTTGGTACCTTATCTCAGTTGTTTGTGGGTAGCATATATTATTTGGAGAGGAATACTGTCAGTGAAGGAGGAGATCTGGAGGAGAGGTACTGTTTGTTGCATTGCATTTGCTGTTGTACTTTGGCACACATTGTGCTCTCAGTGCTTGCTCTTTCTGTTCTCATTCTCTCGACTCAGGGTGGTTGTTGCTCCCATTGACACAGAGTTCAAGAGAACATCTTTTGTGAGGAAGATCTTGATTTCAGTATTAATGCTTTCATTGTTTGTCTGTTTTTCCCTGACTTTGAGCGTGAAATTTGCAACAAATATTTTGCCATCTGCTCTGTGCTTTCCATTCTGGGATCCTGGTGACAAGGGAACTGCCATTTTGTTTCTCATTTGGCTTTGTGTCATCACACAAACATTGACATCAATTGGAATCACTGGCATGCATGTCTCACTTGTCAAACACTTGCTTGATTCTCAGAGAAATATCACCAAATCAAACACTGACAGAACCTCCAACACCCTGCTGATTGTGCAGTTGTCATTCACTACAGCATCACTGTTGCTGTGTTGGTTTCCAGGAAATGCAGTCTATCTGTCAGCCATGTTTCTGGAACAACAGAGTTATTGATATGGCATCTTGCCTTTAAACTCAGTGATCAGTCCTCTCATTTTCTCAGCAAGTGCCATCAGAAACAGCCTGAAATCCAGAACACACAGGTAAATGTTGACTCTGCTGACTGATGAACTTGTACTCTGTTGGAAGCACTGTTTTGCTGAGTGGAAAAATAAATAAATGACTGGAACACAAAAGTCATTCATGGAGAAAATGAAAATCATGGCATAGCAACATGGGGTCAGCTAGAGTTGAGGCCAGTGTTCCTGTTGCTCAAATGGAATGCAGTTGGCAAGCTGCCCAATCTTGAGGACCCATGTTCTGATTGGTTCACTTTGTGCTGATTGGCTCATTTGAATGAACTGTTCACCTTTTCGGGGCATCTTCAGATATTTCTCTTCTACTCTCTGGTAGTCAGTGAACAAGCAGGCCTACAGGGGAGGGGGGGTCCCTGAAGACCCAAAATTTTCTTTGTCTGAAACCAGGGGAGGGGGGTCCCTCAAGACCCAAAATTGTCTAAGTCCGAAACCAGGGGGGCCCTCAAGACCCAAAATTTCCTTAGTCTGAAACCAGGGGAGGGGGGTCCCTCAAGACCCAACATTTTCAGATCCTGGAGTCTCATGTGACTTTTGTGAAGACACGTAACAGTTCCCTTTTGTTGAAAACATCACTATGTTATTTCTTCGCCCAAAATGGACACACCCTCTGATCTGGCACTGGTGATCATTTGCTCTATCCTTCACAGATGCCTGTGGGATTTCAAGGTCACACAGTCCAGTGTGTATACTGCGTAAACACAAAGTAGCAGTTGTGAAGTGAAGTATCATGTCAAGGCTGAGGCATATTCTTTCATTAGCCTTTCATCACTGTTGTGCTGTACTCTGACCAAGGCATCAAAGTGCTCAAATTAGACAAAAACCTACGTGCAAATGCTTTTCTCAGCTCAGTGGATCTCAAAAGAAAATGTTGCTTGAAAGAATTGTGGAGATGCACAGAGTTTTATCAGTGTTTGTTTTCCTGCAAAAATATTTGAAAACAACTATTTTTCCAGAGAAGATAATTGTTTTGTTTATTTTCCAATTTCAATTTTGCAAATTGTTCTGAACCATAACACGGGAAAAGTCAATACATTTTTCATTTGTGAAGATTACTTTTTCTGTTAAAATCAGTAACATGTCCATGAAGTCAATAAATCCCTGGTTTTATACACATCTAAAGAAGAATTCAAACGTTAAGCTACAGACATTTCTTATGGGTGCAAACCTTCTGTTGTGACCAACCAGGTCACAAACACAACTTCATGGGCAGACAGTGGTTTTGCTTTGCAAAAAAAAACATCCAAAATGCTCCATTTTGCCACATCAGTCTCAACGTAGGAAACTACAGATGGTAAATAACCACATGAAACTCCAGTTTCCTTCTGACATTCTGTGAGTGGTAACATCTGTGGTATTTTGTTGTGAGTCTTCATATGTTGGGACACTGGTGTCAGTTGAATATTTCCAGGAAGTAGCGTTGCCAAGGGCCAAAACCTGAAGTCAATTTCAACCTTATTTTCTGCAAGAACCTGAATAAAAAACACAAGCGCATTGACGTTTGGTGACTTTTCTTCCAGCATGTTGAATGTTCCATTGCATGTTTGATGCTGAATGCAACTGTTAAATTTGTCAAATCTTCTGATCCAATTTTCTGAAAGAAGATCGAGAGAAGTTGAAACTTCCAAACATGTTGTTGTTTGATGATTTGAAGTGTCCCAAAATGTCCAAGAAACCTCCTGCTGAAATACATTCCACTGACAAAATATAAATCATGTCGACATGTTGAGGAACGAATTGTAGATGAAGCGAGATGTTCAAAGGCGTCAAACAGCAAATGACAATTGCGTGGTTTGTTTTCGAACTGATGTCCACATCCGTCATTTGGTGTTGAACATTTTTATCGTGTTCCACACAAAAATCACCGGAACTGAGGACACTTTGCGATACAGAAACAGAGGCAACTTGCGATACAGCCCTCTGTCTCCAAACTTGACGTCACTTGTCAGCAAAGCATGTTGTTCACTGAGTTTTGTTTGACCTGAAGACTTTGGGTGAATCTTCAGATGTTTGACAGACAGGGTGGGGATCAAACATGTTCACAGAATCAAATTTAACAGATGAAACCTCTTCTGAAACATGAGATGTGATTCAGGTCGGTTCCTGGCGACATGTGGATGTTGTCTGTTGGTGGTTGACAAACTCACACCGCTGCTCCTCACCCACAGAAGAGAGATACAAATTAGCTGGTACAGATGGGTTCCAAATATCAGCGAACGTCATGTTGCTTCATTTTCCCATTTGACAAAACACGCTCGGCTCAAAAGTGACAAATTTCGCCGGTTCAAAACTGAATTCCCGGGCGCCGCTTCTTTCAAACCAGACTCACAGACCCAAGTGACCTGCTCTTGGACAGAATTCTCTTTCTACTTGGGTGCTGAGGAGATCAAACAGGGGGTGTTCATTCTCAGAGGCAACGTTCTGCTTCCCAGCTTCAGCACGGCTGGCACGCTGTTTCGGGGCATGTCCCTCTAATTCCTCAATCACGACGGCAGGTGGAAACTCTTCATCCGTTGTGGGCTTTGACAGATAAGCATGCAGCTGCCTGACTTTTTTGCCAAGAACGTCTGCAAAAGGAAAAGCAGGGGGCCAGGCCTGTTTCACACCTGATGTTTTCACTTTCTTTGCTGTCATGTGACCCGCCTCAGAGCAAACTATGAAGCCAATCAGAATGACAACAAACATAATTTCCATCAACTCCATGTCAAGCAGAACTTCCTTCTGGGGACCCTCTACACTGATGGTAGAATACATCACAGTGGCCTTCAGCAGGTTGATGGCTGCAATTCCAAACAACATGGACAGGGACAAAGTTTCTGCTTGGTTGGATACAATGTAAACAAAAGGCTTTTGGGACAAATGGTGAACAAGGAACAAAATAGAGAGAGCCAGGCAAAGAGTGAGCTGTACCATTGCATTGGTGAAAAGAATAGTTGCACTGATGGCAAGTCTTCTCAACATCAGAACAGTCTCCCAGTATTGAGCTCCTCCTTCTGTTTCCCTGAATCCTCCTTTGAACCCATCATAGATTTCACTTTCAGCATCAGCCTGATCATCTTCCTCTGGTGATTTTTTTATCAGCTGTTTCCTGATCCTCAACTACATTTTGTTTCCTTGATACATTAAGCCAGTAGAGAAGAATAGGTAGTGGGAAGCAGGTTGCAAGGAAGAATGATTTTCTTGAAATTTTCTTGTTGTCCAGAAGTTTCATGGCAAAGTATACCAGAAAAGGGAAGGGCAATATGTATGATACACCAAAGATGATCATGACTATCTGCCACCTGCTGTAGCACTTGACTGAGCCATCATAGTACCAGACATTGTCTTCAGCAACATTGGTGCATGTGAGACAGTAGAAAACAATTGCACTGAAGCCAAGGTATGTGTACTTCATGATTTCTATGAGACTGGCAATCAGTTTGAGGTTGAACTTTTGCAACCATCCAAAACAGAGTTGCACCTTGCTGAGAAGTTTTTGGATCAGAAAGAGTGACAAATAAGCAACACACCAAGAAAAGAAGATCCCAAATAGGAAGAGAAGTTTGAACATCATTTTTTTTGTTGTTGTCAAATCCCGAAGAGCACAAACATCATTTGAAGTGCTGCTCAGTTCAAAGTTCAATGCAACAGCAACATATGTTTCAATTTGTCTGAAAATTTCATCAATTATTCTGGTATGATCCAGTGAAAGTGGGATTTGCATAGCTGCCTTGATTTGGATAAAATATGTAACAATTCCAAAGAAGCCTTTGTCAACATCATCATCATCATCCTGATCACTTGGTGGCTTTGGGCCTTTCTTTCTTATCTTGTGGATGATAATAAATGGGATGGAGAGGATATCACCCTTGAATGTGTACCACATCATGTACCCCACAGCTGCCAATATAATCAATGGCCACAACCAGTAACTGTCACATGTTTCTGCCTCAATGCAATCTGCAGAGAGCATAGAGAGAGAGAGAGAGTAATGTTCCTGACAACTTCCACACAACACCCCAGTTCTGTGGCCTGAACATTTGTCATAACCTGTGCAGTTCTCTGTGCAGCAGTAGTCTGCAGGACACCCATACATATTTATCACATTGTCAGTGTTTGTGCCCCAATAGTTGGGCATCCCATTCAGGTCATTCCCTGGGCAGTCTGCACCAACAGGACAGGGTGTGCACACAGGGTTCTCTGCATTTGTGGCTGTGCCCTCAACCAACAGGTTTTCATGATCAGCCTGATAAGACACAAGAAAGTTTCCATCTGATGGGATGTAAAATGATGCTGGACAGGCTGAGCATGCAATCTGGATCTCCTTTGCTTGCTGCTGAATTACTTTTATTTTTATGGTGAGATTGTGCCATTCATAGCAATGCAATCTTATATTCAGGTCATGAATAACAGCTGCTTCAGACAACATTTCAAGTTCAAGCAATGATGGAGACAATTTTTTCAGCTCCCTCACAAAAACTGACTGATCAATGGAGATATCTGAATAAGACAAGATAAAAGCACCTTTTGGTGAATCAAAGGTCTGATCAGTGATCACAAAGGTGCTGTTTTTAATTGTTGTACTCAGACATTGGTCTGATATGTAAAGGGCCCCACCACCATCAACAGCCTTGTTGTTGGTGAAGGTGCTGTTCTCTATGTGGATATGGAGCTTGAGGCACCCATTGCCTGTCACCTGCCCTTGAATACCTATAGCTCCACCCTGGGCATTAGCTGAACCTAATCGGTTCACTTTGTTTTCTGAGAATATTGAATTTCTTATCATGATGAATTTACTTTCGCTGGGTTCACTAGTGCTATAAGCAAAATAATAAATTTGAACAGCTCCTCCAGATCCCAACTTGACATTGTTTTGGAAGTTGCAATTGTCAAACCAAAGGTGTATAAAAGAAAGAATCAGCTGATATTCCTGTTTGGTAAGTGTTATGCCACCGCCATTTTGAAAAACACGTTTCAAAGGTTACATTGAGCTGAACTGAGCTGATGTCAACAATTGGATCACCTTGTGGGGCTTCTGGTGATTTTTGTCTGGAACTGTACTGACGTTGGTCATTGGAGGCAGCAACCAAAGTTTGGCTTGAACTGGCAACGAAAGAAACATTGTAAAACAAGGCAAAGCACAACATGCCAATTTTTAGCCTGATCTGACTGCTAATGACAGATGCATCTATTGCTTTGAAATGCAAGTGTGGAATGTTGATATGGATTCTGGCCTTGGTTATGTTACACCCTGTGAAAATGATGGCTGCACTGATTGATCTGCTCAATACCAGACTGAAGTCTCCATCACTTTCCCCAGGTTTGGTTTTCAAATTTGCTGTTGGTGAAGTACAGTATCACATGTCCAAAATAATCTTTTGTGTATTGAAAATCAGAGACCACTGAGTTGACAAAGTGTACATTCTGAAAACTTATGAAAACATTCTGTACAGTGATTTTGGAGTCAATCAGGGTCATATTTTCCATTTGTATGACAAGTTGTCTCTCAGAGTAATTTGGAAAGGTACTCAAGTTCTTCTGGAGGGAACACAGATTGGAACAGGCTTTTGTTACATTCCTCCTGTTATTTGAACTTATCTGAGGCAAGTTCATCATTTCATTCTCTGTTGTTGTGTTTTTGTCAATGTGGATGGTAAAATGTAACCATGAGCACCCTTTGTTTTCAGGGCAAATAAAACAATCAGGAACATCACTACCATTTGAGGTCCAATCTGCAAGAAAGCAAACACACATTGCGTTTTCCACAGATGGTTATAAACGGAAACATAAAATGATGGAGAAAGCAGAACTGCGTTCAGTGCATGATTAGTCTTGTAAATCACCTTTACATGCAGGCAGATCTGCCATTCCCACACAGTCAATCAGACCATCACACACAATGGCATTTGAAATACACATTTGATCCATGTGACACAAATATTCTTCTGAAGAACACTTTGGTGAAGCCACAGCAGATTTACTGTAATTGCCTTCTGCTTGTTCACAATCAACATACCCATCACAAATCCAGCTCTCAGGCACACACAGTATGTTGTTCTCTGCTGTTGTACATTGCTTCATATGATACTTCTCGCAGGCACACTTTTCCTCGTCAGAACCTTGAGGACAATCAGCTCTGGCATTACAAAACCAATTAAGTGGGATACATTGCCTTGCATTTTCCTCACACCTCTGCAATACATAGAGAATTGATTTGTGGCAGGATGAAATGCTTGGACTTTTTGACTTTTCCCCAGCTGCAGAGATTCCCCAAATCTCCTGTGGTGTGTACTCTCTATAACACACACAATCTTTTTTTTTCAGACACATCACAAAAATTTCTCTTCAAATTTCTCCTGTGTATGTCACATCCTTTTATGACTTGCTGGACCATGTGCCAATATTCACCTTCATTGTATAAATTCCAGTGTAAAAACCTGGAACACAGGGATCATCACAAAGCTCATCTGACTCGTCTGGGCAGTGTGGCATGCCATCACAAACTTGAGAATGCTGAGAAAGGTGGACACCCTTCATTATTGCAACTGAGTAAAGGAAGTAAGAATCCTGGGTAAAGTAAATGCAAATAAAATCCAGCCATCACTGGGGTCTTCTGGTGCAGTTTGTGGATGTTTCTCACCTCAACACAAGTAGAATCAGCACATTTGATGAAGCCTGTCAAACATTGGTAATCTGCACAATCAGCAATGATAAAAATAGGTGCACCGATAAATTTGCTTCATTGTTTGAAACCAAATCAAAGTTCACCTTGAGTCAGTGAAAGGGCGGACAGTTGAGCATCTCAGAAATTACAGTATTACTCCCATACAACAGGAAAAAAAAACGAACAAACAGACAATTCCTTGAGAAAATCATTCTGGTGAATGTGAATTGTAAACTGAATAGCCAATGGTGTCTGTAAAATCCAGGTAGCACCACTCAGCAATTGCAACTCATACTCACCTGTTTCATCAGAGTTATCAGGACAATGTTCTTCTCCATCACACACTTGAGTCTGTGAGATACAGTTACCATTGATGGGACAGTACCAGGCATCAACAGGACAGTTTCCACAGGTCACTCTCCACTCATCAGAACCATCAATGCATTCTGGTGTTTTATCGCAAACTTGCCATTTATTAACACACAGTACCTTGTCAGCACATGTCCACTGAGTATCAGAACAGTCTCCACACAGCTCAATGAATTCATCTGATCTGTCAGCGCAACCACCAGGCACAAAATTCCCATCACATTTCTGTGAGTCGGGAATACACTGACTTTTATCTGCACATTTCCACCTTCCCTTTGTGCAGATCCAGTTCTCACATGTTATACTCCACTCATCAGATCCATCTCCACAATCATTCTCTCCATCACACACCCATAAGTCAGGGATACACAGTGAATCATTAGCACATTTCCAGTGGCCTTCAGTGCAGTTCCAGTCCTGACAGGTCTCCTCTCCCTCATCTGACCCATCTGCACAATCATTGTTTCCATCACACACTGAATTGTCACTGATGCACTGTAAACCGTCACCACATTTCCACCATCCTTCAATGCAGTTCCATTTCACACAGGTCTCCTCCCACTCATCTGATCCATCAGCACAACGACCTGTAGTCCATAGTGGATCTCCATCACACACCTGTGAGTCCCGGATGCACCGTGAACCGTCAGCACATTTCCACGGTTGAGTTTCTGTACAGTTGTCACATGTCTCCTCCCACTCATCTGATCCATCACCACAATCATTGTGTCCATCACACACATATGAGTCCTGGATGCAATGTGAACCATCAGCACATCTCCATGGTTGGGATGCTGTGCAGTTTTCACAGGTCTCATCCGACTCATCTGATCCATCAGCACAATTGGTGACTCCATCACACACCCAAACGTCATAGATGCACTGTGAACCGTCAGCACATCTCCACCTTCCTTCAGTACAATCTAGGGCACTGCTCTGGTGCCTGACATATCCTGCAGAAAAGAAACATTCCACAAAAGAAACCATGAACAGGTGAAACAGCAATTGTTGTTTTTCATGTTGGACACTCAAAAATTGATTTTGTGTGAGTCCCAGATAGTGAGTGAGTATGGAAGCTTTCAGGTTTTAATTTTTTAGTTTGTGATGGCAAAAGTTCACATTTTAGGGGTTACAAAACTTCAGATTTCACTGCAAAAGGTGGGCATTGTCTCAGAATGTTTGATGAAGGATGTGTATCAATGAAACCATTGTAGTATTTTAGTGTCAGGCTCGTCACATTCATTTTTTTCATTATTGAAAACCTGTAAATATTTTTTGGTGGGTCAAAGTTTGGATACTTTGGGATTTTAAGAATGTGTTCAAATTGGACATTTGGCAAAAATTGTGGTCAACTTTTGTGCAACTTGGGCATAGATTTTTGGGGGTTTCATTTGGGTGCATTGAAAAAATATGACAGGGAAAATCAAAACTGAAATTGATCCTTTATGCATTCGGCTTGCTCTGCATTTCAGTTACTATGCATTTCTCAAATCACCGCGAGCTCCATGGAGCTTTTCTCTTTCCAAGTGGCACTGTACACCTGGGTCTTTTTCCTGCACAGGTTACAAGAATGTCTGTCATCAAAAGGTGCCATCCTTCAGAACATTACAATCAGTTCAGTCCTGTCCTTGTCAAGCCGAGACAAGAATGGTCCAATCCACAACAGACTCACAGGTGCAAACCACAACTGCATGCTCTACTCTTCTATTTGTGCCCTATGAAATTTACTTACATGCTAAATATTTGGAGACATGGAGACAAATTCGTGCATGTTCTTTTGAATATCTTTTGTCAGCAAGTGGGCACAAACCTATTCTGAGAGGCTTTGTGCACACAGTGGAGTTGCTGCCTGTGGTGATTCCCTGTCTCTTTGTGCCCACATTAAATACACGAGATCACGACAGGCAGAATTGGCACACAAATATAATACATACACCATGGACACAACATGTTGAGTCTGATATAGTGCAGACAAAGGGGATGAAACCCTGAATGGAAAACAGGGCAGAGCTTTGGCCTCAAAGCAGCTCAACTGCAGAGCTAGAAATACCCTCCTGTTCCCACAGGATACAAAGCTGAACACCCCTGCATTTGTTTTCAACTATAGAAACCTTCGTAAACTACTTCCTCGAGAGACATTGCACAGAGATGCCTTTGGTGAACAAAATACTTTTGCCAGAACTTCTGGTGTTTTTAATAATCTGCCAACACAGACAGGCCCATTTACTTCTGGTGACACCTTCATTGAACAACTGACCTGTGCACAGAAGTATGAGGAGCCACCTCCTCATGGCTGTGGCTCAAACCCGTCTCAGCACAGAAGTATGAGGAGCCACCTCCTCATGGCTGTGGCTCAAACCTGTCTCAGCACAGAAGTATGAGGAGCCACCTCCTCATGGCTGTGGCTCAAACCCGTCTCAGCGCAGAAGTATGAGGAACCACCTCCTCATGGCTGTGGCTCAAACCTGTCTCAACGCAGAAGTATGAGGAGCCACCTCCTCATGGCTGTGGCTCAAACCCGTCTCAGCACAGAAGTATGAG
>JAAUXT010072601.1_pt1:10000-16850 | contig 16850 bp, 16 predicted proteins | sample 7278171 | NCBI WGS metagenome assembly JAAUXT01 (sample SAMN14350112, study PRJNA611818) | marine sediment metagenome | isolation source: surface marine sediment (1.8m) | place: French Polynesia: Moorea | collected 2018-08 | reverse complement strand
GATGGGAGGAGGTGAGAGAGATGGGAGTGAGAGAGGGGAGGAGGTGGGAGAGATGGGAGGAGGTGGGAGAGATGGGAGGAGGTGAGAGAGATGGGAGGAGGTGGGAGAGATGGGAGGAGGTGAGAGAGATGGGAGGAGGTGAGAGAGATGGGAGGAGGTGAGCGAGATGGGAGGAGGTGGGTGAGATGGGAGGAGGTGGGAGAGATTGGAGGAGGTGGAGGGATGGGAGGAGGTGGGAGAGATGGGAGGAGGTGAGAGAGATGGGAGGAGGTGAGTGAGATGGGAGAAGCTCCTGCAGATACGAGAACTGTGGTCGGAAGAGCAGGTGCAACTTCCGGTAACAGGCACTGCCCCAGATTCTCTGTCACTGCCCTCCACTGACATTTCGCGCGGCGCAAACAGTTGAAACCCTTCAGATGCAGCCCAGAATAAACTTGTCCAGAGATCAGATGACTTTTTATCGTGTGTCCGTTCGGGTACACGGGTATCTGCCGGATCCGGGGAAGGCCTTGGGGTCCTAGAGCCCTCTCGCAACCCAAATTGTGTGCTGCTATAGTGCACCCAAGGTTTGGACCACCCTGTAGGACCTCAATCCCGGGTCCACCAGGGACAGCAAGAAGGACCCAGCAGCGACGTGTTTTCTCTGCACGTGCACGTCACAGACCTGAGGCCACAAGTTTGTCGTTCTCTGCAGACAACGTGCAAAATCACGTGGATGACGATTGCCGTACGTGTGACCAAAATCCACTGCGCCAAACCTCACAAACTTGTTTTGTTTGTGAGCGAGTGTGGTTGATGGCCTGCTTACTCTGAGCGGGCGTCACTTGCACAGGGAGCTGTGGAGTCTTCAGTGCGCGTGCGCAGTTTCGACTCCACGGGTTCCCGTTGGACTGTGGCCGCCAGAGCTGCGTCCACTCAACGCTGAGTGGGACCCGGGTCTCTAAGGCTCCTGTGGGCTCCTGACACAGCATCGCTCGCCAGAGAGGTGCTGAATCAGCACTGAGTGTGTTCGGAACCCCTGGGTTCCCTGGACTCTATGGTTGTGAACGTAGTATGGCTACCAGAGCTGCGTCCACCCAGGGCTGAGTGGGCCCGGACCGTGGCGCTGGCCCTGGGCCCCTGGAGCCCCAGGATCCACCCCTCAAAGTCCACAGGGAGGGTCACCGGCGCTACGTCTGTGCACTCAGCGCTGAGTGGGGTCCAGGCACGTGGGGTCCCCGTGGGTCCCCTGGATCCAACCTCTGATTTCCCGGGTCCTGCTGGACTGCTGCCGCCACCGCTTCGGTGCTGAGTCTGCGTGTTTCTCCTGGAGAGTTCGAGTGCCTGATCTATCAATCATTGTTCCACAAGCTTTTTTCTCCGTGAATCATTCATGAGGAGGAGACGCAGCGGCAAACAGACGGAGCACCAAATCAACGCTGTTTCCTCGGCTCCTGAAGGAGGTGTTCTGACGCCGCTCGTGACGCGAGACACTGCGCCACTGCGCGGGAGCTAATTGTTACGTTAGGGTTCACTCACGCCTGGGGACAGATTACTGGGAGATAACGTCACGCTGAGCTACATTGAATTTAACAGAGGCGGCCGGCTGAGCGTGGTAGACCACTGGTCTCCACACCTCATTGAGGATTGCATGACTGTTTCACACTGTATGGAGGCGTTGTATGCGACGTCTATTTGCACAGACAGATCACCGGGTCCTGTATGGCTGAGGCAAGAGTGCGTGGGCTTGTAAAGGGACACAACAACACGTGTGTGACGCATCCAGTGTGAACTGACTGTATGAAAGACGCACCTGGTGCGCCGGTGCGACATAGGTACTGGTGAAAGTGAACAGGGGAGCCCTTTACGAGCATTTCTCAACGACAGAGTTCCACGGATGGGGAGTACGCGCCGTGGTGCACAGCGGGAACGGCGAGAGGGCGGCGGCAGGCTGGGCGGCGGGAGCACAGCGGTGCATAAGCGGCAGCGTTTGGGGCGAGGCAGATGTGGTTACCTTGCGGGATGGGCGGGTATGGGTGGCAACACCGCCAGGGTTTGGGACCGGGTGTGGGGCGGTAGGGATGTAGGTGGGCGTGGGATGCTGGTCTGGGAGCGTGTGTGGGCGGTGGGGTGGGAGTGTGACCGCAGGGGAAGTGGGTGTGGACGAGGGCGTCGGACACGGGGACGGCTGCGGGCGGCGGCGCCAACGCCACCGCGGCGTCGGCGGCGCTCCCAGCAGGACGGTCATCACCAGGAGGAGCAGTGAAATTGATAGCGATGCTTCGTGAATTTTTCATGACGTGTTCGTTCTCAACGATGCAGGGGCACGTTCGATTTGCCGTAACCCCAATCTCGAGCGCACGAGCCCATGCATCTTCGTGTCGTCGGATTAACGGTCCTTAGGTCGGGTTCACCAAGCGGCAGACTTGTTGTCCAGGGACCACCGCGCGCATGATTAATTTACGAGGCGTGATAAATCTGGGAAAGCCTTGCTGTGCCTGGGAGTGAAACAAACTTCAAGTTCCTTCGCATTACAAGAACGCAAAGCGCAGAACAGTTGGTCGCCTTCTGAAGCATCCAACTCGTCAATCTGAATGTTTTCCAACCAGGGGCGCCTCTGGCGGGCGGGCGCCGAACACGTCCAACAAATGGCAGGTGTGATCAGATCCGCTACTGGAGTCCATGGAGTGCAGGTCGAACACACCCACCGGGAGGGACAGACTTCTGCATGGGTCAGTCCATTGCGTGCAGTCTGACCAAACACACAGGGGACTTTCCCAAGGAAAAAGGTGTCAGACCTCGTTATCACTCAAAAGGCCTCAGCTACATTCGGGCAAAATATTTTCTCCTGTCGTGTCAACGGGTTGACATGGCCGGAAGCGGAAGTGGGTCCGTCGTCGCTCGGAGGCGCTTCCGGTGCGGCAGCAGCGTTCCTGTCCGTCCGCCGGAACAAAGACCTTTGCGCCGCGGGCTCGTTCGCACGAGATGTACCGTGCGACGCGCGCGTCTCTCTACGGACGCTGCGTCGTTGACTCAACCCCCGACAATCGAATGCAGGGACACCACGTACGACGCACGCCTGTAGTGCGCGCGCGGACTTGAAAAGTTTCTGGAGTTCAAATGTGGCAACAGCAGCGTCAGGAATACAAGTTTTAGGACAGGGAACAATGCAAACTTATCCTTGCAGTTTGCAATGTGATAGACGAAGAACAATGATGCATGCACTGTGTGGGCGTGGGCAGTGGTCTGTTCCAAGGCTGAACTGCGATCTACGAAGCAGCAATGCGACACTTCTGGGTCGGGTGTCAAGGGAGCATGAAAAGACCAACTCACAAAGCTCTCCGGCCCGTGTCGTCCCCCTTGCGGAGACAGCCAGGTCTCATCGAGCAAGAAATGGAGCCACCAGTGAATTTTCTGACACTCACAGGCAAACACACACTCACACTTTTGCACTCTCCCCTTCACTCTCATACCCACTCCGTCTTCTCTCTGCCTCTCTCTCTATCTTTCTCTGACACACAGCTCTCTCTCTCTCTCTCTCTCTCTCTCCCTCTCTCTCTCCCACTCCTTCTCTCCCCCTCTCACTCTTTCTCCCCATTCTCTCTTTCCCACCTCTGTCTCGTTCTCTCTCTCTCTCCCTCTCCCTCTCCCTCCCTCTCTCTCTCTCTCTCTCTCTCTCTCTCCCTCTCTCTCTCCGTCCCCCTCTCTCTCTCTCTCTCACCTGGTACAGTTGGTGCAGTATCTGCTCGGCACGGCCGCCCCCAGCAGGTCCGACTTGAGCAGGAGTCCGACGATGCAGAGCAGGTCCAGCTCCGTCCCCGATCTCTTCATGGCGAGTCCGATGTGTATCCGACACGCAGGCCTCGTGTGCTTCTTGTGTCTCTTGACTGTGATTCTGAGTTGTGGTGAGGGACCTGAAAACAGAACAAAGTGCGCCGTCAGTTTGAACGGAACTCGTGTGGTTTTCTCTGGGTGGTGACACGAGGAGAATCCCGTTCGGTTTTGGGAGTAGAAGCCCCATGCAGAGGACACAAGACACCTAGTTTCTGAACAAAACGCACGCCAGACACCAGGACCATTGGACAGATTCAAAAGTTCCAAAGAGCCTGGTCTGGATCTCCAAGCATCCTGATTCTGGATCCTCACTGATTCTCAATCTAGAGGACAGAGATCCACGGAGACCATCAGGATCAGTGTTTGGATGCTCAAGGGTTTGATCCGAATCCTGTGGCACCTGCTGCCGTGGACCTGAAGAACCTGGTCTGCATAGACCTCCAGGGAATCTGACCCACGGAATCAGGTCCCGGTTCCAGGGTGCTTTCTCCATTCACCGTGGGCACAGTTCTCAGTCCTGTTCTCTGGTGTGGATTCTCAGGGAGCCAGTCCCGAGTCTCCTGGGTTGGCCTTCACGTTTGAATGTCTCGTGCTTTTCAAGCTTTCGCAAAGAAATACTTGCTTTGATGTGCAAGAACCCGTGTCAAGTGGTACCGTCAGTAACGTCGCATCCAGTGGAAGGACCTTGTACAACACGTGTCACAATCACTGTGCACCAGGCCTTGCGCCCACATACCGCGTCCACATAGCGCGTCCACATAGCGCGTCCACATAGTGCGTCCACGTAGTGCATCCACGTAGTGCGTCCACGTAGTGCGTCCACGTAGTGCGTCCACATAGTGCGTCCACGTAGTGCGCCCACGTAGTGCATCCACATAGTGCGTCCACGTAGTGCGCCCATGTAGTGCGCCCACGTAGTGCATCCACATAGTGCATCCACGTAGTGCATCCACGTAGTGCATCCACGTAGTGCGTCCACATAGTGCATCCACGTAGTGCATCCACATAGTGCGTCCACATAGTGCATCCACGTAGTGCGCCCACATAGTGCATCCACATAGTGCGTCCATGTAGTGCATCCATGTAGTGCGTCCACGTAGTGCATCCACATAGTGCACCCATGTAGTGCATCCACGTAGTGCATCCATGTAGTGCGTCCACGTAGTGCGCCCATGTAGTGTGTCCACATAGTGCGTCCACATAGTGCACCCACATAGTGCATCCATGTAGTGCGTCCACGTAGTGTGCCCATGTAGTGCGCCCATGTAGTGCGCCCACGTAGTGCATCCACATAGTGCATCCACGTAATGCGCCCATGTAGTGCGTCCACGTAGTGCGTCCACGTAGTGCATCCACGTAGTGCACCCACATAGTGCATCCACATAGTGCGTCCACGTAGTGCGTCCACGTAGTGCGTCCATGTAGTGCGTCCACATAGTGCGTCCACATAGTGCATCCACATAGTGCGCCCATGTAGTGTGTCCATGTAGTGCACCCATGTAGTGCGTCCACATAGTGCATCCATGTAGTGCATCCACGCAGTGTGCACATGCAGTGCGTCCATGCAGTGCGCCCACGTAGTGCGTCCACGTAGTGCGCCCACATAGTGTGTCCACATAGTGCGTCCATGCAGTGTGCCCACATAGTGCACCCATGTAGTGCGTCCACGTAGTGCGCCCACATAGTGCGTCCACATAGTGCGTCTACATAGTGCGTCCACATAGTGTGCCCATGTAGTGCATCCATGTAGTGCATCCACATAGTGCGTCCACGCAGTGCGTCCATGCAGTGCGCCCACGTAGTGTGCCCACATAGTGCGTCCACGTAGTGTGTCCACATAGTGTGTCCTCATAGTGCATCCACGCAGTGCGCCCATGTAGTGCGCCCACATAGTGCATCCACGTATTTCATCCACATAGTGCATCCACGTAGTGCATCCACGTAGTGCGCCCACGTAGTGCGCCCACATAGTGCATCCACATAGTGTGCCCACATAGTGCGTCCACGTAGTGCATCCACGCAGTGTGTCCACGTAGTGCGTCCACGTAGTGCATCCACGCAGTGTGCCCATGTAGTGCATCCACGTAGTGCGTCCACGTAGTGCGCCCACATAGTGCATCCATGCAGTGCACCCATGTAGTGCATCCACATAGTGCGCCCACACAGTGCGTCCACATAGTGCGTCCACATAGTGCATCCACGTAGTGTGTCCACGTAGTGCGTCCACGTAGTGCGTCCACGCAGTGCGTCCACGTAGTGCATCCACGTAGTGCATCCACGCAGTGTGCCCATGTAGTGCATCCACGTAGTGCGTCCACGTAGTGCGCCCACATAGTGCGTCCATGCAGTGCACCCATGTAGTGCATCCACATAGTGCGCCCACGCAGTGCGTCCACATAGTGCGTCCACATAGCGCATCCACGTAGTGTGTCCACGTAGTGCGTCCACGTAGTGCGCCCACGTAGTGCGTCCACGTAGTGCGTCCACGTAGTGCGTCCACGTGGAGACAATAAAGAACGGGGTATAGCTGCGGAGGGAACTGTGTGGAAACGTGGGCTGTGTTGACAGAACCTTCTCTTGGAAGATGAAAAGCGTGCCAAAAGCGAGAAGAACGCGGCGCCCCGAAACGAGGCCTGCTTCCCACTGGGTGCGTCACATGATGCGTCATGGCCCGTTGCATAACGGCCTGCTTCACACTGGTTCAGAGTCCATGACGGAACACTGCGCAATTTGTGCGCAAACAATTTGTGTGTGAAATGGTTCACGCATGTTGCAACAGTTCTGTTCACACTGGTTCTGCAAATCCATGACAAATAAGTTTTTTGACAACTGGAGCCTTTTTGGATTCTGAGCAAACCCTTGGGGCTATGTGGACAAGTTGACGCCAGATGCATTGACGTCGGTGGGGGGGGGGAAGGCAGTGACGTTTCTCAAATGTGAAACAAGTGGAAAGTGTTCCACATACGTGTGGCAAAATGGCGTTTGAAACCAGCCTCAAAGTGACGGCTGATGGAGCTTCAGTGGCAGCGCTTTTGGC
>JAAUXT010072601.1_pt1:0-7500 | contig 16850 bp, 16 predicted proteins | sample 7278171 | NCBI WGS metagenome assembly JAAUXT01 (sample SAMN14350112, study PRJNA611818) | marine sediment metagenome | isolation source: surface marine sediment (1.8m) | place: French Polynesia: Moorea | collected 2018-08 | reverse complement strand
GAATGTCTGAACAAATCCAGGTTTATCCTGGTTTCCTCTTCCAATACGGTGTCTCAGTTTTCCTTCTGCGCGACAAAAAAGATGTGGCTCAATCTGGAGGGGGAACCAAAAACACAGTGAACCAAAGGGGAGGAGGGCACCAAACTTCGACACAGTTACAACGTTGATTTCACGCCCAGTGACTTTTCTGGCAAAAAGTGGTCGCAAGTACGAGTAAGAGATGACCAAGAAAGATTGCCTTCTCACGAAAATTTGCAACTTCTGGGTCTTGATGAAAGTTGCTGCAGTGAGTGCAGAGAACTTTGCTGAGACAATGGTGCGTTCGATTTGGTTTACCCTGGTTGAGGACTGACCACTCGCGGGCGGGGGCGTGAAAGTACACAGATCTGGTGTCAGAGGGGTTCCATGGCTCGTCCCTCGGGAATGTCGGGTTCTTCAACCAACCAAGTCCCAAATCGGCCTTTGAGTTCAACAAGCAGGTCTCGCACACATCTCAGAAAGGACACGGATCGCTCGACGACAAAGTCCTCTTCCTGTTCCACAAATCAAACTTCCTCACAAAACCGATAACAAGTCTCTCACCTGGGTTCAATGAACTTTCCTTCGACGCAACACACTGACATCCATTGCACTCTGTCACAACAGGCTCGTTGATCGTCTTGTCAATCCTTGAGCACGCAGAGCGTTTTGCGCTGAGGTGTCCCACGCTCACGGAGCCAAGTTCGTTTCTGCGGGAGCAGCCGCGGTGGTGGTGGTGCGTCGGTGCGGCAGGGGCAGCTTCACGACAGAACTGCAGGTCCGTAGAAACCACGCGCCGCACTCGGGCAAGTTTCACATTGAATGCTGAAGGCTGTGTAGGCACCCGAGGTGAAACATCACCAGTCGTCGAAGTCTGTGGCTCAACTGTGAGTTGTGCTTCACAAAAATCACAAAATATGTGCAGGTCAAAAAAGACTGAAGCCTTCCCCTGCATGCAGGTCCTTTTCCCACCAGTTGGTTCCAGAACGCAGGACCCTCCTCTAAATCCAGGACCCAGGACCCTCCCAACAGACCCTCCTCTTTTTCCAGAACCCAGGTCTCTCCCTGCAGACATCTCACCAGCTGCATCACAGGGTGTGGGCCCATGCAGGTCTTGTTTCCCCCCCCCACCCCGCTGGACGATGGTCATCAGTCCCACAACCTCCAACAGACAGGTCCGAGGATCTGGGCCCCTTCCCCAGGACAAATGACCCTGCACAGTGACAAGCTGCTTCGGTGGTGGTCAGAAGCCATCGCACAGACACGACAAGCGAACTGCAACCCCGTGGCCGTTCACCCGAATTTTTGTCGTTTCATGGCGTCGCTACACAGTGCCCCAGTATTTGCAGGGAGCAATCTGTCATTTGCCGAAAAGACACCCTGAACCAGGAACCATAGAGCCTGGGACGGCGACGCGGCAGTTGCGTCTCTTTTGTACGTGTTCTGAATCCTTCACCGAGCTGCATGGACGGCGCTGCATGGCTGACGCTCCGTGGCTGCCAGGACGGCGCTGTATGCAGCGCTAAACTTTCAGGACGGCGCTGTGTTGTTGGCGATCTGCAGCTGCCAGGACGGCGCTGTGAGGCTGACGCGTCGTGGTTTCCAGAACGCTGTTGCGTGGGCGCCAGTGTGAAAACTGCAATTGCTTGACGCGGCTGGTTGACCTCACTCCGGGAGAAGACACCACCCCATCCATTCTCACGTGCTTTTCAACAGGTTTCTTGAACACTGAGTGAGCCTTGCGTGGTGAACCTGTCCAAGTCTCCGACATGGAGCTGAGGCTGATTCAGCAGCATCCGGTGTGAAGTCGGCTTTGCGTTCTCTTCCCCTCATTCGTCTTTTTTGCCGCACTTAACAAAATGCGACAAAGTAATTTTCAAATAATTCCAGTTCGTGTGGTGTTTTTCAACGCCTGTGAGAGGCTTGCTGTTTGAAATGTGATTTCGCAGGGAACAGCGCTGATTGGCTGGGAGCTCCCGAGGCTACGGAATGTTGGGAATAAACATATTTTCTGTGGGAACAATGTTTTCATTTCCGTAATCACTTTTCTCTTTGCCCATAAGAGAGTGTCGCAAAAGACGCACGCCATTTCACAACGGTGATAGAAACAAAACAATGGTGAGGCCCAGGCTTCTGGGGGCCTGAAACTGAGGAAAGTTGCACTGTTGCGATGTAGGGGAACATTTGGTTGTCCACCACGCACACAAACATGCAGACACGTGCAAACACTTGCACACGCACACATGCACACACACACGCACAATTCCCACCAACATAGGCCAGTTGACCATAACGCACACGTCTTCGACGAAAACACCCAAGACGACCCAAGGGCGTGTCACTTGTTCAGTGACGCCACACCTCTGGACGAACACTGTCCCTGAAAAAATACCAGTCCCCCTCGCCCAATGTTCGTACCACGGGAGCAAGTGCAAGTTCAATTTTCAATGTTGGCGTTTGTTTCCACCCAGCTTTGCGCCCTCTGGACCTCAATCCTGGATCCGCACGACATACCCAGTGTGATGCAGGCTTCCGACCTGACAGGAGTGGATGAGCGTGACTGCACCTACACCCGGGACGCGAGAGGCGCTGTCATCCCGCACTGGAGGAGCCCCTCCAGGAGAGTGTTGTTATTTCCCCGCGGGTGGAACAAACTCTTGAGATGATTCTCTATTCCGCAGCACGCAGGGACCACAGCGTCGGGAACAACAACACCCTCGTGGCGGATCCAGAACCCTATTTTCTCTGGTGCAAAGAACTGTTAGGGCGCGACATCTCCCCCCCCCCTCAGAACGAAGGGTCTCACCCGCGGCGCCATCCCACACGCAATTCTGTGGCCAGTTTCACACAAAAGGTGTCATGCGTTGGGTTCCTGCAGTCAATTCTTACTGAGTCGTCCTTCGCTGGCCTGAACCCTGAGCTTCGCACACTTCACTGCTTGTGAGAGGTGTTCTCCCTGAAGGACACACGCGGCACCACCACTCGCAGCGGGCCGACCGTTGCCGGAGGCAGGAATGCACTTGTCCTCCACTTTGTCACCCAGCAGTGACGGCAGGGTCCGATCGTGTGGACAACTTCCCTCACACAGGCTGCCCCGCCTCGCTCTCCAGTCACCGCAAGCTTCACACCTGTGGGAGAAGGACCCGGCGTTGCAGGTCAACAGGGGATAAACGCAGGCCCTCACCACGAAAGTTCTCTGTCACGCGCTGCACAAAACCCCCTCAACGAAGGGACGCAACATGCAGCGATGTTTGCAATGCTGTCTGGGGTGTGACGGGACCCTCACTGAACTGACGGATCCTGCATTGTGGCGTGGATGCATGAAAGCCCATGACAGACGCAGCGTACCGTGCGAGCCTGTGTGAACCTGGCCTGACCTCACATCAGGCACAGAACCACGACATTCAAGTCGTACATCGTAAAGCACATCTCCCTCCTATTGTGGCGGTGACTCGCGTTGTGCACGGTCAGTCACCCCGCGCACCGGCCATTCAGTCGCACCCGGCGGTGGCTCCCCGGAATCAAGCAAAAGCCCGATTGTGCGAGCGACGTAAATCTTCGCAGAAAATCTCGGGAAACTTCTCCGTGGAGACTGAACTGGTGGGTGTCAGGTCTGAAACTCCACGTCCGGTTCGCACTGACTGAATCCAGCGAGAGTTGTGACTCGCCGTAACGTGCGCATCACCGATTCCTTCATTCATCCGCAGTTTAAGGGGCCAAACGGACGTTGACCTCTGCGTCGACCCAGTTGTTTGTGGCGGGAGGTCGGGGTCCGTTTGCCTCGAGGTGTGAATCACCGTCCGTGGGTCAGGACGGCCTTGCCCATCTCACACAAGGAGGACCTCTGCATGCGCTCGTGCATGCCCTTGAATGGGTTTCACCGTGAACGAGCTTCATTCCTCTCACTCCAGATGGCACCATCATCAAACTTGGATTCTTGGCCCTTTCTTGCCTCAGCAAGGAGCACCCCACACCAGCCCACGACGACGCCACATCCAGATGCACACACGCACGTGGTGCGTGCGATGCAAACCATCTTATCGTGGGTGAAACAAAAGCTGGCGACCTGGTAAAACAGTTGTATCACCTTTGGAAGTTAGGACACCTATTGTGCGTTAATTGTGCGAAGTCCCTTCAGGGCGTAGCACCATGTGGTAGTGCAGTATATGGCAGGGTGGATGAAATATGCCCTGCCCCCTCCCCCCTTAGCCCCCTCCCCCTCCCGAACCCCCTCCCCCCACCCAAATCCCCTCCTGTGGCCAAACCCCCTGTAGCTGGACCCCCCCCACCCTGTGGATAGCATGATGGGTGGAAGACAAGGAGGACAAGGAAGATTTGATGAACAAGGAAGAATTGATGACATTACCAATGCTGCAAAGGACTTTGCACTGCAGTTGCCTTGAGCACTGCTTCCTACGTATTTGTCGACACAGACGATCATCCCGATATTTGCATGTGAACTGTCGCCAGCATCAATTGGTACGAGTAGGTGAGCGATACCACTCCAGATGGCGCGACGAGACACGGACTCGCAACGAGACTCCAGCTCTGAACGGCGAGACACTCCGTCAAAAGGATTACGTCTCCGTCCCGAGATCCACGACTAAGAAGATTACGCAGTCTCAAAGCTGAGTTTTGACGCTGAAATTCAAACGCTGCGTCTTTGAACAACCCAAGACGCTGACAAACAGATGGGGACGCGAAGGCGGACAGCTTTTCACAGGCCCAGCTGGGGCCTGGAACCGTCGTCATGTGTGCAGCGTACAGTTTTCGTCAGAATTCCGTTTCAAGGCATCTTGTAAATTTAATGTTTCCACTGAGACAGAGTGGGGCTTGCAGGGTTCCTTGATTCAATTGGTCCCAAGGACGTTTCTTTGAACACGAACTCTGTGGCGCAAGGGCAAATTTGTTTGTGCGAGCAAAGAGCCGTCCCTGGGGGGAATCTGACAAGAACTTTGGCAAAAAGAAAAGATCTTACGTGTCTGCATCTCCCAGCCCCAAAAGAGAGTGACCTCATTTTCGTGCAGGGGTCAAGGGGGTTGCAGGCCCTGGACATTCAGATGCCCTGTATGGGTGCGAAAGTGAACTTCATGTGAACTTTCAGGCTGAACTAATTATTCACACACTCACCAATTGATTCTTCCATCACGAGGCAGGAAGAAGACGGCGTCATTTGAAACTTGTGTGCCGTATCCGGGGCAGAAATTCACGCTGGATGCGCAACGCCGCGTCCCGTGCGGCGTCTTCGCTGACAACACGCGCACGAATGCAGGTCGCCGCACATTTGGGTCAGAAGGACTGACCACATGCAGACCATTGCAACTTGATCTGGTTTCTGCTCGCAAAAAAAAGTTGCCGAAAGAGCACATCGGTTGAACAAAGACCTTTCTTGCACTTCAGTTGATCGCGCCTGAGTTGCCCTCTCCGTTCTCAGGGGTGACGACAACAATGCCGTGCGAACACAACCTCAATACCAATGACTCAATGCGAAGAAAAGAGCGGCATGTTTCACACGGCGTACATCCAGGGACGCAACGCACGAAGTATCCAGGGTGACGCAGGTCGGAGGGTGACGCACCCAGGGTGAGGCAGGCCTCCGGAGACTGCAGCTGGAGTGAAGAGCGCAGGCCTGCAGGAGGCCGAGGACGGTCGACATGTACTCGTACCTGCACGCCTCCTACGAGGGTCTCGCGAACGAGCGGACTGAGAGCAGTGAGCGCGTCATGCTGTCCACGTCCGGAGACATCCAGATACAAGGTCAGGGTTCAAGGTCAGGGTTCGAGGTCAGGGTCAGCACAGGATTCGTGCGCGTTCCGTCACGGCATCGTCCGTCTCGGGCAAAGTTCTGAATGTTGCAGTTGCGTCTGGGCCGAACTCGTCAGGTTGTGGGTCAGGTTCCTTCTGGCGAGGGTGGGTTCTTTCTGGCGAGATTCCTCATTCTGAAGTTGCAGGGTGGGTCCTGCAGGGTGTATGGGATCCTTCTGGTTGGGTTATTGTGCGAAGTCCCTTTTGGGCAAGCACCAAATTGTAGTGCAGTACAGGCACCCTGGGCCAGATGTCCCCTCTTTGTCCCCCCTGCAGCTTTGTCTCTCCTATGGCTTTGTCCCCCCATGGCTTTGTCCCCCCCCCTGTAGCTTTATCCCCCTTGCAGCTTTGTCACCCCTATGTATGGTATCTATATAAGGAGCACCAGGAAGCTGACAGGCCAGTTGGCAACCAGACTTCAAGCACACATACGTAAACGAACCAGGGACTTCGCACTGCACTTGCCTTTCAAGAGCAGTGCTTCCCTTGTTCTCCAAGGTCATGCTGCAGGCCGGGTTTCTTCTGGTGAGGTGATTTCCAGACAGACGGCCGGACTCATTTTCAGCGCCATGCAGTTTCTGCACCGAACCCCTCCAGACCCAGTTTTCATTCTGAACCCCTTTCTGACCCCTTTTGACCTGATTTCTGCACTGAACCCCGTCTCACTGAACCTCACCTGACCTCATTTCCTCCGCACGCAGAGTCGTCGTGGTTCTGCTCGGCGCTCATTCTCGCCAATGTCATCATCGGCGTCGGGATCCTTAACTACCCGGCGGCGTTCCGAGACGCGGGCGGCGTCGTGCCCGCCATGACGGCGCAGCTGGTGAGCAGTGACGTCACAGGTTGTGACGTCAGACGTCCCTACTCAGCACAGACATCACACGCGCGTACACACAACCACACACACACACACACACACACACACCCTCAATCCTTATCATTTCCGTCCCTTTGCCAATTGACCTTGACCCTGCACCCCTGGCTGCAGGTGTCGGCGGTCTGTATCGTGCTGGGGCTCGTCGCCATTGGTTACTGCGCGGAGCTGCGCGGTGCGCGGACGCTGCAGGACGCCGTCCACGCGTACACGGGCGCCGCCGGCCTCGTCGTCTGCAACACCCTCATCTTCACGCACAACATGGGCGCATGCGTCGCCTTGCTCATTGTCGTCGGGGACCAGATCGACCGGGGTGAGTTGAGGCGCCCTCTGGTGGTGGGACTGCGGCGTGATTGTTTCACACAGAAACCGACAGGCCATGTTCACACTGGGTCCGTCATCGTTGCACTCAGTGGGCGTTGTGCTGTACCTTGCAACGCAGCGCTCACCGACATTTCAGAATCAAGTCTAAATTTGTTGTCTCCTTGTGAACTTGGTCCATCACTCACTTGTCAGTCGCTGGTCGGGGAAAAATTCAAGGCTAATTGGCTTTCTGTGTTGAATGCTCAAGTTTTAATGGGACCTGCCACCTCAGCTCCACTTCAAATTCACGGCAATTTTGCTCACATGTAAAACCAGACTGAACAAGCGTGGATTTTGCCCACGCACGCAGAGCTCCGATTGCGCACGTGTTTCAGTGATGTCCTTGTCGTACGGGGAGCGGTTCTGTGATTTCAGTGATGTCCTTGTCGTACGGGGAGCGGTTCTGTGATTTCAGTGATGTCCTTGTCGTACGGGGAGCG
>JAAUXT010073722.1_pt1 | contig 16853 bp, 16 predicted proteins | sample 7278171 | NCBI WGS metagenome assembly JAAUXT01 (sample SAMN14350112, study PRJNA611818) | marine sediment metagenome | isolation source: surface marine sediment (1.8m) | place: French Polynesia: Moorea | collected 2018-08 | reverse complement strand
CCAGACAAAATGTATCCTTGGCTGACCATGCCTGGCCAACCGATGCAGTAGTACCATGTACCGGGAAACTCTTTATTTCCTGATCTCGACTCTGCGCATCACGTAACTTGCTCCTTGATCGGTATAGTTGCTGCCTGATAGGGAAACATGGATAACATTTCATTGCCTCGTGTGGTACAGGCCATGGCTGCAGGACTGGTTCGCGCCCTGCTATTTCACCGTATCACCATAGTCAACCGTCACTTGCTTCCATCGCAGGGACCGGTGCTGTATCTGGGACTTCACCGAAACGGTGCCATAGACCTTTTTCTTTACCGTCCTGTCGCACCCGAAGCTCTACCCCTGGTGTCCAAGCAACTGACACGAAAATGGCCTGGCCGTGTTCTTTTCCATGGCATCGAAGTGGTGCGTAAAAAGGACGTGGCACGCTATGGGATGTCAACGGCGCAGAACCAGAGCGCGATCGACGCCTGTGTTTCGCACCTCAAGCAGGATGGAAGGCTGCTCATACTGCCAGAGGGAACGAGTGATCTCGGACCCAAACACTTACCCTTCCATTCGGGTGCAGCCAGAATTCTGCTGGCCAGTTTCGCTGCAGGAAAAGAGGTATCGGTCGTGCCGCTCGGTATTCACTACGAGCAGGGATGGGTGTTTCGCAGCAATGCGGAAATCGTCATTGGTGTGCCTTTTGGTCATGCGGTACTCGATACTGTCCCCGAGCGTGATCATCTGGACACGCTGATGCAGCAAATCACGCAATCACTGGAAGAAGTGGGTATCAATGTTGCCGACCGTCCGATGCAGAAGCGACTGGAGCAGACTGCCTATATTGCATGCCTGAATCCCCGAATCAGCTACTTTCGCGCACTCAAGGCTTTTGAGAGCGGTCTGCCGCCCCAAGTCCAGGTGGCCTGGCAGACATTGGACACATACGTGAATAAACACGGAGCAGCCATGCATTTAACTGTGCCTGTCGCGCCCGTAGGTTCCACCCCTGCCTGTATCGGGCTCTGGGTACTCACCGCTCCGGTCGTCGCAATGGCAGTAGCAGTCAATGCACCGCCGCTGCTGGCGGGGTACATGGCAGGCCATCGGCTCGCCGACGCGCCCAATGTCATCACATTGTGGCGGTCATTGGTGGGCGTGCCAGTAGCGATCATCTACTGGACAGCCATGCTGATCTTGAGCATCAAGACAGGCGCCTACTTATGGCTGGCGTTTTATGCAGTGATAACAACGAGTGGATTGCTTCTGTTTCGGAAAACATCCCAAATGACAGCCATGCTGAAAAATGCCTTGTTCCACTTCGGACTAAAACAACCTTTCCGGCGTCTCTACGTCACGATACAGGAATATCTGGCGGGTGTTTAGTCGGCTGCTGCTGCATGAGTGGATTTTCGGTGTCTATCTGCTGGTGATGGCCATCTCGCTGCTTGTGATGGAAGGTTTCTCGAAACTGGACACCCGGGTTTTCTGGGTACTACTGGCAGCCAATGCAACTGTGATTACGGCAAGCATCTGCCACGAATCCTCGACGCTTTGGCGAATACGCCTCGGTTACTATATCGTCGCGATGAACATTGCCTTCCAGCAGATGCGCACTGCTATACCTGCGCTTCGCGATTATCGTGCCGATACCGATCTGGAGGCCATTGATATCTGGTTGACCGGTGAGACGCCCAGCCTGATCATGGAGAGCTGGCTGCAACCATGGTTCAGCGATATCATGAGTTTTTGCTATTTTCTGTTTCTCCCCTATCTCGCGATCAGTATGCTCTGGTATCTGTTTTCACCGCTCCAGGTGGCCAAACGATTTTATGCAGGGCTGTTCAGTCTCTACGGCATTGGATTTCTGGGTTATCTTGTTGTGCCGGCTGCCGGGCCCTACCTTGCCATGGCAGACCGTTTTTCAGAACCTATTGAAGGAGGGTGGCTGACCTCCGTCAACGCATCACTGATAGCAGCCGGCAGCAACGGGACAGACGTATTTCCCAGCCTGCACTGTGCCGTGTCATGCTATCTCCTGTTTTTTGACAGGCGATTCAGACCACGGCGTTACCGCATATACTTGTTGCCGTGCATGGGGCTGTGGATTTCAACCATCTATCTTCGCTATCACTACCTAATCGACTTGATCGCTGGCTTCATGCTGGCTGCCTTCAGTCTATGGCTTGCATTCAAAATACATCCTAGAGATGAAAATGAAATACCTTTTACCGTTCGATGACTCAAGGGCACTCGATGTTGAGCTTGTCGGCGGCAAGGGCGCAAATCTCGCCTTCATGAGCCGCCATGACCTTCCGGTTCCCGGCGGCTTCATCGTTTCAGCCAATGCCTACCGCGATTTCATACGCGATCAGTCCTGGCTTGTACGGAGTGCCGACCGGCTGTCCGCCGATGACCCTGCTCGGCTACGCGAGGAGTGTATAGCAATCAGGGCACGTCTCGAACAGGTGCCGATACCGGAAGGCCTTGCCGGCGAGATTGAAACCTGGCTGGCACAAACCGACAGCAGTGGTTCCGCTTATTCGGTACGTTCGTCGGCTACACTCGAGGACACCGCCACCGCAGCCTTTGCCGGCCAGCATGAAACTTTCCTGAACTGCTGCGGTGCCGCTACGCTGATGCAGAAGATTAAAGCCTGCTGGCTTTCGCTCTGGGCGGATCGCGCTGCACGCTATCGCCACCAGCTTCACCTGCGTCATAGTGATGCGACCATGGCCGTAGTTGTCCAGCGCATGGTGTTGTGTGATGTTTCCGGTGTGGGTTTCACGATCAACCCCGTGTCTGGAAAACTGAACGAACTGGTCCTCGATGCCAACTACGGCCTCGGCGAGTCGATTGTCAGCGGTGAAGCAACAGTGGACCATTGGGTAATCGATAAGCTGAGTGGCGAGACGATCTCGGAAACCATCAGTGAAAAGACCACCAAGACCGTACCCACACAGGATGGTATCCGCGAAGAACCAGCCAATCCCGAAGATGCCAACGTCGCCTGTCTGGATGAAGCACGACGCCAAGCGGTTGTCTCACTGATGATAAAGATCGAACAGACTTATCAGTTTCCGCAGGATATCGAGTGGGGCTTCATGGGTGAGACGCCCTATATACTCCAGTCACGGCCCATCACGACTATACCTGAACGTTGGACCAGGGACGAATCCGCAGAGCGCTTTCCGACTGTTATTACGCCATTGACATGGGATCTGGTACAGGAAGGTTTTCACCGTTCCCTGAGTTACTCGTTCCATCTTATGGGATTCCCGCCCTACGAGGGTAGATGGTTCGCATTATTCGGCCATTATGTTTATGGCAACCAAAACGCCGTGGAAATCTATGGCAGTCAAAACCCGATACAGATCAATTCCATTGAGGATCTGCAGGCTGCTATCCCCATGATCCAAAAAAAGTACCACTGGGTACAGGAGTTACCTATTACCTGGCTGCGTGATCTTGACCATTATCTGTTGAGCATCGGCGAGTTGATGGCCGAACCGCTGGAAAACAAGAGTCTGTCCGAGATCTGGGAATACGTATTGAGAGTGAACACGCTCGGCTCGGATTACTTCCTGCCCAACATTGCCATCTCCCTGACCCAGTCGGCATTATATCGCCTACTGCTGGGATTCCTTACCTTGGTCTTCGGCAAACAGGATGCTCCTGCACGTTTTGACCATTTACTTGCCTTTTGCGACACGAAAACCGGCGCAATCAATACCGAGCTGGATAGCCTGAGCCGAGAAGCGGCAAAAGACCCCGGGCTCAGGACATTGCTGTCAGGAAACGATTCACGCGATATCATCAAACATGATCAGCTTGCTGACTTTCCTGAATTCAAGTCGCAATTTGAGACGTTTCTCCGCAACCACGGCCACCGAGAGATAGAGTTCGATGCATATCACCCGACCTGGGTCGAAGTACCGTGGGTTGTGCTCGATGATATTGTGATCGCGATGAATGCGCCGCAATCCTCTGATCCCTATGACAGGCAGCGCCACTTGAAATTGACCATGCAGGAGACAGAGTTCGAGTGCCTTCAACAGCTGCCCAAGGAACTTCATTTCTTTTTTCATGAACTGGTGCGGCTCGCCCGCAACTATACCAGCCTGGATGATCTCGAGCACTACGAGACCACACGTCTGACACTGCCGCTGCGCCGCGGACTCAGGGCATTGGGTGAGCGCCTGGTTGAACTGAGCGTCCTGGACGAACCCATGGATATATTTTTCGCTCATTACGAGCCATTGAATAATGCAATCCAGCAGAACGGCTCCGAGCAATGGCGTGCCTTGTCGAAAGCGATGCGTTTGGAAAAGGCAGAATATCTCGCGAACAAGGAGCGCACGCCCGAATGGATACTGGGTGAGGGTGAAGTGCAAACATTTGATGGAGAAAGCCTCGATGGTCTGCCTGGCAGCCCCGGAAAGGCGGAAGGGAGGATATTTCAGGTGCTGGGGTCCGACGATTTTGCACGCTTCCCCAGAGGGTCTGTACTGGTTGCCCGCACAACAAATCCAACCTGGACACCACTTTTCTACGATGCGGCCGCCATTGTAACTGAAAGCGGCGGACCACTGTCGCACGGTGCGGTAATTGCGCGAGAGATGCGGATTCCGGCAGTAACTTCGGTGCGTAATGCGCTATCGTTGCTCAAGAACGATCAATCCGTAACAGTCGATGGCACCACAGGCAAGATTTATCTTCGCACTGAGTAAAAAAGTATACTTGTATATTTGCTACCTTATTTTGCAATTGGGATAAAAAAGCGGTATTTTCCGAGCCTCGAAATAAACTCGCACCGTATCAAAACCCGATGGCCTCCGGGGATGATGTAGGTGTTTCCTCGTTGGGGGCCATGAGTTTTTCACGGAGAATCACCGGTGGAACATTCCGTCTTTATTCACACGAACCCTAAACAGATGCTGGGTGCGCTGCTGGCTGAGTTTGCGCTCCAACGTCATTCGCAGCATGGGGATAAGTTTGCTATTCGTATCATCAATACCAAGGATTACCCATTCTTGGCAGAGCACGAGGGTAAGACGTACCTGCGAGATCGGATCAAGCGAGTCTGGTTGAATGATGATTTACAATCCTTCACGCCGCTGCGCTTTATGCCGCCGGAACTCATGGGCTACCGGGGGCGGGCGATCGTTATCGACCCCGATGTATTCGCGGTCGGCGACGTGTGGGAACTGCTAACCCGGGACATGGAGGGCAAAGCGATTCTGTGCCGGTCCAAGGGAGGGCGCAAGGGTCGGTACGGTTGTATGGCGAGTAGCGTCATGCTGTTGGATTGCGCTCGATTGGCCCATTGGCGTTGCGAGCGGCAATTCAAGGAAATGTTTCAATTCGAGCGGGATTACATGGATTGGGTGTGTCTCAAGCTGGAGCCCGGGGAAACTATCGGTCTTTTCGAGAACGAATGGAACGACTTCGACCATTTGACCGATAAGACCAAAATGCTCCACAACACCAAGCGCAAGACCCAACCCTGGAAAACGGGGCTGCCCGTCGATTTTCGGCCCCCCGAAACCCTGAGCTTCATCCCTCCCAGGGGATGGATCAAACGCGCCCGGCGAGCCCTTTTCGGTGAATACGGTCTGCTGGGGCATTACAAGCGCCATCCGGATCCGAATCAGGAACGCTTCTTTTTCGGTCTGCTGCGGGCAGCCATGGCCGAGGGTGTGGTCTCGGAACAATTCGTCCGCGATGAGATGGGGAAGAACCATGTGCGCCATGATGCCCTCGAACTGGTCGAACGGGTGCTACCGTTGCCGGCGGTTTGAGGCTGACTCGGTGCGCTGGCGATGGCACGGCGTTGGTTATCCGTTCAACGCCCCCCGCCGTGGGCGCTCGAGGGTGATGCGCCCGAGTATCCGAAAATCGGGTTCAGACGGATTTCCACCAGCTGATCGATGGTGGCGATCTGGTCGTCGTCGAAGTAGTCACGATAGCCCCCCACCTTGGCACGGCGTACCTTGTAGGAATCGGGGTTTTTATGGTCCGCGGGCGCGACCCGGGCGCCACTGAAGCGAAAGAACCGCTCCTTCTCAAGCTTTTTCATGTTGTCGTAGGAGGCGTACTCGATGGCTTCCCTGACGTGTTCATCGACAGTGGGTGTACCCGTAGTTCGCAGGATCTCAGCGACGGCCTTGCAGGGGGCCGTGCGCATATCCTCATAGCGAACCATGGCGAGATGTGACAGCCGGGGGAACTCCGCGGCCCAGCCGTTGAAGTAGTCGATTATCCGGGGCAATCCCACCGCCGGGTTCATCATGAAGTCATAGATCACCACGTCCTCACCCTGGCCGGGATAGTCATTGATCGCTTTTTTCCAGGGACGCATGCGGTATTTCCATTGAAAAAACTGGGAGACGGTGATGTCTCGCGGGTCGCGCACGAGCAGGACAATCCGTTTGTCATAGAAGTCGACCTTCGTGTCCCAATGCTTGGTGTAGTCGCGGATATAATTCCCGTGGGTGAAAAACACTTTGGGCACCCGGGGATTTCTGCGGTGCAGGTTATCGAAACCCAGCAGAATGCCGACCGGCAGATCGTAGTGAATTTGATAATAGCGCGACAGCATGACCCGCAACCAGGTCCGGCCACTCTTTCCCCAGGAGACCAATACCCAATCGGCCCGCTGCAGCTTGCGATACTCCTCCCGTCCCCGCATCCAGCGATCGATCGCTTTTCTTTTCTCAAAGGGTAGTACGGCGATTGCACCCAGCACGGTATACCTTACAGCCTCGCGGATTAGTTCTGCCATCGCCTCACTCGAGTTGTCAATGAAAGTTGGTGTTATGTCGAGTTTAGTGGCGGGCGCTCGCCCGTTCACTTCCCGTTGCCCAGGGGTTCTAGTTGTCAAACTTAACCATGGTGTTATCATGGCCAATGGTTAAAGCGAAACCTAAAGGATCTCGTTGCCCATGTCCACCGCCATGTTTAATTTCAATGCCTTGGCGATCACGCCCCTGAACTATGAGCCCTTTGACCACATCGTGGTACCGCATTTCATCGAAGACGCGGCTTTGCAGGCCATCAATCGGGACTATCCCGAGATTGAGACGCCCCGTAATTTCGATCCCGCGAAACTGACCTTCGGTCCGGGATTCAGGGCGCTATTGGATAAGCTGAACTCTTCGGCCTTTTCCCGATGCATAGGCGAAAAGTTCGGCGTTGATCTCGAGGGCATGCCATCGACGATTACGGTCCGTCGGTTTTGCGAGAGCAGCGATGGCAATATTCACACGGACCATTGGTCCAAGGTCGTGACCGTCTTATTGTATTTTAATCCGGAATGGACCCATGAGGGGGGACAGCTCAGGCTTCTACGCGCCAAGAAAGACATCGAGGATTTTGCCGAGGAAGTACCGCCCCTGGCGGGTACATTGCTCGCCTTCAGATGTGGCGGCCGGTCGTTCCATGGCCATAAGACTTTCGTAGGTGAACGGCGTATGGTGCAGATGAATTGGATTCGATCGTCCAAAATGGCCCGATCGGTTCAGAAGTTGGCGCGATTCTCCACGCATAGCATGAAACGCCTGATACAGATCGGTCGTTGAAACCTGCCTCGTACCCATGAATCATTGTCGTGCCCTGGTGTCTTGAGGGCTGTCCAAAAGTGCCGCTCAGCCTCTCTACCTGAAGATAGACCCCGCCTTTCGTCGCCAAATCAATCTTTCAGCCGATGGCAACACGGATATTCTTTGGCATCCTTGCCCCTGGACGATTTGCGCCGACGACGTGCGGACGGTCATTGGCATCGCTTTTCCGAGGTGTCTGGATGCGTTGAATATGCGTATGTTTTTTACCTATGATCATTTGAAATTCCTTTATGAGCCATTTCCCATCGGGTTGGCCAAACCCCTCATGGACGCGGATCTCTATGGCGAATTCGTCGATCAGTTTCCACCGGTCGATACGTTTGACAGTCATGCGGCGGTGGGTAGGCCGGGAAAAAAATATACGCTTTCGGAGCGGGTAAACCCGAAAGCGTACAAGGCCTTCGTCCAATCCCATCCGCTGTGGCGAGAGTTTCACCGCTGGATCAAGAGCGATGAGTTCGTGTACGGGGTGATCGATATGCTGAGGTCCCATGACATCGATCTGGGTTATCGCCAAATGCCAGCGCTAACGCGGGTTGGGAAAATGCTCAAAGGGTTCGTTCGCGGCCGCCGATCGCCGCACCTGGAGCGGTTGAAGGCGCGGTTCGAGTTCTCCGCCCTACCGGTGGATGGGGGTCATGTCCGTCCCCATACCGATTTGCCATCGAAGATCGTGACCCTGGTCATCTCCATGATGCGCGATAGCGAATGGAATCCCGCCTTCGGCGGCGGCACCGATGTCAACCGACCGCGAGAGGACAGCCTGCGCTACAATGACCTCAATCGCACGGCGGACTTCGAGCAGATGGAAGTGGTGCATACCTTCGACTATACCCCCAATCAGGCGGTCATTTTCGTCAAGACCTACAACTCTTGGCACTCCGTAAGGCCGATGACGGGCCTTGGCCACCCGGATCTGCGGAAAACCCTGACCATCAATATCGAAAGGCTCTGATGGCAGGGGTCGAAAGTAGCGATTGCCAACGATGAATACATTACTGGTACTGGGATCCAAACCCGATCCTGCCCTGCCACCGAGACCGAGCTACGATGCCCTGGCCTGCGCCAATGCATCGGGGTACTCGGCGGCGAAGCACGGTCTGCCGACGCCGACCTACACGGTACTGTCGGCAATTCTGAGCTCGGGCATAGCCTCCGGCAAGCAGAGCTTGCGGGCTCTCGCCGGTCTCGAGACGGAAACGCTTTATTTTTTCCCCCGCCCTCCCGCCAAGCGCAGCGGGATCAAAACAGCCTTGCAGTTACCCAAGATGCTGACAATGACGCCCCAATATCTTCGTTGGAGATTGAGGACGCTATCCTATCGTTACCATCACTTCGTTGACTTTGGCTGGGACTACTACAGCCACTTGGTGACCGGTTTGTGTGATCAGGATGACCGGGTGATGGAACAGCTGGCCCGCAAGCAGCCCTCGACGGGCATGATCGCCCTGGCGATTGGTTTGGGGCTGCGGTCCTATGATCGCTTCATCCTGACCGGTTTCAGCTTCGAGCTGACCCACGCCTATGCCACTAACCCGGAAATCGAGCAGCGGGGTACCCAAGGCAGCCGGCATGCCGATACGGATATCACGGTCATAGGCTATTGGGCCACCAAATACGGCAACATTTTTACCACGGAGCCCATCGTTGCCGAGCGCACGGGGATTCCGCTGCTGGCGGATGCGCCGGCCGCGGCGGAATTGCGAGCCGTGGGGGGCTGTGAGCGGCGTTAGGTCCCGCTCGCCGTTACAAGCCCCCGGTAGAATTCAAGCATCAGCAGTGAGGAGAGAGCTTCCATGGCATCCTTCAAGCGCATTTCCAATATTATGAAATATGGTCTCGGCGAACAGGCCCGGGTCAAGAAAAAGGCTGCCAAGAGCAAGGCACGGCAGACGGTCTTCGAGTCCGATACCTGGAACCGGGACGGAACGCTGGCCCAGCGCAAGTACGCTTCCTATGACGATTACGTCGCCCACCAGGCGGGCAAGCTGGATAAGGTGGCGCACCGGTTGCGGGAGACGGAGGATAACGACTTTAGCGATTTCAAACGCCGGTTCGAGGCTTGTACCCCGCTGGCGGATGCGCGCAATGTGCTCTGCCTCGGCGCCCGGCTCGGCACTGAAGTGCGGGCGCTCCATGCCCTGGGGTATTTCGCCATCGGTATCGATCTCAATCCGGGGGCGGAGAATCCCTATGTGTTGCCTGGGGATTTCCACCGGCTGGTGTTTGCGGACCGCTCCGTGGATGCGATCTACACCAATGCCCTGGATCACGTATTCGACCTGGCAAAAGTCATCGCGGAGGTCCGCCGCCTGCTGCGGCCCGGTGGCCTGTTCATCGTCGACATGTTGCCCGGTTTCGAAGAGGGGTTCGTGCCCGGGGCCTATGAGGCCACCCACTGGCGTAATGCGTCCGCCCTCATCGAACAGGTGCGGGATTTGGGCGAATTCCTGCTCGAGGAACAGCGGGATCTCGGGCAGATAAGGCGTGATCGCTGGATGCAGGTGGTTTTTCGCAAACCCAACCGCGGGTGATGGGTCTCCGGGTTGAGGGAATCGTATCCTAATGAAAACAGCATGGCTTGTCCTGATAGCCGTTATCATCGCGGCGGTTACCTTCCTGGTGGGAGAGGGACTCTATGCCATTTCCCTAGGAGGGCGGTCGGGCCAGAGTCTGAGCTACCAGTTATATGACCTGATCGGTTCGAGAGCGAATCCAGTGGCTGACACGCCTCCCGGGATCAGAGCCGATGTGATCAATGACGAGAGGGCGTTCGAGTCGCTGCTGGAGGACTTCAAGGAAGATGGGGTGGGGCTCGGCAATACGCCCTATGACGTGCTCAGAACGCAAAGAGCGGCGCTGAACTACGATGAAGGCGGCTGCCTGCGGCAGAAACCCAACGCCGACAAGACCAGCAAGTTCCTGCGCACGACGCTGTTCGATCCGTTCAATCCCCCGAATGCCTTTTACGATACCGATGAAGCGCTGACGCCGGAGGTGTCGGCATTTCTCGACAGATACGGTATGCGCCGGATCTCATACCGTACCAACGAATTCGGCGAGCGCCTCACGTGGCCAGCGGTGTCACGGGAGCGCAAAGTGCTGATCGCGGGTGATAGCGTCGCCAATGGCGCCGGTGTGTCCGACGATGAGACCATCGCTTCCCGGCTGCAGCACCGGGACGACACCCTGCAATATGTGAACATTGCCGTCAACGGCTCCAAGGGATCGGATATTATCTGCAATTTGATGCGGGCGGGGGAGCGCTATCGGGGAGAAATCGAGAGAGTGATATTCGTGTACTGCGAGAACGATTTCAAGCCGGACAGACCCTTCGGGACGCCCGATGAGGTCGTGGAATGGTTGCGGACGTTTGCCCGGGAGCAGGGTATAGCGGAAGTCGTCATCGTCTTTGCGCCCTACATCTACAATGTCTTCCCCGAGGTAGCCCGCATCGACGGCATTCGGGGATGGGACCATAGCGACTTTTCCGCTGAAAAGCAACGGCTGCGGACACTGACCCAGGAATCCGGTTTTCGCTGGATCGACATGGGTGATCTGGGCCGGGAGGAGCTCGAGCGTGGCCAGTCCATTTTTGCCGGTTTGTCGCTGTACGTCGACAGCGTGCACCTCTCGCCCAAGGGTACGGAGCGGATCGCGGAGCGTATTTTGGGCGGTTGAGGTTGCTTTTTAGTGTGGAGAACGATCACGTCTAGGAGGAAATCCAATGCAAACCGCAAAAATGCAAGACGCCCTCTATGACCAATTGATGCAGCTTCCAGAAACCCTGGTGGGGGAGATTATCAACGGCCAGCTTCATACCCAACCCCGACCGACGATCCCGCACGCGCTCGCTTGCTCCGAGCTGCAAATCGAAATCGGAGGCGCCTACCAAAAGGGTCGTGGCGGTCCCGGCGGTTGGTGGATTCTGATGGAGCCCGAGGTTCACTTCGTGCGCGATAGCGAGGTACTGGTACCCGATCTGGCCGGCTGGCGCCGTGAGCGCATGCCGACGCTTCCTCGCGACCAGCGCTGCGAGGTGGTGCCCGACTGGGTGTGCGAAGTGCTCTCGCCCGGCACGGCAAAGAAAGATCGGGTGATAAAAATGCCGGTTTACGCCCGTTATGGCGTCCCTTACCTCTGGTTGGTCGATCCCCTGGCCCATACCCTGGAAGCCTATACCCTGGAAAACGGGCACTGGCTGATGCAAGGCATCTACAGCGACGAGACCAAAGCCAGCATCCCACCGTTTACTGACATCACCCTGGTCTTGGCCGATCTCTGGATCGAGGAGTGATCCAGCGATACTCTTCCCGCGGCCGTGTCGACATCTACAATCTGCGCTACCGGGGCTCGGTGGAGGACCGAGTCCACGAGCTACAGGAGGGCGCGTTTCCTCCCCGCATTAAAGGGGGCTACCAACTTAAGGCGGGACATACCAAACGCCGAATCTACCTGTAGGAGCGAGCTTGCTCGCGAATTAGGGCGGTTCGCGAGCAAGCTCGCTCCTACAAAGTGTCCCGGCTTACGTGGATACCCTTAAAGGGCGAGGTTTCCGCGCTGATTTTTCGATGAAAAATAGGCCACAGCGCACCGGTTCGCGATCCGACCCCCGCGGAACATTCAGGCATACGAATGTCCTGGCTCCCGGAAATAGAGGACTGAGAGGCTATCGCGAGCGACCGTATCGTACGGCAGGCTGCGTACGCCGTGCCAACTGTCCGCGCCAACCGCAAACGCGAACCCGGTATTCGGTACAAATTCGAACTTCTTGAGGATATCGAATTTGTCCCGGCGGCGCCACGGAATCAAGCGGTGGACGGACGTTCTGGTGTAGAACTCGGTTCCGGACTCGAGCTGTTTTGAGTCGGCCGGCAGATAGAGATGAAACGTAACGATCTTCTTCTCGGTATCGGGATGCGGCTTGATCCGGTAACCACCGTGGTCACGCAATAGTGCCGCAGTCGGATAGGATTCCAGGGACACAAGCTCCTCGGGGGGGCACTGAAATCGCTTCGTCAAGTCACGCGACAACTCGGCGTATAGACTGATACGAACCAAGTCCGAGAGAACCGCTGCGGAGAAGGTGCTCCAGAATTCTCCGCGTACCCGATCGAGCTTGGCGAATCGATCATCCTGGAGAACGAATGAGAACCGGGTGCTGCGACCATCCGGACCGACGGCGTCGGGATGAAAGAACTCCGAGTACATATCGTCCCCGGGCAGGTTCTCGACGAGCTCCCGGTAGAGCGATGTATCGAAAACGTTCGTCATCCTGAGATGGCAGAAGGGCTCTTGCCAGACCTTCGCGGCCTTGATTGCGGCAAGCAGCTGCGTCTCTATGCGCTTGCGCAGTGGCTCATTCACGGGGTACACGGATTCTCCTTCCTTATTTTTTCATGAAACTTGCGTCAATGGCCGCGATACCATTTGATTTCGGCAAATGCATTCTCTCAGATTTTGCCCATGGACCCCACCATCTCTACACTCAGCTCCAAACTGTCCGAACCATTGAGGAGCGCTTAATTCGCATAAAGAGAGGTTACCTTTCCCTATCACCAAACATGAGCTTAATTTGGTGCTCGATAACCTGTTCCGTGGAGAAAATTTTTGCCCGCTCCTGGAGCAGCGTGCGCGGCGGAGGATGATCCAGGACATTGTGAATAGCGGCCGCCAGCGCTTTGTCGTCGCCCACCGGCACCAGCGGCCCGTAGTGGCCATTATCCAGAATCTCGGCCGGTCCGCTGGGGCAGTCGGTGCTTACGACGGGACACCCGCAAGCCAGGGCTTCGATGAGTACGGTGGGCAGTCCCTCCCAGGCCGAGGACAGCACAAAGGCAGCGGCGTGACGCATGTACACGAAGGGATTGTCGGCAAATCCGGCGAAAACCACATCCGCGGCGATACCCAGCGTACCGGGCAGGGCTTGCAACTCGTCGCGGTAGGCACCGTCCTTCTCGGGATTGCGCACGTCGCCCAGAATCAAGAGCCGGGCAGGCCGTTCGGCCCGCACCCGGGCAAAGGCCCGCATCAGCGTGGGAAAATCCTTCTGCGGCTTGAGCATGCCGACGCCGAGTATCACGGGTGGCTCGCCCGCCGCGAACCAGGGGTGCGCAACGGGTTCATGGGCCCGGGCGAAGACATGGCGTCCGACAACCGGGTTGTGTAACGTGATGATGCGCTCTCGGGGTATCGCGGCATGGTCCGCGAGCTCGTCCGCTACGCCCGCGGAGACGGCGGCAATGGTGTCGGCCTGCAGGTACCCGTGTCGCAGCAACCGGGGCGGACAGTCGTAGCGCCAGCGGTGGTTACCGAGGGTTTCCGATGTCAATTGGTTGTGTTCGGTGATAATGACCCGCGCTTCGATGGGTGCCCGTTTCCGGGCCCACACGGAGATAAGATTGAAGGGCGCGGTCGCCGCCAACACGGCCTCGGGCCGGTGCGCTCTAAAGTAGTCCACGAGGCTGGGTAGATAACGCAACTTTCCCGACAACTTGCGGGTCAGGACCAGGGTCCGAAACAACACCCCGAAACCGCCGGGGTCCGCGGCGATCGCATGGGCGCGGGCACGCCAGGGCGAACACCGTTCGAGTTCGACGATCCGGGCCCGGGCGGGAATTTCATTGACCAAATCGCCCTGGACGCGGCCGACCACTAGATCGACGGCGAAGCCACGGTCCAATAGGCCCTCGGCGGAGCGCAGCATCGAGCGGGCCACGCCGCCGCCGCGAAAGCTGCCGAATACCAGGGCTATGCGGCGCGGCGCCCGGGTAGATCCGGACTCGATACCGGCATCCCTGGACGGAAATGGAACGGTGTTGGCTGTCTTATTCGTCATGGCGATCATGGATGGTGGATAGCACAGGTTGAGGGGCCGCTGCAGCGGGGCCCGCTGGTATAGGTACCAGGGTTTACAAAGGCAGCCCGATCGCGGTGAGGCATGAATCCGGGTCAGAGTTTCGCCGTCATGACCAGCGTCTCCCTCATGGCGGGGTAACGCCCCAGCAACCGTCGTTTGACCCAGCCGCTCGGTCCTGGATCGTCGATGGGATAGCTCGTCAGGAAGGTAAATCCGGCGGGCCGGCATCCGGCCCGGCTGATGACCTTGGCGAGGGTGTAGGGGGTAAACCAGTAGCGGTGATCCGAATTGATGCGTTCCCGGTGTTTTAAGGCATTGCGAAAGTTCTTGTACTTGAAGGCGTTCGGTACCGTTATGATCAGCTCTTGGATATGTCCGCTGTACTTTTGCCGTAATTTCTCCAGGAAGGCAACGGGATTATCGATATGCTCCAGGACTTCGCCCAGCAGCAGATAGTCCCAGGGGGTTTCGTCAATCCGGGGGATGTTGTCCTCCAGGATGTCCGCACAGTAGATGTCTTTCTGCTTCAATTCTTCTAGCAGAAATTTGACGCCGGCCGCATCGGTGTCGATACCGATGCAGTGGCTGGCGTTTGCCACCAGCTGCTCATGGAGCCAGTAGCCTTGGCCGCGTTTCTTTTCGATAATCGGCAAATGATCGCAACAGCCCACGTGGATGATCCGCTTGCCCTTGATCCGTGCCTTCAGCCAGTTGATACGATCGGATGCTGCATTCGGGTGGCTACCCGTGAAGCGAAAAGCGTATCCATTGGAGAATCTATCGCCCTGCAAATAGGTCTTCTCGTCATCTCCGATGTCGTACATTATGCTGAACTCACTACGGTTTCCAGAGTTATTTCAGATAAAGCGTTCAATATTGATCGTCAGCGTCTTGCGAAGCTGTTTCGAACCCGTGCCCTGGATGGGACGGACCGAATGCCAGGAGTTGAACGTCTTGACGAAGACGATGCCCTGGTTGGGGCTGAAATCGTAGGTGTGAATGATATCCATATCATCGAACTCGGCCATTTCGTTCAGCTGGTTATAGCCGTATCTCATGACATCCTTGGGTTTGTTGACGTCCGTGCCACCACCGAATTCGGCTGGCCATTCGTCGTCATCCAGGATGGAAACGATCAGGGTAGCAATCTTTGTCGGCGCGTCCGTGTGGGGTGGCAGATGGCCCTGGTCGACGGGAAGCGCGGAAAACTCGAACCGAGCCCGCAGCTTTGCGGCCGACGGGTGAATGGAGCCGGAGAAGTAGCCTTTGGTTCGCTTGACGAATCTCTCCAAGGGTGAACGATACCGATAGCCGAGATCGATATGGTGATCTTTGAGGGTATCCATGACGCCGTAAACGAAATCGTTACTCTTGATCCAGTGATAGAACTCTCGCCACAGGGGATCGCTTTTGACGTATTGTCTGAATACTTTCGGGTGTTCCTTCTCGGACAAGGTGTATTTGTTGCCGTACTTGCCCATTTCGCTGTAGCGGGCGAAACGTTCCGGGGACGGAAAATGAGCCACGAATTCCCGGTACAAATTTTCTTCCATGAGGGGTTTTGCGATTCCGATCGGGAAAGGGTCGTAGCGAAACTTGAGGTTGTCAAACAGAAAGAAGTTTTTGACCATGGCAATTGCTTGGGTCTAGTAAGGTTTGCAGCCAATTATTAGGGCTCGTAACGCTGTATATACCTGGCTTGCTTGCGGTTATCTGCAATGGCAAGCCTATATTGCAACTTTATCGGGAGCAGCCGTTTGTCGTTGTCGTACCCGATCCACCGTAGCTTTGGCCGCCGTCGTTGCGTTGTATAGGTGGAGCTCCTCCATCTCCTTGACCTGCACCGGCGTCAAAGCCAGGTCGGTATAGGGCGTAGTATCGCGTTCGACCCGGCGGCAAATGCGCCGGTATTGCCAAATCAGCCTTAGTAAACGGTTGTATTTACTGACGATTTCCCCTGCGTAGCGGCAATAGAAGGCCATGGGATTTTCAATCGGCATTTCAGGCCGTCTCGAGCGACGGTACTTGCGCCTGAAAAAACCGCCTTCCAGCGGGTGTACTTTCTCGAATTTCGCACAGCCGTAAAAGAGCAGCAGCGTTCTCATTATTTTGCGCGGCTTGATACCGCAGGCCTTAGCTCGGCGGATGAGGGTTTCGACATGGGTCGGCGTGAAGTAGAGGTCCCAGGCCTTCAGGTAGACATCTTGCAACTCCTGCTTGGACATCTGCGCATGGGCGGTAGTGACATGACTGAGATCGTAATTGTTCATATCCGGATCCATCGTCACCCGCTGTTCATAAAGTCGCTTATGATCGGCTGAGCCCGGCAGCGGGGTAAGAATAAATAACTCTAGCAGATCGATGGGCAGTTCCCGCTGAATGATTTG
>JAAUXT010048600.1_pt1 | contig 16856 bp, 14 predicted proteins | sample 7278171 | NCBI WGS metagenome assembly JAAUXT01 (sample SAMN14350112, study PRJNA611818) | marine sediment metagenome | isolation source: surface marine sediment (1.8m) | place: French Polynesia: Moorea | collected 2018-08 | reverse complement strand
TTTTTGTCTTTTTAGTAGGCTTTGTATACTCTTTTTCCAAAACAAATAAAGTAAAATGTAGTAAAAAAACTTTTGGCAAAAAAATTATATTTTTTTAAAGAAATCTACAAATTAATGTTTTTACAGAAAATTTTGAATTGTCACTTGTTTTGGGAAGGCTATGTTTCAAAATTATGCAGAACAATTGACCTCTTGCTTGAGCTAGATTTTTTTTTCCAGATGCTTTTTCTATTGAGGCTCTTGGGCCTTTTCAGGGTGAGGTCAAATTTTTTTTCCAGGTTTTTCAATATTTTTCCAGGTTTTTGTCCCAAAACCCCCTGTTTTTCCAGGTTTTCCAGGTCTGGCCCTGTTTTTCCAGGTTTTCGAGGTGCAGTGGGAACCCTGGCCAACGCATGGGACTCAAACCGGTAGAAGCTGAACTCACTCACCATTGCTCCTCTCATCTCCTGCACCACATCACCAAACTCCATACTCTCCATTGTCTTTGTAACAGCAAGAAAGACTCAAGTTGGAGTGGCCTGTTCTCGAAATCTACACCAATTTATTTACCATCCTCAGAATGTCTTTGCCACTCGTTTTCGCGCAATTTCCGACATGGACTTCCGGAACCCGACAGGAGGCTCGAGTGTGGAAGAAATATACGAAATTCAGTTCATTTTGTTCCAGCCGATGAACATCGAATTCCATAATGCTATATAATATTTATCCAATTGAACAAATAATTTTACAATCTCAGTCGAGAACTGAAATTGCAAAGCATTTTTCTTTTGTTGGAATTGAGTTTTCTCATTGGGTCTGTCAAACCTGCGGTCCACAAACATTGGCGGTGTGTCTGACGACTGGCTGAGGAAAGTTTGAAAAAGGATTTTACGTAGCACGGTAGGTTTTTCCTTTTCAGGTTTTATTACCAGAAAACGTTCCGCAGATTTCGTAGTGTGTATATTAGAGATTTGTCTGGAGACTTGAGGATGCAACCAAGTGTCTGACAGAGACTGACAACTCCAGATCTTGGACTGTCAAGTTTAGAGATCTTGGTCCAGAGTGTCAGTTTGAGATGGATTGCACGTGTCTCTTGAGTCTTGAGTGTGAAACAACACGAGTGACAGATCACACTTCCGTGAAACTGGGTCAAAGATGACTGCTCACCATCAGGACACTGCGAAGGCAAACATCGCACGGGCGGTGTCCTCCCCCCCCCCCCCATGGATCCACCCCTGCTATGACATGACCACGGTGCTAAGGAGACGGTTCAGAAGCATTTTGAAGCACTGCCAGGCTGTTGTGCACAAGAACCAAGTGAACCTTCGTAAGTTAAGAGTGCACAGACCATCACAACTAACTTGGAACTGTACGAGTTTGTCACCTGCTCTCACGGCTCCAATGCTGTGCTGAGGGTTGGGCAATCTCTGCTTTGCGCACCTTTCTGACGTACCTTCACTCTCTACTTTCCCACCTGTCATGCACATACTGGCACTACGACCACCCAAAAGTTTAAGCTGGACAGGTTTCTGGGTTGCCCCCCTCCCCGGTACCACCACTACCCACAAATCTTTGGACTTTGACATTTTGGTGGGCTGATTTTGGGGTTTCTGGGTGGAGCCTCACAAATTTGTGGATTTGGGAAACTGACTTAGGTCTCCAGGTTACACGCACACGTACACACTGGTACCACCACCACCCAAAATTGTTTGGACTTTGTCATTTTTGGCAGGCCTTCCAAATTTTGGGTCTCGAGACCCCACCCCCACCACCACTCAAAACATTTGTTGGATTTTTGTCAGGTTTTGCAGGCTTCCAACTTTTGGGTACCACTACCCAAAATTTTGGGGCCTTGTCAGTTGTTTCAGCGGATTTTCACTTGGACTTTGCTTTGGATGAGCGCAGGCTCGAGCGGCTGACGGTCTGCTTGAAAGTCTAGTTTGGTCTTGAAGCAACGCCAAAAGGGAGAATTTCAAAAGCAAAGTGGTCCTGACGTCAAATCACTTTCGGATGCAAGAAATTGAGAGCTTTTGGTTCTGATTCCGAGGAGACAAGCTGGTCGTCGTGGGCAGTGTGTTTCATCCATTTGTTTGAGAAGAAGCCTTTTATGGCTTGTTCGTGTGCTGCGTGTCAAAACATTGTGTTGGTGATCGTGCACATCACAAATGTGTGGAGCAGAAGTATATCTCCTTGCGCACATCGATGTTTACACTTTAGGCATTACATCAACTGCCTGCATGATACGGTACACACCAGGATTGCATTGTGGTGATAATCTGTTTTCCATTCATACCATTTATGGTAACAGAGATCCCAGTGGTAAGTAAAGTGGGACGGCTGACATTGAAAGATGTATTCACCTTTTGTACCTCGGTGTTTGTTTAGCTGTCAGCCAAGCGGAAAGCTAGTACAACGCGTATTGCAATGAGTGAGAGACAAATAAATTCTCCAGGAAAACTCCACATTTTTGAGCACGACTGGACTAACTCAGTGAAGGATCACAAGCGAAGACGTTTTTGTCTTCAAAACCAAGTCGGTGTTTGATTTTCCTGAAAAAGATAGAGTTACAACTTTTCCGAGAGTTTGAAAACAAGTTAAATTTCACATTTTTTATCTGAATAATTCAAAACAAAAATGTGTGAAAAAAATCAACAGCTACCGCAAGCGTGACAAGAACGATCTGTGTCGTTGTTCTGTGTGCGCCAGTCTTGATTTTACAGAAGTTTGTGTTGAGTTTCTTGGCATTGAAGATTTGTGACTTTCTCACGACTGTCTGGTTGTATCTTTGACCCGACGCGATTTGACAACGATTTATGTTGGTTCTCTGTTACATGCTTGATGAAGTTTTGGGATCAAAATTTCAAAGTGCAGTGAGTTTATTCATCGTTTACCGCGAAAAATACGAACATGCATGGCAACTCCGGAGCAAAGAACATTCACTGGTCACGAGTGGTGGGTTTGATTGGGATAACTTAGCATTTGGAAACAGACAGGGGTGTTGTTTTCTTGCACAACATGGAAAAGAACTCTCATATTTGGGTTTTCAGGTAGTTTTGAACAGTGTTTGTCGCAGCAGAGATTTTTTGCTTTTCGTGTTGGCGCAATTCCAGACAGGCAGTTGTGTTGTGTGGTGTAAGCAACAGTGATAGCTGCACATAAACAGACAAATGTAGGGAAGTGCCAAATCAGTGGTTTCATTTCACCAGTTGATCCAATTCGTGAAGATTCGGTGTCCAGTTAAAGAGAGTGAAGAGAAGGAGGGAAAGAAAAATCAAGGATTTTGAGTGAATGAGACCGTAATCGTGTGAGTTGTTGGAACATTCTCATGACATCCGCTGGAACGTTTCGGTTCGTATGCATGACATACTCGTACACACAAACACGCACACGCGCACACACGCTCACACGTACATACTCGGGCGCCCACTTGAACATTTTGTTCTCGAACGTTCAAAAGTTGGGTGGTAAAATTGTCTTGCCGGGAATTGCGAAGAACTCCCACCCAGGATTTACGTGCAGATGCACACCGTCAGAGGAAAACTGCTTCTTGAAAGTCGTTGAAAGTTCATTTTCGAGCCTTTTCCCACTTTTTGTTTTGGTAAACCCTCTGACAGACCGCAGAAGGAAACGTTTGTTGGTTGAGAAAACGAGATACATGTCGAGCGTGCAGATTTAGCCCATTTGGAGTGCCTCCGTTTTGAAATTACTCCAGCCAGAAAAAAGATCAAACGCTCGTGGGCGCCGCTTTTGAAAGATGACAGAGTTGCGGGTGGTGTGCTGTCAGGCACGAAAGGCACGGTCGCCTGAGGTTTGCAAGTGTCTGTGCTCTGAAGTCCAAATGTTTCCTCACAATATTTCCTTTTCACACACTCGTTGGACCAAATTATCTTCTGTACAGGTTGCAGGCAGCTTGCTGATTACGGAGGACCGACCATGTGAACTCTAAATCCTTGACAAGCCGACCAACAAGGACATACTCGCTAAACAATTGAGCAATGGCGGCCCAACCAAGCGACCGAGTCAGTCAGCTACTCACAAGACATCAACACGGATCTCCCTCGTCAATGGTTCGTGTCTTTCCTTGTTTGGCAGTGTGGAACACGTCTTTCTTCAGGCAAAGTGTAAACAGTCGAGTGGATCGGTTGCTTTTCTCAGTCGCTTTTCTCAGCTGCCCTTCTGCGTGCGGTGTTTCGGAGTGTTGGCCGTGGAACGAGTCCGCCAATTCACATCAGTGAATCAGGGTCTCACTCAGGACTCCAAGGTTTCAGCAGCAAGGTCAATAAAATAACTTTGCCCTTCTGTTTTCAGAAAAGGGAGCGTGTCTCTTCTCCAACTTCAGGTACGCGTACAATTCGCAAGCGCGCGGTTCGCCGAAGGCGTCCCACCGCGCACTTAGTGCAAGCACCATCATTACAAATGTGTGTGTGTGTGTGTGTGTGTGTGTGTGTGTGTGTGTGTGCACTACTGCCTTATGTGCGTGTGTGTGTGGGGGGGGGGGTGAACAGCCATAGCCCTGGTTACAAGTGCCAGAGCCTTGCCTTGTCAGTACTGCTGGACCCAGGGTAAGACCTGTGCTGTGCGTACCATTCTTGTTGATCATGCCAAAAGCCAAAGCAGCTCCAGCAGAGTTGGATTCTGTGTCTGTTGGTAGTTCTGAGACCAAAAAGTGTCGTTTTGTTCAAATCAAAACTTGCGGGAACACAGCTGTTTCCCCGAACTGAAATGACCAGACATCCGTGCCTCCTCAGTTGGAGTGCCTTGCAATTTCACAACACCAGAACGAACACAAGCACTTCCAGCTGTATGACAACAATCTCTCTTTACAGATTCCGATTCTGCAAAGAAATTGTTACGAGACGATGGGTCTGCGACGGGCAAAGTAAGTAACAGTTCAAGTTTTTGGTTGTGCAACGCCACAGAGTCGACAGTTGTGTTGTGAACGGAGGAACAGTTTGAACATTCAACCAGACCAAAATTTAGATGGTTTGAGCCGCACCTATTTTGGAGCAACTCCTGACACGCGCCGACTGCGAACGCTTTTGTCACACTTTCCCAGAATAGTGTGAATGGACCCTTCTTGCTCACTCCCTGGCCCGTTCCAAGTTAGTTGGATGGCCGTCCGGGAAACACAATTTTCAACAATCAGGACCCTGGGTCACAGGAACGACTTCTCACCCTCGAAAGTGATCATTGTAAATCTTGCCAATTGAGAACCCCTTCCTGGAAGAAACATGTACTGTTTGTATGCCCGGGAGGGAACATTTCTGTTCGTGAACATGCGGGTCGTATTGCCGGCTCGGTGCGTGTCTGTACTGCGAAGTGTTCTTGTTGTTTTTTTTCACATTGTGGCTTTTCTAGTTTTTAATGCGAGCTGCAAGGCCAGCTTCGGTCCACCAGGATAGCTTTGATGCAAAGACGGTACAGCTTTTCATGAGACTTTTTGCACTGCAAATTCCATGTCCGATTGTGTTGTGCTAACAAAACGTCTTGTACATAACTGTGTCTGACATGCACGCTTGCTTCATCGGCAGTGGATAACTTGCCGGGGCAAAAATGACTGGACGCGTTTACGTTGTGTAGTGAGAGTGACACTGCGGTCGCAGATGGCTTGGGCGACGCAAAATACACCAGGCTTTTCCTGTTGTGTCTGTCTGTCCACCCTTGCACAATGCAGCCCCCACGGCCCCTCCCCTTTGGGAGACCAAATCTAGGAACTTGAAAACAATTGTCAGACCGACCAGAAGCACAGTCAGGAAGAAAGCTCGGATGACAGGTTGGCTAGCAGTGAGTTTTGCCGGATTCTTGAGAACGTCATCCCTTCAGCCAAATTGCCACAAGCCTTCACAATTGAAGAACAGTTGAAAGTTGAAAGTCCCTCAGATAACACGAGTTTCGATGGGCTCTAACATTGCTCACACAAGTTCCAACTGCGTTAGAAATGACCTTGAGGGAAGGGATAATTCAGCTCAGTTTCAAGCTTGGCAACTGGGTTTGGACATCCACTTGTAAGTTTGGTGGACTCAACAGCCAGATCAGGTGGCTGACGAAATCTGGTCTGGTCAGGTTTCTTCCTGGAGACCTGGACCTGGGCTGAGGTCAGGCGGCTGGAGGGCTAACTAAATCAGGGACACGATCAGTGATCTCAGCTGAACCTCTTGGGAGGCCACTTTGGTTGCCTTGAGAGTTTCTGATTTCCTTTGTATTGTCTGTGGAAACACCAAATCATACCACTCGCATTGGAATTGTCAGTGATTTTTCAAGTGCTGGTCTTTTGGTTCTGGTTTGTGTTGAAAATCATTTGGTGGTAATCAAAATATGACCTGAGTTTGGATAGTTTTGGCAAAGAACAGGAGCGAATCATTGGTGAAATTTCCTGTGTGTTTCCCTTTCCTTGACTTTGTTGTGCTTGCTCGCTTTTCTTTTTGTTCATTTGTTTGAACAGAAAGGTAAAAGTGCACCTCCATTTTCATTCTCGTAAAGACCACACACACACAGACGGACACACACGCGCGCGCGTCAACAAATAATAATTTCCGCATTCATCAGCGCAACAAAGATTTGCAACAAAAAATTGATGAGGGACAGTTTTGTTGGGGTATTAACTTCGGTTGTTGTCAGTTGACAAGCTTCTTGTCCAACACGGGTGTTCTGCTGGATACCACATGCTTCATAACACTTTTTGATGGAAGAGCGCTGCAATGCACGCTGGGTACGTTGTACAGATCGTGGGATTTTTCGCTTGGCACCAGCAATAGTTCGTCCCACCTCAGTGGAGACCGATGCCAAATGTTTCAGCAGAAGACAAACAAGTATTGTCGTCAGCGACATTTTGTGCTACAAAGTGCTGTCATTATAAAAGGATTTTGCTTGTCGTAACTTTCTCACGAAATATGACTTTTGAGATCTGAATATTCGTGTGATATGAAAACAAGCCTCGTCTGTATTGTCCGATGTAGGCTGCTCTGTCCTCCGTGTTGCGCAAACCTGCCAAGCTCCAGCTGGACCGAACCAGCGACGGGGTGAAGCGACACTCGCAACTCGCTCCAAACATCCTGAGAAAAGTAAGTTTGTCGTCCAGATTGTTCACTTCAAACGCGGGCGAAACAAAAGGTATCGCTGAATGTTTCAGCTTTTGACAGTCTAACACAGTGGTCATGGGCCGTTTCTGCAGCACGAGACGTACCCCGTTGCAATCACCAAGTTCATACAGAGCTTGGTTCAGCAGTCTGATTTCCTTCACCGTCTTCGCCGACTCCGTTCAAACTTGCTTGACATGTACGATGTTGAAAATGGTAAAAATGCGTTTTGTCTCCGGCTGTGAGAGTATTGAATGGAGCTTGATTCACAGGACGATGTCACATCTAAGATCCTTTTGTGGGTGACGGTTTCAGTTCGTGGGGTATTCTCGTCTTCACAAATTTTGATTCGATCGCACTTGAGTCGAATGTGAAATGGGTGTGTGGTGTTCTGTGACTTGCGGCACAAAGTCGTCTCCGGAAGTGCAAAGTTTCTGCGTTTGCATTGGCACAAGAAGTTGCACGCGCGCACCTGGGGATGCATCGCGCGTGCAGGTGCGCTGCAGAAATCTCCTTTGTCTTCCCAATGGCCCTGATGCCTGCTTGATGTCGGGTGTATTGATGGCATCAGCAAACTCCACCATGCATGTCGGAGCCTCCAATTTGTGGACAAATGCATTGCAGCCAAAACACTGATGTCGAATGCAGACAGTGTACTAACAACGTATTGATTTGTGGCTTTGCTGTGCGCGCACTTGAAAAAAAGAGTACAACGCATTTGGTGCGCAGTGAATGCACACAGCAACTGCAGTAACGATCAGTGACAACTTGACGTGCAGACCTGCACAGTGGAATCTGTGCATCGTTGCTGGCACAAACTGAAATGCAAAGGAATTTCTTTGTGTCGGTGTTCAGATAGATCCACTTGTGAACACTTGAAAGTGCACGTGCATTGCGAACAAAACGGATTTTACGTCAGAAAACCACGGAAGCACTGGGTTCTCTCAGTCGAGCCTGGAATACAAATCACGAGCCGGTGACGTATGGAAAATGGGATCGACATCGTTACGCACACGTGGAGTTTGAGAGGTCGAGTTGCAGGCCACGCGTGTCACTGCAGGATCTTCAGTCAAAAGCGTTGGGTCTTAGTTTTTCCTCATTTGGTATTGATTGGCGCAGCTCATTGTGCTTGTCGTACGCGACAAAGTGCTCGTAATTGGTGTGGGTTACATGATGTGGTATCCATCAATCATTTGGGCATTTGCAGGGGGGTTATGCAGTCTCTCCGTTTTCACGAAAGTCTATGAGGAAATTTTTGCGACTGTTGTCAGGTGCGATGTTGAGTTGCAGACTTTGGTCGCTTTTGGAGACCTTTTGACTTGGGCTTGAACACAAACTTTTCCAAGGCAAAACATCGGCATGTTGCTGTCTGTCGAAATTGAAGTTGCTCTGTTTCTTCTGTTGTGTTGTTCTTGGTAAATTTGGACGGTTTGATTTTTGTTTGCGTGAGTCGCCTGGTTTAATCGAGTTGAAAGCCGTGTGTGCCTGTGTGGACAGGTGATCGAGTCTGGATTTGGAACAAAGCTGCAGAGACAAGCACCAAACATTTTGACTGCAAACACGCAGAAGCGGATGCAAAATGCCATAAAATTACCATTGCCTCATTGCCGATGTTTACTGCCTGTATCTCTGGCTGAACTTTGTGAAGGATTGTGATTTGCAGGTGTGAACATGATTGTTCAACAGCAACTGAGTTATTTTCCCGGAAACGCTTTTGGTACTGCTGGGTCGTGAACACCGCGAGCTTCATCCCGTTTATGGATCTGTCACTTGCCAATCAAGTCGAGCCATTGTGTTGAGGACATCAAAAAGAGTCAGCTTCGTTGTTCCCAAATGGATCTGGCGTTGTGCATTGATACTGGGCAGTTTCAGTAAACCTTTCGTGAAAGGCTGTGTGCCTCTTGTTTGGTTCGTTCTCTTTGGTATCTGACAATTTGGGGGCTGCTTGATTTGTTGCTGCGGCCCCGCAGGCTGGCGGTACAACTCAAAGCAACTTCCGTACAGTGGATTTGAGTGCTGACGGTGAACTAAATTGTGGACAGATAAAACGGTGCTGATTTGAAGTGCAAAATTGATCTCCTGTAAAAGAAAAAGAGCTAGTACCTCACTGAAACTCCTGAGCATCACAGCACACTGCTGTTAGATTGCTTCATTTCTTCATTTCATCCTGACTGGATTCTTCTTGTCATCACAGGATAAATAATGAACAACTTCACAAGGACAAATCGAGCAGCACTGCAGTTTCAGTTTGATGTCACAATGGTGAGATGGACAGCTGGATGGACCTTGAGGGGCTGAGACGCCTTTGAGAAACACAGGAAACAAAAAGGGGAGCGGATCTTGTTCGTTCGGTGAAAGTGTTGGACGAATTGACATTGTGTGCGCAGCCAAAGGAATCAGAATGAGGTTCTTTGAACGAAGGCAGAAGAACCTCGGCTACGTTGCTGCCATCGCGTCCCAGGTAAACCAGCATTTGTTTTGACACCAACATGAGCGTGTCTCAAAAAAGATGACATCAACATTTGAGACAGACAACAATGGATCTGAACAGGGTTGGACCCAAACCAAGGTTGCAAGACCATGCAACGGCAGGGTGGCACAAGTTCACAAAACCGTTCCAAAATGTTATGTGGTGACTCCGACTGTCACTCACGTTGAGCTGTGGTACCTTGCGGTATGTGCGGACGTTTCTGGCGCAAAGCCTTGCAGAATGCACAAACACCCCAAAACTAGTGATCTCACATCCTTGTTGATTCGAACCAAAACCAAGAGCTCAACTCCTTTTTTTTTTTGTTGTCAAACGTTGCATGCGAGCAGAGTCACTCGTAACAAAAAGGCAATGATTTCCGAAATTTCTTTTCTTGGGGAGGGGGGTTATGACATCTAACATCTGAGACATTTGAGAAGTCACCTGCTGTAGAGGACAACGTGCTGAGAATGGTGGACTGTTGCGTTGTTTTGTTTGCATCTTGTGGCTGGAGTTCAGTTCCTCGTCCTGAGTAACCTGGCGCAACTTGTTTGTGGCCTGTTTTACGTGTGCAAAGGGACCAAAACCTTCAATCATTTGACAATTAAGCTGCGCACGTTCGGACACTTCCCCTGAGAACCGAAAATAAACTGGATCTAGATTAATAACGGGGGTTTATTAATCACCATCTGAGTTGATATACGTACGACAGGAATGTTGATTCGAATCAGTGGAGCGATGGGGAAGTTCAGTCGGATTAGAAACGTGCCGTTGTGTTGCTTGGCTTGAAGTGAAAGTTTCACCCTGGTGTACTTGCAAATTTCCAGACCAACGAAAGTCCTTCAGAACATTGGGGCCAGATCACATTTGTGACAGCAGCACACAGATCGCACCTTTCACAATTTGAAATTTGACAGAAGCAGTCACACTCGTTGGCGAACTTTGAGATGAAGTGTGCGCACAAGGCGAGAGCTGAAGTCCGATCGTAAGGTGCTGCTCTTCTTGTTCGAGTTCGAGTGTTCCATGTTCGTTGTCTGTGAAGCAGCGTCACTGTGGATTTTGTGGACATCTTGCACAGCTAATTACAAGTCATGTTTGTCGTGCCTTGTGCGATACGGAGCAACACGAGGTCGACTCACCAGGACTACGATAACATATGTCGCCTGTGTTCTCGCAAGTACTGAGCACCGTCCTCAAAAATGAGTGCGACGCAGTTCGAACATGTTAAATCTCCACGTTGGTGTTGGTGCATTGTCCTGTTTTGTGTGACGGGATCTCTTTTTGTGTTTCTGTGAATAACGTTGCTTCTTTTCTCCACCAGTTTGAGCCGAGCGCGGAGCCGGTGCGCGGTTTGAGCTACAAGCAGCAGGAGAGCGACGCGGCGCCGCCGCTCAGCTTCGCGACGCCGCCGCCGCCGCCGCCGCCGCCCGCGCCCCGACCAGCCGTGACCTTCATCACTCAGGACGACGCTGTCATCAAGGAGAAAAACGCGCCACAGCTTGACTTGACGGTGCGTGTCAAAGTCTCAGTGTTTTGTGAGTGGAGTCACCATTGTTGTCAGAAGTACTTTGGGAATTTGCTTTTGTCTGGACGTTACCCGCATTGTTGGTGTTCTTGTGTGGCACTCTTATTCATGCATGCCCCGCTGGAAGTTTGGTGTGCAGTGTTTTACGTGTGGTCTTTCCTCCTTGTGTAGAAGTCCGATGCGAAGGATGACGAGAAGGATGGAGAGCCAAGCGAGATTCCAGCGGGCGCACCTGAGCCTTCACCGACCTCAGCCTCACCCGCAGCCACAGATCCTTCCTCCCTGCAACATCCCTCCACTGCACTGCCCGCTTCCAACATCGAACGTTCGGCCTCAACTACCGCGGGAAAGTCCCCCACTGAGAGGCCCATGTCTCCTGAAGCACCTTCGCTCTCACCGGAAAGATCCGTTTCGCCGACCAGAGAAACCGATTCCCTCTCCTCGCGAGAAAGACCGATGTCTCTTCACGTAAACGATGAACAAGACGGAGGCACAATGAAGGGGCAGTCCGCCTCGTACGGGGAGTTAGAGGACTCACTTGCTGACCTGGACGCCCTGGTGGATGGGATCGGCGCTGCCAGCGAGGTGCCAGAGACAACTGAGGTCAAGGTACACATTCACGATTTGTTTGAAAGTCACTGACGCACAAGTGCAACGCCCAAGGCCTTCGCGTCAGTGTGTCGCCCTTTCTGTCGGTGTTCAAACTCGATGGGGTCAGAATCTTTCAAGTCGTAAGAAAGTCGTTTTTCTTTGCTGCTGCTGTTTCGTTTCGGAAACATTTTTCAGGACTTCGTCGGGCTTTGGTCTCGATGTCTTGGGCAGCTTCTGACAACAAATTTTGAACTGTTCGGGGTGTTGCCTTGTATTTGTGTGAACACTGTTGGTTTCAATCCTTGAACACCCAATGACAGTTTCGTCTCCAGTGATGTTGTCATTCCCTCCACACGAACATTTCAGAATTTTCTCAGTCGCTTCGTCTCAGTGTGCACGAATTATTTTGTGTGCGCGTGTGTTTTCCTCAGGTCTATCAATTGTGTTTTCGATACAATATTCTGTGTGTAGTTTGTCAAACTGCGTCGCAGATCAATTTCTCTACTCTCTTCCCTGTTGATCATCTGAATTTCCATTCGCGAAGGACACGGGCTGTTGAATCTCAGTCTTCGCAGACGTGCCCTGCGATTATGACATTCAACCTGAGCTTTTGGAGGCGAACGCCGGGCCATTCTGCCTTGGTAACATATGTTGACATTATGTTTTGGCCAAGAAACGAAGAGCAAGATCCTGAGTGGGTCTCGCTGTGCTCGAAACGTTGATGCGGGATTCCGCACAACCGTGAATTCTGGAGCTCTTCCCTGGCGTTTTCTTTCAAGTGTCTCGAGTCCAGACAGTTCAAATCATTTTTTTGTTCAAAGTTTGAAAGTGGGGTCCCAATTGCCTGTGAGTTGTTGAACAGTTTGTGGAGTGGAGCCGCCTCCGGTGATCAACGCGGCCAAGTCTGGTAATCAGCTGAGACTCGACAAAAAGTGTCCGGTGCGGCAGCTGGTCGAGCGACCATTACCATACCGCCGCTGCATATCCATTTCCGTTTTTTTTTTCGGCTGGGGAGAGAGGAGCGCGGTCGGGCGTTGTGGTCAGTACATATCGGGAGCAAAGATGCGGACTCGAGTGACCGCATAGTTGGAGCGTGCATCGGTGCGCGGGGCCTCGACGAAGGCGCGTGCGACTCTCGGGGAATGTGCGTCAGGCTTCGCGGGTCCCTCCCCGTCGCCGCTGCCAGGAATTTCTCTGTTGACACAGACCCCGTGGGGAGGCACCGGGAACATTGACTGGCTGCCATGGAGACGAATCTCCTGCGGATGAGATTGGAAAATGAATCCTGATCAACTGTCAGTCGCAACTTGAACCAAGAAGCAGACAACATGTGTGCAGTCTCAAAAGAATAACAGCAGTTTGAATTGTTTTGCACCCCAAATCGTATTGGTGTTGATTGCTTTGATGAAAGAAACCCGTGTGGTGAGAGAAGGAAAAATGTTTGCTGCCGTGGAAACTGGAAAATTGCGGAGGACTTGGTGTTGCTGGGCGGAGTGTTTGGATATCGTGGAGTAGCCATGGGAACGCCAGGCGCAGCAGACGACGCGGAGTGTGAGATCAGCATCGGGCCGTTCCGCCTGCAGCAGGACCACGAGAAGATGAACGTCAACGTCAAGTCGCTCGTGTCCATGTTCGAGGAGCATGAGGACGGCGGCGGCGACGAGACCGGGGCGGCGCACGGCGTGGTGTGCGCCGCTACAGTCGCGAAACAACTCCCCGACATCGTGCAGTGCTCCGCGGCGGAGTTCTCTGCTGGAGCGAGCGGCGGCTCCGCCACAGCGGCGCAACATCAATGCATGAAACCCGAAAAAGTGATTGACGACGAGGATCCCCCAGTCACTCTGCTTGCTGTCAAGAGGACGGACTCCAAGTCCAAAAGAGCTGAAAAGGAAGCGGCGGCGACCAAGGATGCAGGTGGTATTTTGCCAGATCGACCGCATTTCATCAAAAACAACATTGTCACCAAGTACGTTGTGAGAGAGAAGATAGGGCATGACCTGAGACGGTGCTACAGCGACTCTTGGGGCACGTACGGTTTGACCGATGATGCAAGTCTTCTGGAAGCTCTCAAGGATGTCATTGACAAGCCTCAGGCTGCGGGTAAGGGAGGGAAGGGCGAGAAGAAATCCAAGCGCATCCGCCTGCCGAAGAAACCTCCAGCACCAACCAAACCGTTCCAAGAGCAGGTGAAGGACATTTTCAATCCGGACAAGGCACAGGGACCTTCGCCTGGAACTTCTTCGTCCGACTCCGAGAATGACTCCGAGCACGGCTGGGGCAGAAGAAACCTCGCGGCGAAGCCACCGATTGGCTGTTCAACGAAATGCAAGGGGAGCTGCGAGGGCAACTACAGCGTGGTGCGGGCGGCGGGAGGGTTCGGTGGCGCCACCTGTCCCGTCTGCCACTGCAGCCTCGAGGAGCGCGGAGCCGCTTCCGGCGCCGCGGCGCAGAAGAAGCGCAGCGCGGGAGACGGAACCAAGAAGCAGCAGCAGCGCGCGCTGCCCGCCTCGGCGGACGTCGTCAACATCGTGTTGGTGGAGACGACGACGCAACAGCGACAGTGGCCGCCGCCAACCGTCGTCAAGCTCGAGGCGAAGCCGCCGAAGATCAAAAAGCGCCGCAACGAAACTATCGAGAGAAAAGTGTTTGAGGTTCGTATGTGCCTGCGTGCTGTTCGATTCAAGTTAAACGCAGCGTGCTGGTTTTGCGAAATATGTTTTGGCATTGTCTGCCCAATTTTGTCTCTCAAACTGTTCATACCAGTGGCAATTCGGAAACAACAAACACCTGACCCGCACCTTCGCGCCCGTGGTGAGTGAGCTCGGCTCGTTGCTGGGCGGGAAGTGCGGTGCTGGGGACGCCGCGACCGGGGCGGCGCTGCATGAAGCCGCCGCCACTGCCGCTGACAGGGAGGCGTCGTTGGAGGACGAGAGCGTCAGCTCCATCGAAACCGACTATGAATACGCGCTGACGGACATCACGGACGGATGGAAGGTAAAGCTGGACTGCCGATTGTCGCTTCGAAGCATGGATTGACAGAAACTGGCAGACACGGTTGGGGATTGAAGGAAGGAGGGACACGCATGCCGAGGACTGGCAGTGGTGGAATGGTCACTTGGATGGTGGTTGACTTGGATGGGGGTGCGGAAAGTTTGCCGTGATGAATGAAACTGGATTTGAAAGTTGCATGTTGTGGGGCAGATTGTTGAACGCTACGCAGGACGAACATCGCTCCGGCAGAATGACAAACATGTTTTCTGTTGGGCTGATTCTTGAAGCCAGTTCCCTTCCCTTCCCCTACACACACCGGTGCTTCTTCATCCCAGGTTTGCAAAGTTTTCTCATGTCCTTGTGTGAATGTGCCCAAAGACGAGTGTTCTTTTCACATTGTACCGCGATTTCAATCCCAAATGCAATTTATCTTGCCGGTTTCGTTTCCATTTCTCTGTGGCATGTGTGCACTGTGATTACCAAAGGATCCAGGTGTAAGACTGATGTTCCGTCGTTCATGACACATGTAGGATAATGATCGCATGTTGGGAAAATGTCCGTCTCTTGTGCCGTTATGATTGTTGATAGCTGTGTATTGCGTGAACACTGACATGTAACAGTTGCTTTCACACATGGGTTTGTCGACAGCATGAAATTTGGCAATAAACTCCTTATTTGTTCATGATATTTTGCGAAAACAAATCCATAATCCGCACTTCGTGTTGGTGCGGAACAAAAAATGATTGGCATGGGAGATTTATAGTGTGCATTTTCATGCTTGAACTCGTTCCCCGAAATAATTGTATGTAAAAATTTGCTTTTTTTCTGCTGTTGTGTGTCGTCATCGAGTCGAGCAGATTTTCAGTTTCTAGTGACCTTGTGATGTGTCTTCAGGTGAAGGAGCGGTCGCGCTCGACCAGCAGCCTCGATGCCGCTGAGCTCGACTTCTCCATCATTGAGGTGAGAGCGGCCTCCGGCTATCAACGTCAGCTTATTGAACTGTCGTCTCACCAAGAGTGACTTGTGGAACCTCTAAAGTTGCTTGGATCGCCCTGGCCGGGGGTTGGGGTCACGATGGAGAGAGACTGGGAAATCTATTGATAGGCTGGGTGCGAGAAGACAAATATCAGCGGTTTTGCTGTTTTGTGTCTTGTTGATCTCATCGCACGTTCATCCGTCTGTCTCAGAGCTCGTCGCAGCTGGACGTGGCTGCGAGCAAAGAGCGCGCCTTGCTGCGGCAGAAGGGTTCCCTCGCCAAGCGCCGGAAACCGACGCGCTCCAGCATGCGCTCGCGCGGCAACGACGAAGACATGTTCGCCGTCGACATTCCACGTGCGTACAAAGATGGGAAGCTGGGTTTGCTTGAGAAAAGAGCCCTTTGATCCAGAAGATTCTGCACTAGATATGTCGCTTAGAGAGCTTACTTCACTTTTTCCCGCAACGATGGACTTTGTGTCATGTCTTCTGTTTGTTTTCTGCAGTTGACAAAGAAGACGATGAGATGATGAACGGTCACGACAATCAGGCGAAGGAAATTGTGGAGGAGAAAGAAAAGGAGACGAAGAAAACGCCTCCAAACAGGACGTCTTTTATGCTGCCCGGACTCGGGGAGCAACCCAAGGTGACTTTCCGTGTTTCTCTTCTCCTTTTCACTTTGTGATGTGTTGCAGGTGCCAACAACAAATGAGTTTGAACTCAATGAACGCGGCGAGAAAGGAATAGCGATAGACATGAACTTCAATGCGAACAAATTTCTTTCGAAATAGTTGCGGAAATCCAAGCCAGCGGTGCCACTTCCGACAAAGAAAGCTCCGATGACTGCGACTGCGCCTGTAGCCGGAAGTGAAGCGAGTTCGTCTGCGTCGAGCACTCCGGTCTGGATGGTGGAAGCGAAGCTGAAACGGCAGTCGAGATCCCCAGCGGCTGAAGCGCCCAGCAGTATCAGACGGGTAATCGTCGCCTCGGTGGAAAATCAATTTTTTAAGCGTGTGGTCCCGAAGGGTCTCGACCACACGCTTAGTGTACGAGGGGGTCTTCAAAAGAAACCGCTGCAGCGCAATTTTTCGGATTTATTCGGAGTGGTTTCTTCATTTCCTGAGGATTGCAAGTGACCTGGTTGTTCCAAGCACATGCCAAAGATTGAGGTCAGTCCCATCAGGTCAATTGGTACAGCAAATGATGCGACATGTGAATCTTAGTTGGTTTTGTGCAGCGGTTTCTTTTGAAG
>JAAUXT010044492.1_pt1 | contig 16856 bp, 24 predicted proteins | sample 7278171 | NCBI WGS metagenome assembly JAAUXT01 (sample SAMN14350112, study PRJNA611818) | marine sediment metagenome | isolation source: surface marine sediment (1.8m) | place: French Polynesia: Moorea | collected 2018-08 | reverse complement strand
GGGCCTGCCACCCAGGCATCTGTTACCCAACCGCCTGCATCCCAAGCGCCCAGCATGCAACTGCCTGGACCTCAAGCGTTCGACCTCCTTGGGTCGTTCGACCTCCTTGGGTCTTACCTCCCAGACTCTGGTAGGCATTCCTGGTGTCGACTGAGATTTGTTCTGATTCATTCGGTGTAGGCCGAAGCCGCCTCCGAAGTTCCGACAGAAACTCGTACTGTGTGAACGGAGCATCTTTTGGAAGCACTTTGGAATGTTGTGTCAGTCAGTTTCTTGTAACAAAAACGAGCGACAACGCGAGTCGCTGTGCACGGAGTCTCTCTTTGGGCTGCAGATCGACAAGTCACGGCAACAGGTCGACAGTCACAGCAGGTGTCACAAACCGAACACGCCGAAACAAAGTGAGTTGTTCGTCTCTACGAGTTCGGACCGCGAAACCTCTGTTGTGATTTCCTTTTCACGAACAGGTCAGGCAGGAGGTGCGGTGCGCAAGAAACCGCGACATAAACTCACGCGTCAAGGGCTGCAAAATCTGCACGTAAGTTCAGTTCACCTCAAGATCGAACATGCTCAGAAGAAATATTTAGACACACATCTGGAAGTATCACCAAACAAAGTGCACCCCAGTGCATTGGACAGGCCGCTGATGTCGGATCACCGCTTGGAGTTCGCCACAGAACCTGGCGAGCTTGGACTGCACGAATCGACCACACGAGCTTGCAGCGACACTTTTGTGGTCTTGCAGCCGCAGGCGGCAGCAACAACATCGCAGCAACAACACCCCGCGGGAGCCGCGCAACAACCTGCACAGCAGCAGCAACAACAAGTGACGGCGACACTGGGGCAACAACCAGGCATGCACTCTCAACCGGGCATGAACTTGCACCCGGCATTGAACCCACCGATGGCGGCGCAGTCACACCCGCCGACGTCAGCAGCGCAGAGGCAGCAGATGTTCGCGATGGCTCAAGGCTATCAGCAGCCACAGCAGTATATGGCGCCGCATCCATTTATGATGACGGGTTAGTATTGCAGATTTGCACGTGAATGTAACACCCTGGCAAGGCTTCAAATGTCGCTTTTGCCAACTGTTGAAACTGATCCACTAAAATTGTGCGTGTTGCTAGTACGAGGATCTATCCAACGATTGTAAGACTGCACTGAGAGCGGGTTTGAGGTCATACCTCTGTGTACTTGCCCCCCGACAGGCATTTAGTCACGGCTGAGCGCATGAGATGAAAACAAACACAGACTTTGTTTTTGTTTTGGTGTCTGATTCGTCCTCTGTCAAAAACAAGAATTCCCAAAGGTACTAAATGAACATCAAACATGCACAACTCCAGAAAAGAATAGTTTGTCAGTGTTCAGATGGTATCTGGATGCTCCTTCTTGCCCTCAAAGTATCTGCCATCATACTCGACACGTCTCAAGCACCTGTGCAGCCAGTTCTGGAAAGTCCTCCCACTGTTGTGCTGTGATGAGAAGGAGCTCTCGTTCCACTGCAGCCTCCAGGTTGTCCATTGTTCCAAAGTTGTTTCCTCTGAGCCTTCTTTTGAGGTAAAGAAAGAGAAAAAAATCGGCTGGGGAAAGATCTGGACTGTATGGCAGATGGGGCATAACTGGCCAGCCCCACTCCCTCAAGGACTCCCTCACCATGGTTGCTCTGTGACAGGGAGCATTGTCCATGTGCAAATGGTATTCATCAAGCCTTCTCCACACATGGATCCTGCGCCTGGTCCGGATGACATGCCTCACTCTCTGGAGCAATGGTTTGAAGACCTCCTTGTTTGGAAGAATTCCCAGTAGAGCAGGCCATGGCAGTCAAAAAAGGGAATGAACATGCTCTTCTTGACTGACATTTCCCTCCTCACAATCTCAGGGCACTCCTGTCCAGCTTCCATCCAACTCATGTTCTCAACCTTACTCCCAGGGTCATAGACATGAAACCAACTCTCATCAGTTGTGATGATCCAACTCAGCATTTCCGGATTTTGGGCATGGGCTCTCAGGAAAGACACAGCAAAATTCATGCGCAGTTGGCGATCACGGTCAGTGAGCAGGTGTGGCACAAGGATGCAGGCTCTCTTCTTCAGTTTCAGATCCACTTTCAGCATTCTTTGGATGCTCCCATGTCATTTCCAGTTCATTGGACATTTGGTGGATGTTCCTCCTGTTGTCTTGAGCGATGAGGTCACGGCACTCCTGGATCTTGGCTGGGGTCCTGGCAGTCTTCTTCCCTCCTTTGGCATTGTTTCCAAGCTTCTGGCATCCACTTTGGAAGTCTCTGTACCACCGAAAAACACTGGCTCTTGAGTAGGCAGTTCCAGGGAAAGTTCTCTGCATCCAGACATTAGTTTCAGTCGCGCTGTGTCCTTGCTTGAGGCAAAACCAAATGCACACTCTTTGGACCAGAGACTGTGGAATCCGGTTTGACACTTTAGTTCTGGTGAGCCTGGCAGGTTGTGGATCGGCCGGCATCTTCTGACAGTGTGAACAGACACTCGTAGGTCACTTTGGCCAACTCTACTCAGGACCAGGTTAACTGCCATGGTTGCGCAACTCGTCCTCAGAGAGCTCAATTGGCTCTGGGTTGCGCTCTCAGTGCAGTCTTACAATCGTTGGATAGATCCTCGTATTTCTCGTGGGAACAACAGGAATGCCAATTTTGCAGCGTCTTTGCCTGCAGACGGGGAACGACCCTGGTTGGAGGATGGAGCCCGACTGCTACAGGCATTGCTGTCAAGGGCCTGGTTGAGTCTCCCTGGATCCACTCGTTTATTTTGGTGCACGTCTTTTGCAGCCGCAATGGGGTCGATGCCCGGCGCCTCTGCTCAGTCTCTGGTGCATCCCGGTGGCACGTTGCTGCAGCTTCAGCCGGGATACGGTCAGCAGTGGTCCTCTAGTCCGCAGTAAGTCTCCAATCAGCTCACTGACCTTTTGCTGCAAGTTTACACAATCTTACGTGGGTTGTTTAAAAAGAATTGCGATTTTTGCTGACTGTTAGATGTTTTGGTTGCAGATCCGACCACAGTCAGGACTTGAGCCAGCAGAGCCCAGGGCAAGGTGAGGTCTGAGACGAGGTGCAGGGGGGAATGGTGCGAGAATGGAATGGTGGAGAGATCCATCCCACACATGTCGCGGGTCGGCGGGAACTCAGAAAATTTGCGTTCACAGAGCGGCAGTCATGCTCAGTTGCACATGCTCACAAAAAGTACCAGGTATGGACTTGTTCAGGAGAAAAGTTTGCACAGAGGGCAAGGGCGAAACGAGCTGTGAAGCACTGCTGTGCCACTCTGTTCACTGTTTGCATTTCATTCTTCAGGTCTGACTTACATCGACCCAGCTCCCATTCCCAACAACACAATTCCGCAAAGTGAGTACAAACGCGCTGATCAGGAGCACCGGTCCCCACGACACGTGGTTCTTCAATTACCTGTCCCACGCACGAGTCACGACAGGTTCTGAAGCCTGATGTGTGTTTCCATTGCAGATGTGCCTTTCCACACCGTCCTGCAGTTGTATACCAAACAGAAGTTGGATCCACCAAACGACGAGGTGCGATGATTCTTGATTCTTTCTCGTTCTTGCACCTGTCTTTTGATGATTCTGATTCAGAACCAAACACTCGTTTCTCAACCAACTCAGTTCAAATGATATGTGAATCAACTTGTTGCATCACGTTTCGCTCAATTCACGCCTCGCCTCGCCGGATTGAGTTTGTCCAGCACGAGCCGTGAATTGTGGCAGCGAGGCGACATGTGCTCGTAACGCACTCGCACCATCAAGCGTAACTCAGCCAGGATCAGACTTTCATAGTCGCTGCTTGACACGACAATGCATCAGAACACTCTTGTGTGTTTTCAGGACTGCGTGATCTGCTGTGATTCGCTGAAGAGCTCCGGACTGGGCGGGGATAGTGGAGCGGTTGGCGATCCGGTTTTAACTCTCAGCAAGTGCGACCACATGTTCCACCAGTCGTGCCTCGCTGCCATGTACGACAGCGGGACCAAGGTGAAGCGATTCTGCAGCATCCGCTCGTTTTCTCACTCTGCTGTCAGGAATGTGAAAACGTTGGAATTTGTCGGTGGACATCCAAGCCAGACTTTGCAAGTTTTTCTTATTTTCTCAAATGTGTGTCAGAGGGCTGGAAATCCTGATAGAACCGAAAGCACACGCAGTCACGCGCCTGATGCCCAACCACGTTTTCATTCTTGGCTGCCTCGTTTCAGACTGGAAGCCTGCAGTGCCCGACGTGCAAAACTATCAACGGCGTGCGGAGGGGAAACTGCCCGGATGGCCTGATGCACGCGTCTCTCGAAAACATTTCCCTCCCTGGATTCCCCCCAGGGACCAACGCCATCCGAGTGTCGTACGACATCCGGCCAGGAGTCCAGGTCAGTGACATGTTTCTCCAGTTCACATCGCGAAGGTCCTGAGAGACAGCTGGGGGGCCAATCCTGAGGGAAGAACACACACACACGCACACACACACACACACACACACACACACACACACACACACACCAAGTGACATACCAACTCTTTCCGATTCTTCCTGAAGGAAGACCGACAAATCTTCAGAGCCTCAGTCTCAATTTTCCCCGAATGGAAGATCTCTGCTCCGTCTGTTGATGTTCGCAATGAAAAGTTCCCTGTTGTGTGCCGCAGGGCCCGGAGCACCCGAACCCAGGAGTCGCGTACGTCCCGCAAGGCTTCCCGCGCACCGGCTACCTGCCCAACACGCCCGAGGGAGTCAAGGTAACGTTTCCGCCAGCGTTCAATGAAGATGTGGCACAGGACGCACCAGGTCCACCGGAAGGTGGTGATTTTTGGGGCACATTGGTGCGCGAAATCGAATCAAGTGAAACGGTCAGACACGGAAACGTCTTGTACAGTTGTGCACAGCTTATTTCTGGAATTTTTCTTGTCGAAATTGAGATGTATCTGCAAGAAATATGAATATCTTGCCGTTTCACGGGCCACTACCAAAAGCGCGACGCGATCGCATTTTTTCTCACTTTGTCGCTTGTGTGTCACGTCATGTGTTTGAGATCTATTGTGGTTTGAGACCGTCGGATCATTGGTGAATCACTGTCACGTCACAAAATAGTCACGTTCACGGCGTCATCACGTTCATTTCGTGTCATCAGGATGACGTCTTCACGTCGACGTCACCACGTTCGTCACGTTTACATTTCACGTCAGGTCTTTGAGCTGCTGAAGAAGGCGTGGCGTCGCCGCCTCACGTTCACCGTCGGAACGTCGACGACGACGAATCGCGACAACTGCGTCGTGTGGAACGAGATCCACCACAAGACGGAGATCCACAACCGCGCGGGGCACGGCTACCCGGACCCCAAGTGAGTCAGGCATGAGGGAAGGGGAACGCGCGCCGTGTGAATCGGGTGGTGCGGACACACTCGGCGCTCGGTCGCCTGACAGTGAGCCACTGTGCAGTTTACGTGTTTGATCAATTTCAAGTGAATATCTTTTTACTCTGTTCTCTCGCCTTCTCCCAACTTTTTGCGAAATATATCCTTTGGATTGCGATTGAGCCAACATTCGTACAAAATGCTGCAATGCAGTTCTGCAATGCAAGTTTGCATTAGAACTATTGGCTCGTCCTTGATAAACCTCACTGCACGTTTCTTTTTCGTGTCAGGTACCTGGACAACGTGCAGCAGGAGCTGGCGGCGCAGGGCGTGGTTTTTGCGCCCGACGAATTCGAAACTGATTAGTTCCGGTGGAGTTCAATGGCAGGAGCGCAAACGCAGTGAAAACGCAGAGCTCGGAGAGTCACGTGATTTTCAAAGGAATAGATCTAGTGAACGAGAACTTGTTCAAGTGAAACATTTGTCACAAACAGCTTGTCTTGTGTTGAGCGGATTTACTTTGCACATCCGCAGTCGCTGCAAAATCTTTCACAGAGGCTGCAAAATGCACGAAGATATTTTCTTCCACGTTTAACGGGGAGAGGGCGTGTAATCTCGAAGACACTGAACTGGAATTCATACGCGACTGCGGGATGCTCTGCGAGAGAGCCCTTGAGACAAGCAAGTACAGAACATTTTGTAAAAATGTTATTTTTCTATCCAGCGATGTGTGTGTCCTGCGAATCAATTTTGCAAAGTATTGGAAACCGCGTGGATGTATTCCTTTCTGGCGTCAAACTGGGTTTCAAACTTTGGATTTTTGGTTTGTTTTTTACAGAGGCGTGTCCGTCGGAGCCAGCCTATGCACTGGCAACAAGTTTGAGGCAATAAGGGGTGGGGTTTTGGCCACTAAAAATTGTTTGTAGCCGGTGGTGATTGTGCCTATGTCAAAGCTTTGCTTTCTTGTTCGCCGTTTTGTTGGAAGTGGGTTGGGTGTTCCTTTTCTCAGACCCGCAGACGCACAACACATTTTGTTCAGTTCATGAGAACACAAGACAATGCTGTGATACGTAGACTAGAATTTTAATCGTACCACCCTCCCCGCTGTTCTGAGCCCTTTTTTCACACGCCGTTTAAAAAATCAAAGCAAATAATTGGAGAGATTTTGTTTCACTTGTGTTTTGGTTGGTTCAGCATAAATTTGCTTGACCTCGCCAGACAAGCTTGTACACACCGGATCTTCCGCGTGAATAAACGCTGCACAAAACAAGCCATAGCCGTTCTGCGTTGCATTCTTTCTGGCTGAGTTTTGGCGCATCATCAGAACAACGTTTTCCCTCAGACTCCAAACTTCAAAAACACCAGTTGCTAAACTCTGGCACTTCACTGCATTTTTTTCAGCCCGCGGCATCGGCAGGCCGCGGGCTTGGTGCAGTCACCTCATGAATGTGTGTCTGTGTAGATTGAAACCAACTTGGTTCATGGGAGGTGGGTGGGACAAAACAATTTGTTCTGAAACGAAGTTGATTTGCGCTCAACTAGAAATACCAGGAGCAAACGAACTTCAGAGTCTACCTCGTTCTTTTGTTCGCTCTGGAGTGAGAAGTTCAGTCTGTTTCCCATTGAAGCCATTGTCATCGCGATCAGTCCGAGTCAGTCCGAGCAAATGAAAGAACGGCACTCAACTCCTTTGTTTTGGGGTGAACAAATTGAAAAAAAGAATGAAAAAAAGAATTATGAAATTTCAATTTCTTGATTCGTTTTCAAATCTCGCTGCCTGTTCGTAGCCGTGTACTCGTTGATCTTTGATCTCTTGTTGTTCGGTGATTCTGAACAAGTCTGGAGTCGCGGAGCGCCACTGGACGGACTCCACTGTGACTCTTGTGATTCTTCAGCTTGGCCGACCCTCCAAGGCTGAACAATTAGGGTGGGCGTGAATGTTTCTGGCGTGCATGAGGAAAAGTCTTGGATCCGCTAGAGATTCCTGTCAATTTCCCACGGCAATGAGAACCCAAAGCGGACCAGCTGTTGGCATGCGAAGCACATGAAAGGTCACACACCATGAAAACGAACGGAACATCACTAAACGGTGTCCTCCCTGAGGCAACACGTCCCATGTGGAGTGCGGCACGTGTCGTACATGTGCTGCGCAGCACTGTTATCTCTCACCGGCGGATTTAGGGGGCCACGAACGCCCAAAACTGTTTGTTGGCCTGCCCAATATTGTTGCCGCAAGTGTAATTTCTTTTCGCCTTTCAGAAATTTTTCAGTGAAATTGCTACCCCCCCCCCGCCTCTGCCCCTTGGGGACCCCCCTGACCAACTACTGGATCCACCCCTGTATCACTGAGACGAACATGTACAATTCAGTTGTCATTATCTGTGATGTGTGTGCAACTGCCAGGTGGTGACATGTGGCCAGTGGATTCTGTGTTCACGCCCGACTTCACTCGTTCGCAATTAATTTTGTTCATGAATGCACATGTGATCAAATATTCCACAATATTCTACACATGACCTGCGTGCAAAAAATTGCGAGACCAACGAAATTGGATTTTGAAATTGTGTTACAGATCACAAAATCGTGGAGGTACCAGCAAGGTGAGTTGAATCCTTGAATTTCGGGAAACAGAACCAGCGCGGGCGACGGCGTTTTTTGCGCGCACAAAACACCCGCGATTGCAGAAGACGACACAGTATCCTGCAGTTGGTGTGTGTGCAGAAGATTGTTTTTGTGATTTTACAGTGTCAAAATGGTTGTAACTCGACGTCAAACAGAATTAAGAAGTGGACAAAACACCGGTGAAAATAACAATGCGGCCCACAATGGCGAGAAGGCAGAGGAAAGCTCAGGAGAGGCCCACAAAGCTCTGGGTGTCATGTTCGCTTCGCTCGTGATTGACCTACTGGGCTTCACTGTTATTCTTCCCCTGCTACCTGCCATACTGGACCACTATGGGAGGCAGGAAGAGGTGGGTGTGGTCTTCATGCGCGCGAGTACAACACACACTCACTCACACACACACACACACACACACACACACACACACACACACACACACACACACCTGTTGATCTGGCGAAGAAGGAAGTGTCACGAATAGATCTATGTGAGTCATGCTGATTCAGCAAACAGGTCTGTTTTGATTCCGTCTTCTGTCTGCGCGACTCGCGATTCATGACGCCTGGCTCAACCATCGCAGGACCGTCTGTACTCGTCCTTGAGAAGCTCGCTCCACGACTTCCGTGTGCTGGTCGGGGCCCCGGACACGCCCAGGTGGAACGGCGTGCTGTTCGGCGGTGAGTGGATGTTTCTGGACCCACAGGGGGGGGGGGCACCACAAGCACGAATTCTTGGGGCAGATACCCAGGTCCGTGACCCAAGGCGCCAGGTCCTGGTCCATTTGAAGTCGCAACCCCGAGGGCTCGGGTCCCTTTTTCCAAATCCTGGATCCGCCCCTGTGCCCCCCCCCCCACCTCCGACAAAACACCTCTCCCCTCCAATATCCGCACACAGAATTACCCAGGACCCAGAGATCCCAATTCTGTGAATATTGGTCGGGCCGCTGCATTTGTTTGACAAGTTTCACTGAAGTCCACGGGAATCGATGTCAGTCAGAACATTGCACCTGAACATTGATCGTCATTTGATGTGTTTTTCAGGTCTGATCGGGTCGATGTTCTCCTTCCTTCAGTTCCTCGCTTCTCCCCTGATGGGCGCCGCTTCAGACGTGTACGGCAGGAGGCCCCTGCTCCTCCTCTCCATGGTTCGTGTCCTTGTCTGAAGTGGTTTGATCTCGTGACTTGAAAGAAACAGTGCTTTCGGAAATGCAAGACTGCTTCCCACTCGTCCCACTCGCACAAAAACAAAAAAAACTTCGAAACTCAACCCAAAGTGCAGTGTGTGGGCAAAAGTCACTTGGTGTCAACTGAAGCGCTGAGGTTGAACCCGCACCCAGTCCTCACTGGAGATGTTTGTTTGGCATTCACTCTGCACACAAAACACGTCAGTTTGGCCACAAAATCTCAGAACAGATCCCCCCACCCCACCCCAAAAAAGACAAATCGACATTCAACCATTAGCCCCAAAAAGACCAAGAACAACATTCAACGTTGACACCACAGAATCCGTCCATATCTTTTCCAGTTGGGCGTGTCGCTGTCGTATGTGCTGTGGGCCTTGTCGCACAGCTTCACGCTCTTCGTCATCGCGCGCATCGTGGGCGGGATCAGCAAGGGCAACGTGAGCCTCTCGACGGCCGTCGTGGCTGACGTGCTCCCCCAGGAGAAGAGGGGCAAGGGCATGGTGAGGCAGCTTCACAATAGTCTTCTCTTGACGTGGAACAGAGTCAGAATTGGTTGGGCGAGAGAGTTTCACAGAGTTTCTCTGAACGGAGAACTTTGAGTGGAATTCTTCGGGCACTCTCAGAGAAGGCTTGTGAATCAACAGTGTTCGTTGTTTCATCAACGTACAGCATTTTGTGACCCTCCCGTTTGGTATGTTGTACTCACCAGCCTGATGTTTTGGGGGGCTGGAAACACAGGATACGACTTCGGTGAAGCAAGGGAAACTCTTTTTCTCCACAGGCGATGATCGGCATCGCGTTTTCCATCGGGTTTCTCATCGGTCCGTCCATCGGAGCTGGATTCTCCAGGTATGTAGCTTGATCAACGTGTATCGCTGATCAACGTTCAACATGGTGAAGGTTTCGCTGTTCAAGTGTTGGAGGTTATGTTTCTGTTGCCAGTTACATGCGTCGCCACGAGTCTGAGGGCGGGCACCTGTACGTGTACCCGGCTCTTTTCGCGCTTGCGCTCTCAGTGGCTGATCTTCTCTTCCTGTACGCGTGCTTCAAGGAGACACTACCCAGGGAAAAACGGGTGAGTTGGGATGGGATGAAAGGCAAAAACACATCAACAGAGAAAGAACGAAAGTTCATGGCAGCATCAATCAGGCCCCGAATGTTCCAGGTGTACTCAACATATCCTGTAGCTTTTGCATTTTTGGTGCCCTGTATGCATACACCATCCCGTGCGTTCCGGTTGCAAGGGTTGGGGCTGCAAGGCGTGCGTACTCACGGAAATAGCCGAGTGCGCGGGCTACGAAAACAGACGAGTTCAATGGTGACTCGGTGGTTTGTTTTCAGACGTCGTCGCTGGCGCAGGGCCTCAGCGCCGGCGCAGCGCTCATCAACCCGTTTTCTCTCTTCCGCTTCTCAGCCGTCCACAACGCCTCGCAAACAGGTCCGAACCCAGCAGCAATCAAATCAGCGACGAAATCCATTTGCTCGTGAACTGGCAAAGCTCCCTTGAGTAGAGTGCTTAGTCGAAATGACACAAACAAGCAGAAAGGTCTGTTCACCGAGCGTCATTGAAGAGTGCCGTGTTTCTTGCAGACTTGCAGCGCATGCGCCGGATCGGCGTCGTCTACTTCCTCTTCCTGTTCCTCTTCTCCGGGCTGGAGTTCACCTTGACCTTCCTGACCCACAACAGGTTCCAGTACGACAGGTGCGGTTCGCAATTGTTTCGTATTGCGGCGCGTGGACTTATGTTTTGGTCAGAAATTCCGGTGTGAATGTGCACCAGGTTCAGAGGGAGAGGACGCGAAATTTGCCAAAAAAATCTGTTTCTTGTGCACCAAAAATTGACACAAAAGAAGCGTTTGCACTTTGTCGCAATGGGACCTCAGTGCCCCCAAACAAAGACACTTTTTGCGGATGCCAGTTGTACAAGAGTGAGTGTGGTGTTGCATTGAGTGCAGACAAAAACACGAGTGGTGGATTCTGACGTGCAGCTCAAATCGCACTGTTGTGGTGTTTTGTTGTTTTCAGCATGAAACAGGGAAGAATGTTCCTCTTCATCGGAATCATCATGATCGCCATTCAAGGTACGCTCGCTCCACCCGCGAACTGAACCCGCTGAAACACTACCTGCTGAATAGGTCCAGACAACCGAGAACAAAAATGATCTGATGGCTGATGTAGATTGCAGGCGAACAGTGAACCAGACGAAAGACTTTATTGAAGCGCGCAGCTTGCCTCGTGGCTGATTCAACAAAACTGGATTCTGCTTCAGGTGGCTACGTGCGCAGAGTGAAGCCCGGATCACAGCGGGAGGTGGCGCTCATGGTAACTACCCCTCGTCTGTTGTTGTGTTGTGCGATGAATCCTGGAACCTGTTTTAGCGCAGGGTTCTGTGACCTGTGTTTTGTGTGTGTGTGTTTTGTGTGTGTGTGTGTGTGTGTGTGTGTGTGTCTGTGTGTGTGTGTGTGCGTGTGTGTGTGTGTGACGGAGTGTTGCCGGTTCGCTTCAGGGCATCCAGCTGCTGATCCCCGGGTTCTTCCTCATCGCGCTGTCCAGCACTGAGTACTACTTCCACGCGGGGCTCGCGCTCTTCTCGTTCGGTGAGTACTCGTGTCCATTCGTGAGTTTTCACTTCAATGCAGGGCTCAATTTCACCTTCACTGACAAGCAAATACACGTGTGTCGCTCAACATGGGGTGGGAAGCACTTTGCCTGGTCACACCTGAATCACACACCAGGTGAAGAAGAGGAACTTCTCCTCTTGGCTGCCCGGGATGCAAATCCTTAAATCTTGCACCACCGATTTGAACGTTGTTCCTGACCCCGCCCTCGTGTTTCAGCCTCCGCGATCGTGGTTCCGTGCCTCACGACGATGATCTCATCCTACGGGACGGTAGAGCAGAAGGGAACCGTCATGGGCATCTTCCGGTCCCTCGGGGCTCTCGCCAGGGCCCTGGGACCCGTGGTCGCCTCCACAGGTGCGTGACGAAAGGCACCTCCGTTGTCTTCGTGTTTCCGCGGAAATGGCAGCAGCAAACATAAGAATTCTTTGGATTGTGCTTCGTGCCGTGGTAATTCGGACAAACGTGTTCTTGTCATGCTTGAGAGTTGACACGTGTTTTGATTTCTCTTACCTCGGGCAAACGTGCGCCATGCAACTGAAACCATTGTTGTGTGAACCGGAGTTCCAACGCACCAGCCCCTCCCGTCACTCACCTCTCCAACCAGGCGCGACACAACACTGACAAAGATTCTTGTTTTCGTCGCAGTGTACTGGACGAGCGGGCCTGGTGTGTGTTACTTGTCGGGCGCGTTGGCGCTGCTTCTGCCGATCTTCCTGTTGCGAGGCCTGCAGGATGAGACGAGCTCCAAGCCGCGCGACCAGAAGAAGATGCACTGATCTCAGCATCTTTCCGAGTCTTTCAGATGTACAACATATGGTCCTGTGCAGGTCTGGGTGGATCACATGACCGGGGGGGGGGTCCGAGCAAACCCCAGGGAGGGAGACAAATTCGGTAAAATTCAGAACGGAAAGTGCGAAGGTTCCACCGAACTGTGCAAATATCGAGAGGTTGTTGTACTTTTTCGGGAGACCAGGTCACCTGGATCCGCCGGACTTTTTCTCAAGTGCAATTTGTTGTCAAAGAGCTGTGCTCCACTTACTGCGTCCGAGCTTCCACTTGACTCACAAAACGACAGACTTCGTGTCAAAAAGGTTGGTTTGTTCTTTTTTGCAACACGAATTTTGCCTTTGATGTTCTCTTTTCTGCCTTGTATTTTTGAAATCAAGCTGAAGGCTGAAGTAGTCTACAGATAGAATACGGCAAGAATGCAGACCATTATTTTTTTGTGAGCGAATGTGAAATGTGTGAAAGTTGCTACGGCAAAACAAAATACTCTTCTTTTGGTCAACAAACTTCACTGCGGACAGATCGCTTTGGGTTTCACACTTTCACGTTTCAAAAAACAGTTAAAATTGCTTCGTTGTGCGTTTGTTGGCGAAATAGTGGAATACATCTGAACTGGTTGGTTTGCTTCGGAAAGCTGTTTGCCATGCGCCAGACACTGCGTCTGTTTCGTGCTTGTTGCGTGGTTACACACGGAACACAGAACGAGTCACCTGTGTGCGCTTTATTGTTGTGCCAAGAATGGACATCGAAAGACGTGCTCTTTTGAACCTACCCAGACGGTGGGTCGCTTTTTTCACGAGTACGCGTTCTTCATCCACAGGGTGATTACGGTACCGTGTGTCGTACCAGCGAGAGAGCTGTGGAAGGTGTCGCTACGTATTCGTGTCGAAAAATTCGTTTCTACCAAAAGTTCTATTTTATGACAAAGCTATTTCAAGTTTGAGAGTTTTTCTGCGCAGTTTACCTCGGTGTTGGACAATCTTTCACAAGAATTTGCAATAAAGTATTTATCTTTGGTCAATTTTCTGTTCCAATTTCTTTCACGTCAAAATTTTCTTGCACCAGTCTTCTTGCCATCTGCCGCACCCGTCAGATTCCTGGGGAAAGCTCCTTCGAACACACCGTGCAAATTGCACAGTTCGTTCGAATTGCGTTGCCTGTGTGCAAAACGATCGTGAAGAACGCAATGCCGCAGCAGAAGCGCTTCAGATTGTGGGAAAAGACAACCGGAGCAACAATTTCAAGTTGAGTTAGCGTCAACGTCAACTTTATTGCGGAGTACATACTATATACAAGCCTTACAACACGTCACTGGTTCCTCAGCAGCTGTCAAACTTTGAAAATACAAAGGTGCCGATAGGTCGCACAACACATGCCCATGCCCACAACTGAAAAGTACCTGAGGAAACGTGGCGTTTATTTCGTAACCAAAACACAACATCTAAGACAAGAGAATTGCAAGTGTGACAGGCAGTGAAAAATTCCAAGTTCTTGTGTTCACTGACCATTCCCTTTTCCCCCAACATATTTCCCAGAACACGATGCTTCTGACAACCCATTCTGATACACAGCCGAAGACTCAACAAAGGGTACGTGAAATTGTCATCAAGTCGGCTTCCGCAACATTGGCACTTTGCATCACAGGTACAAAAGTCGCAAACACCTCGAAAATTGTTTCGTCAAAACAAAATGCCATCCCTTTTCAACCAGATGCTTATTTTGATGAACACAATGGCCAATACTGCTGCAGAACGAACTCAACGAGGCTCATTTTGTTGGTGACAAACACCGAACCTGAGAGTACAGAGAGTCGAATACTGAACGATGTTGTCTCTTTGCTGGACCGTCACTGAAACTACTGGAAGCACAAGAAGAAACGTATCTACGCACGCAAGGACCATTTCCATGGCCTCACAAAGCACCAGAAACAAGTTCGCACCAAGTCGGTCACTCCTTTTCCTTCTTGTGCTTCTTTTTCTTCTTTTTGCTTGGCGGACTCAAATCCTCAGTGACGTCATTTCCGTTCACATCCACAGCGGGATCGGGAGCGTTCACCGATTCACCCTCGCTTTTCTTCCTTTTCTTCTTCTTGGTCTTCACCGGTGCCTCCTCCTCAGCGCTGTAACTCTCCTCGACCTCACTCTTCATGATGTAACTCTCACCGAGATCCTGACTTGGCTTCGAGTCCGTGTCGGATTCATCCTTGTGCTTTGATTTCTTCTTCTTCTTTTTCTTGTGCTCAGGCAAAGCGTCACTTGTAACAGGTTCCTCTTTCACTTCTGCGGTGTTTTCTGCTTTTTCTCGGTGCTTGTCTTTCTTCTTCTTTTTCTTCTTCTCTTTCTGACTGTGTTGGTTCTGGGAAGATACTTGGTCGTCGTCAGAAATCTGCTTTTGGCCTAGAAACAAGACAAAGAGGATTCAGGAAACAAACAAGACACAATGGGACGTTGCTTCCACGTCGAAATGACCCAAAAAGAAGGACAAACAGATTTGTGCTAAACTGAACAATTGCTGCACAGAGTCACAATTGTCGTCTGGCCCAGTTTGAAACGAGTTTCAACGTATTCTGTGGTGTCCTTTCACCAGAGCGCGCCAAAACGAATGCGCCCAAGTACACAGCGGAAGAAATACTCACCACAGCCGAACGGCGTCAGTCGGTACTTGAGGTTGTCCGGGAGACGCGGCGTCGGGCGCGGCGTCGGGTCGGGCACGACGTAGGGACGCGCCGGCTCCGACTTGGTCACCAAGATCTGACCGTGGAACGGTCCCACTGCAAAATATGTCACGTTTTAGCGCACCATCTGTTTGCACACCTCGAGATTGTTTGACAGTGAAGGGTGGTACGAGTTCCATCAGATTGCCGGGAACTGACCTGGTTGGAGCATCTTCGTCTTTTTACTGGGCAGGACAGCCACCGTGTTGCTCTTCTGAAAAGAGAAATTGAACGAGGCGTGACAGCTGACCCGAAACGCCACACTAGCGCTGGGGCAAAATACAGCTCGCCGGTGACTAACGTTCTTTGCGGCAACGCAGGTACACGAAAGGCGAAGGAAACGTTGAGAGTGGTCCCTTTTACTCCAACAGACTGATGCACAGCGCATGAACTGGCCCAGATCATTCAGGTGGGCCTCAATGCGGTGTTGATGACCTCTCACACCTGCTTGCCCGTCCATACCTGCAGGCCCTCATCGGGCATGGCGTTAGTCTCCCACTCGATCGTGATACTCTCGTCCTGGAAGCGACAAAACAATCACGTTTCAGCAGCGGAAGGAATTGCAGGGAAGAATGTCACACCCAACAACGGTGCGTCGCCAACAGCGCAAGTCACCGCTACTCCAAGCGGTCTTGACCATCCACCAGATGGGGTAGTGGACAGGCACGCAAGAATTTTTCTCACAAGTGCAGTTGAAAGCACTTGTCCGACGCCGGTGGTCACTCGCCGGGCTCTTCAGGACGCGCCAGTTTGGTGCAACCAAGAATTGGCCAGGAAACATTTTTGTGTTCCTTTACCTTGGGGTCCTTCTCTCGGTGGAATCCCAGCCTTCCGCTCAGCATTATCTTTTTCCCGTCCAGCAATAATGCGTCCGACTGAAATGTCCAATGACAACGACTTTTCAGTCACACAGTCCAACGTAACTGTGTGTACGCGCGTGGGTGTCTGTTCCCACATGATTGTACGCATTCCCTGTGGACAAGTGGAATCGTGCGCGCTTGTGTGTGTGTGTGTGTGTGTGTGTGTGTGTGTGTGTGTGTGTGTGTGTGTTCCTTCGCGCACCAGCTCGGGAGCCCTGATGAGCCAAAGTTGTTTGCCCACGGCGTCCTCCGCCCACAGTTTGCTGTGCTCCAGCGACACCTCCACGAACCCGGGCGGACAGCGGAACCTGCAGAAAGATGAGATATGATTGACGGACAGATTCGAGCAGTACTTCAGTCTGTGGGTGGCAGCACGAGCGGTTCTGGGCCGGTGGCGCCCCCAACTCCGCCCTGCGCCCGAAAAATTACCCCTCAAACCCACCCCGCCGTCAGGGCAACCGTCTCACACAATTGAAGTCGGCCACCTGGGGGTCGAGCCCCCGACCGTGTCCTGGAAGCGAGGTCTTACGCTGCTCAGACACAAATTTCAACTGAGACGCAGAGGTTTACCCGCCACCGGAAGTCAACCTGAGCAAACCATTGGTACGCCAACGTCATTCCAAGACGACGTGTGCCCACCGACGGGGGGGGGGGGGGGGGGGGGGGGGGGGGGGGGGGGGGGGGGGGGGGGGGGGGGGG
>JAAUXT010118080.1_pt1 | contig 16859 bp, 21 predicted proteins | sample 7278171 | NCBI WGS metagenome assembly JAAUXT01 (sample SAMN14350112, study PRJNA611818) | marine sediment metagenome | isolation source: surface marine sediment (1.8m) | place: French Polynesia: Moorea | collected 2018-08 | reverse complement strand
CCAGAATGGAGGTTTACAGGGGAGAATTCAGCATTCACAGCAGAGCATACATTCCCCTTGGTCCAGAAGAATCCTCTGTATATCCTGCACAAATGATGTTCACTTGATGCACCAGAGTCTCCTCTTCAGATTGGGCTCAAAAAATCCCAACTGTCACCATGTCTCACGAAGATGTGCTTGGATTTAAAGGAAGAACGATGTCGTATGTTTGAACATTTATTCCAAAGCTGAGAGAGAGCATTATGGAACAACCACCACTCACCAGATGGCATGATTGTACACAATAAAAACATAGGGAGGTTCCCACCCCAGGGGACAGTCTCTCCTGAGATACCAAACCAATTGTTTGTGATATCACTACAGGAGTTTGGGATTGCAGACTGGACAGCACAACACGCAGATGCATTCGCAAAGCACAGGCAGACAAGCAAGTCACTCCGTGTCCTTCAAAAATTCTCAAGAAATGTGCTCGCACCTCTGTCCGCTCGAGTGACCGGTGTCCTGCAGCAGATCCGTCCTGGAGTCAGCCGAGAAGTGGAGATCGGCGACGGCCTGCATCTCCTGAGTCCGCGGGGGGTCCATCCGGGGGGCAGCGCGGGACGCAGGGACGCTCTGCATCGCTCCGGGAGACCTGCGCTTCAATGTACCAAGTCTCTGTGTTCAGGAAGCAGGGGAAATGCCCAAAATCTTCGTGCAAAATTTTTTTCCGCCCATCCAGATGTTTTGATCTCGTGTGAAGTCTCGCGAGACTTCGCAACCTGTGATCGACTGCTTTTGAGTTTGACGCAAATATGTCAGAAATAAAATGATCAAAACCACCACAACGTGGGATCTAAATACACGTTTTTTGACTTTATGAACAGAATATTCGACAATTCGTTGTGAAATGTAGCGATATCCAAGACGAGATTTCGTGGCGATGTCACATGACCTACTCAAGTCTTTTCTCGTCCGTACAAATCTCGGTGGGCCACCATCTGGACTTTCAATTTTGAAATTCGCTTGAAAATGGCAGGAACTGCAGCTAGGGAGAGCGTTAAGCATTTGCTGAAGGTTATTTCAAGTGCATCGTAAGTAACAGATGAGATGACACCTTCCCTACCAGGGTGGATCTCTTGTTTGGGGGACGGAACACTTGTCTAGATTGACCTCGACCTCAATTTTGTGAGTGGTGTGAAGTGTGTCTGTGTGCGAAGTGTACGTGAATGTGCACCAGGTATATATCGACTCCAACTGTTCCCCTCACATATTTCAGATGTCGCTGTCCTGCCCACTCCCAGGCCACTTCTTTTGGTAAACAAATCTTTTCGTTTCAAGATTGCGGCACTTTCCTCACATGTAAATCCTGTTTCTTTCGAGAGTATTTTGTCACACAAAATTGTGTTCCAGGTGCAGCGCATTTGTGCAAAAGTCACGCCACTCAGGCACCAACGGAGGCAGAGAAGGAGTATGCAGTTGAGGTGAGAAACACACACACATTTTGCGCAGCAGACTTTTGATGAACAGAGGGAAGCGTGCGAACACGCGGGTTTTCTCTACAGAACTCTCACGACTTTTTCTGGTTCTCAGATGGCGATGTCCAACGTGCGTTACGGGAAGGGCGTCACGCAGGAGGTGGGCATGGTGAGTCAGAATCAGTCCTTTTGCGTTTTGGTTGAACAGTTCAGGTGCTGATTGGTGAAGGATGCGGGGGGGGGGGGATAGGGCACCGACCGACAACGAGAGGGAGGGCAGGTCAAACTGTCAATAAGTCTGAGACAAAATGAAAATCTGTTGTGCCTGCTGCAGACATCAGAGGATTGAACACTTGTTTGAAGTTGGTGTGTGTTGGGTTTTGGGGGGGGGGGGAAGGCTGGGAGGATTGAGGGTCGAGCCCAGTTACCGTCTGTAGGCGCCACGCTGCCGGTTACACCCCACAATTCGTGTTGTGCAGGACTTCGCCAACTTGGGAGCGAACAAGGTCGCTGTGATCACAGACGTCAACATCGTCAAGCTTCCGGCCTTCAAGGTGGCGCTGGACTCGCTCACCAAGGCCGGAGTGCAGTTCGAGGTCTACGACCAAACGCGCGTTGAGCCCACGGATGCCAGGTAGATCCAAATCAGTTCGACTCGTTTGACGTCTTCAGCAAAAAGAAAATAGTAAAGTTGTTGTGTTGCACACCTTCCGAGTATCTGTATGAATCGAATTCCCACTTCAGTTTCAAGGACGCGATCGCGTTCGCGAAGCGGGGCGGGTTCGATGCGTACCTCGCGGTGGGCGGCGGCTCCGTCATGGACACGTGCAAGGTGAGCAGTGTGGGCGCGTTCGATTTGTCACGCTGTCTTTTCAAGGATTTCATTTCAGTTTGAACATTTCCACCCTCATCCACTTTTGTGATTCTGCCTGTTTCCACAAGTGTTGAAACGAAGCAGCCAGTGGACAAAATTGGGATGCTGTCAGTTTGCAAACACACAACTGTCAGTCAACCTTGGTCCAATCGGACATTTTGGGGCGGGGGGAGGGCACAAGTGGCGCCACGTGACGCGAAACGGCAACAAAGAAACGACCACAAAGAGCCCTGCGCCATCAGACGTAAAATTGGCGTGGCAGAATCTGTCACGTTGACGTTGTTCATTTCGTCGTTGAATCACCCCACTCCTACACAACCGAAACCCAGATTCGCAGGGTCAGCCATTCGACAAACGTCGTTTCCTCTGCACGTCGCAGGCGGCGAACCTGTACGCGCAGGACCCGGACGCTGACTTCCTCAAGTACGTGAACGCGCCCATCGGGCAGGGCGAGCCCGTCACCATCAAGCTACGCCCGCTCATCGCCATCCCGACGACGGCCGGAACCGGAAGTGAGACGACCGGCGTCGCCGTGTTCGATTACGAGCCACTCAGGGCCAAGACAGGTGCGTCCTGCGCGACCGACTTTTATGTTACCAAGCAACCTGGCGTCAAATGCTTTGTGCAATCACCACACGAATTCCTGCTTTCACTCAGTCCAGTTTGGGTCTGGATCTGGCAAGTTGGAACAGTTTTCTTGGGGGAGAGGGATGTTTCTGTTTCACTGTCTGACTGCACGCATGCTCGCGTCTTCACTTCCGGTGCAGGTATCGCGGACCGCGCGCTGCGCCCTCTGCTGGGGCTCGTCGACCCGCTGCACGCCATGACGCAGCCCGAGCGTGTCGCCGCCTACAGCGGCTTCGACGTCCTCTGGTGAGTGGTCTGCGGGATGCGGCTCGCGTGGACACAGTGACCGAGACCAGAACAAGGGACGCTCTGACGGAAAACCGTGTGTGAAACTGGCCAAACACAGTGCAGCATCTTGTGGGAGTCTCTATTGATATGACGCTGCAATTGAACCAGTGATCACCAAATCCACTTTGTGTCTCTGACGTTATCTCAAACAAGGCTACAGAACAAGAACCAAACACGTGAGAGAAACACCAATATGTCTGTTTTGAACGATGCTGGGGAGCCATCCATCAAAATTTCCCACCCTCGCAAATTCGCGTCCCACGCGACTCAGTGCCGTCACACATTCTTGTTTGTTGCCCGGTAGCCACGCGCTCGAGTCGTACACGGCGCTGCCGTACACAGAGCGCCTCCCGCGGCCGAGCAACCCGCGGCTCCGCCCGGCGTACCAGGGCAGCAACCCGATCAGCGACGTGTGGTCCAAACACGCGCTGCGCATCGTCGCCAAGTACATGAAGAGGTCAGTAGGGGGCGCGTCGCGCGCTTTTCGCACACCGCGGTGTTGTTAGTGTCTCAAGCGGAACAACATTTTACAAGCCGCGCTGGTGTTGGTTTACATCTGTGTATCTCGAACAGACAAATTACCGCATTACCCCCACACACACTGACACACACACACACACACACACACACACACACACACACACACACACACTGAGTGAGTGAGTTAGTGCGAGAGAGAGTGTGTGTGTGTTTCAGTACACACTGAAGAGAGTGAGTGAGTGAGTGAGTGAGTGAGTGAGTGAGTGAGTGAGTGAGTGAGTGAGTGAGTGAGTGTTGGGAAATTTCCAGATGTGGAAATTTGCAACTTCCAACTTTGTATGCAGGGGAGAGTAATTCATGTGGAACTTGGAAGTGATGCGGAAATGTCCAGATCTGGAAATTCCCACGTTTTCCGGCACGCGGCTGGTTCTCCACTTGAAAGTCTAGTTGGAACAGTGCAAGTCAGTGTCATGTAATCCAATCTGGCGTTGCAACGCTGCACAAGGAATGTCTCTCCGGAACAGTTGAACGACTTGACGTCAACGTGTCTCGGTTGCCTGATTCCCTGATTTGTGTTGATAGGGCGGTGTTCCAGCAGGACGACTTCGAGGCGCGCTCCAACATGCATCTCGCCAGCGTCTTCGCTGGGATCGGCTTCGGGAACGCCGGCGTCCATCTGTGGTGCGTGCGCACACCCGTGCGCAGCGTTGCGCGGAGTTGTGCGCAGCGTCCTCTCTGTGGGTCGCAGTGATTGTGCAGGGGCAGACTCGGGGTTGGGGCCAGACAGCGGTCTGTTGTCCGCACAGGGTTGAAGTAGCTATATTTGAACGTACGAGGTAAGAAGCGTTTCAGTCAGGCCCAGATGTCAGATGTCTTTGCACTTTTCAGCCACGGCTTGTCCTACGCCATCGCAGGGAACGTGAAGGACTTCAAGGCGAAAGACTATCCCGATACGCATCCCATCGTGGTGAGGATTCCTGTGAATTTCCCGAACGCGCTCCTAATGTACGAACACTGAACACATCATGGTTGTCTTCAGAATCAAAGTTCCTGTGTACGAGGTTGTATCCAACGAATGTGAGAATTGTCATGTTCACGATTGGCTTGGAAGGACACGGGTGGTTGATTTGAGACAACTGATTCCATTCACCTTCTCAGTGCAGACTGGCCAATTGGCTTCACTGGTCAACATCATCAGTCTTACTATCGTTGGACAGAACCTCGTATGAACCCTCCCAGCCAACACTACAGAACTATTTGCTGTTCGCGCTGAATTCAATTCGTCGCGTCTGTTTTTCCCGCCACCAGCCGCACGGATTGTCGGTGGTGCTGACGGCGCCCTCTGTCTTCAACTTCACGTTCCCGATGTGCCCCGAGCGCCATCTGGAGGCGGCCGAGATCCTCGGTGAGTCGCGGTGTCCATGACAACCACGCACGCCACGTACACGTGGGAGTGTTCGATTTGTCGCAGTTCGACTCCCAAGAACGTTTCCCTGACGGGCTTCATTGGGCCTGATGTTAAAATTCACACGTTGAACGTGGCGTCGCTTGACGTCAAGGGTGAACAAAGAAAGTCACGCTTTCATCGCGAACGTGCAATTTTGGAGAGCTGAGCACGAGCATTTGAGCGGAAGTCAAGAGTCACTTTCTTGTTTCAACAGGCGCTGACGTCCGTAACGTGAAGCGAGAGGATTCTGGGAAGATTCTGGCCGAGACGCTGCGTCAGTTCATGTTTGACCTCAAGGTGGACAATGGACTGACCGCCGTCGGCTACACTAAGGACGACATCCCCGAGCTGGTCAAGGGTACACTGCCCCAGGTCAGTCCCAGTCTCTCTCTCTCACACACACACACACACACACACACACACACACACAGCGTGCATTCCACGCGAGAATCTGTGTTTCAGTCTTTTGACCATTCGTGGACGCTGTTGTTGGCTCTATGGCACAGCTTTGCGCACGCGACACGGGCTCGCGGCGTCCAAGAAGATTGCTGAGGCGCGTGTCTTCACTGACAAGTGTTCTTGTTGCTTCGTTGCAGACGCGGGTGACGAAGCTGTCTCCGCGGCCCCAGACGCAGCAGGACCTGGCCGACCTCTTCGAGTCGTCCATGACGCTCTACTGAAGACGCTGCGTCTCGCGCATGCGCACAGCGGGTTCACAGAGGGCGCGTCGTGCGACGTCTTTCGGATTGGACAGTGCGCTGCGGGTTGACCTGAGGCTGTTCCTGTCGCGCTCCGCATCACGATTCTGCGTTTCTCTCTGTCGAAAACCTGTTCTATCTGACAAACGCAAAGCACTGGGCGTTTCTCTGCGTCGCAGAAATGCAGATCGCTCGCCTGCAACGCTGATACGACGCGTGACGCACCCTGTGTGAACCCCACCTCAGTATTCCCTGAGAATTTAACTCAGGATGGCCGCCTTCCGAGGCAGGTGCCTGCACTGATCAGTGCTCTTGTTGTATTTTTGTGTGAAATTTTGTTGAAAGCGATTGATTGTTAAGTTTGAAAAGTCTATCAATACCAACAAGATGGTCGTATGATGAGGCGCGCTGCTTCACTGGTTGGCATTCTTGTTGATCGTGCCGATAGGTTGGCGATACCCACAATGCAAAGAGATGAATGAGTTTCTTCCTGACGGGCCTTCCACTGTTCAGGGAACTGAGGATTCCCGCTTTCCGAGGCGCGTGCCTGCACTGATCAGTGCTCTTGTTGTTTCTTTTGCGTCAATTTTTAAGTCAGTTCGTGGACATGGCAGCTGAATCTGAGGATTTTGTTCAAATGGATTTTATTCGCATGTACAATGTATTGCACGCAGGTTGTACAAAACTGTGTAAAATTGCAATCAACGTCCACGTTCGTTTTTTCACGAGGAAGCCAAAGCGTGTTCCTCAGAGAGAGAGAGAGACAAACATTCCTTGAATATTGTGTCGTTCGCGTTGCATTCGTCAAAGTTGTGCACAAACCCGTGGGGGGGGGGTACCGATTCAACAGCTGATTCCAGCTGCTTCGGGGTGCAGGATTCGGCCCAAGGGGGGGGGCAGCCAAGGAGACGTTTCAACTTGTGATCGAGATTGCAAGCGACAAATTTTTGTTCCGCTTGAAAATGTTGCAAAAATGGTAAGTGTCCATTGTGAAATGCGAAGAAAATTTTTGTCAAGAAACAGAGTCCACAATACACCCCCCCCCACTGCACACAGTGTATGTTCTGTGCAGCACGGAAAGCGCGTGACGAGACAGACTGGTCCTCAACCAAACAGCTGCTCTACGGACGACACAGTCACAACCTCACATCCCAGGTTTGAACACGGGACCTGCCGTTTCAATCACGACGGCATTTGCAGGGGCGGATCCAGGGCCCTGCTCCCCCTCACCCCAGAAATTATCATGACGGCACCTAAAAATATGCGCTGCAGACGCAAAGTTTCCTCTTTTCGTAGAACAAATTTTGTCAAACTTGGAATCGCCCCCATGCTGAGGAACAGGTTCATGCCCAGACCCTGGATCCGCCCTGGGTTGCACTTGGACGACGCGTCATGGCATATCGCGCAGGTAACTGCGTTTCGGACTCCGTCCGTACCCGTCACTGAGATCGGATCGAGGCAGCCGTTTCCGACCCGCACCACCAGAGGGCCCCACGTTATCCGCGCGGTCGTACAGCCCCACCAGGTCCCGGTCCGCCATCTTGGATTTCCGGGTCACATTGTCGGCTCGATCGTAGAGGGCGTGAACGTCGTGCGCGTGCGCGGGGCTGCTTTTAGTGCGATACGCATCCGGGCGATCGTAAAGGTCACTGAGTTCGTTCCTGCGACTCTGACCTTTGGCGCTCGAGGATTTGACCTTGATCCCATCCGCCTTGTCATAGATACGATTGAGGTCATCGTCATAGCGGGTCAATCGTCTGTCCGTGTTGCTTGACTTCAACCCGTCGGCTCTGTCGTACAATCCGTTGGTGTCATCCGGGGACTTGGTCTTGAGGCCATCAGCGCGGTCATAGAGTGCATCTGGGTCACGGGGTACGTCAATGTACATAGTCTGCTCCTCCCGAAGGTCACCAAAGCGGGAGCCGCCGTGGAAACTGCTTCCAGGAGTCTGATTGGACCTCACTGAGGATGACGTCATTACAGATCCGCTTCTGGACGGACCAATAGGAGAGGTTCCTCCGGCAGTGAACACGGAGCCGGAGCTGTACTGTCTGTGGGCGGGGCTCTTCCTCTGCGGGCTCCCATTGGCCTGGAACACGGCGGCCCCGGAGCCGAACCCGTCCAGAGAGGGCGCTGACGTCGTGCGCGACGCGAACTCCTTACTCACCGGGTTTTTCACGGTGAAGACGCTGCCCCTGCCCGGTCTCCTTCTGTTAGCACCGACCGGCTGCCGCCCGCCGCCACCCCCACCCCGCTGGTCCGGACCCAATATGGGCCTTCCTTTACTGTCCGTGAAAATTTTCTCAGCAGGGAAGTATTCTGCGTACGGACTGATGGAGTCTTCGTCGTCCGATTTGTCGCCGGAGGCGGCCTCCAGGGGGCGAAACGTCGACTTGGGCGCCTTTGGGGACTGGTACCCGGAATCTTGTCTCAGCGTCTTTGGAGACTTGTTGTGGTTCTCGTCGCTGTCGGAGTCCGGGCCCTGGAAGAGCGGGTTCGCCTGCGGCGTCTTGAGCCTCGAGTCGCGCTCGCGCCCCCCGGTGTCGCCCCGTAGCGTGCTCGGCGTCAGGTACCCGTCGTTGGACGTGGCTGACCTGCGCGCCGCCGGCGACACGTCGCTCTGGTCCCCGCCGGGCTGGAAGCGCAGCGCGTCGAAATTGCTCGGTTCCCCGTCCTGTTTCCGGTCCACGGACAGGTAACCATGGTTACTGTGCGCAGTTCCGGTTTTGCTCTTGCCACCCGTCCGGTCCAGTCCCATGTAGTTGGGATCCGGGTCCCGGATGCTCTCGTAGATGCCGGAACCGGAACTCTTCACGGTTCCCGAACTTCCGCCGGAAGTGACGTCATCAACGTCGTCCTCGTCGAACGCTCTGTTGTGGAACGCCTCCCCGTACAAGGATGGGTCGATCTTCTGCTTCTTCTTCTTGTCCTTTGACTTTTTCTTGATCTTGTCTTTGCCGCTCTTAATTTTGCCCTTTTCTGACGGCAGAGGGGGTCTCTTCTCGAACCGTCCGTCCGTAGCGTGCTTGTGCTTCGGGTACGTGTAGTAATGGTCCAAGTCCTCGTCCTCCTCCGCTCCTTTCTTCCGCTTCGATTTCTTCTTGTACGCCGGGTTGTTGTAGAACTTCAGGTCATTAGCACCAGGCTTGGGACCTTCAGGGAAATCCACGTACCTGGAGAAAGAAACAAGAACACTTGTCAGTGAAGATACGCGTCTTCTCTCGCGATATTGTTTCACTCAACGGCAAGGCACTGTTGGATATCCACGCACCAGGAAGTCAACGTACGGTAGCAAGAAGGTAACATCCCTTTGAGGGACAGAATTGCCACGTTGAAAAGACAAAATGCGCTCTGCATCTTGGAAGACATTTTTCTGCGTGGGCAACGCGAACTTTTCGGACATCGCGTGTGTGGCGCTACCTTTCTGCGGCCGACTGCCTCCGCTCGGGCGTGTCCCCCTTCCCGGCGCCGGGCGGCGCCTTCTCCGCGGCGGAGAACAGCTGTTCGGCGGCGGCGTCGTCCCGGGGCTGCCAGCGCCGCGCCCCGCCCACCGCGCCCGCCTCAGCCCTGCGCGAGTACCGCTGCAGTTTGTCTGAGGAGCCGTAGGCCGGGTTCGGCATCAGGTCCCCGTCCTCAGTCTGTGAAACATGAATCGTCTCAGCGAGCTGTGCAAACACAAAGGATCCCTGTTGCACGCACTGATTTCACACACACACATACACAGTACCATTTTGGCAAAGAGCGATAAAGACAACGACAACGAGACCCCCTTTCCTGAGACACGCACACACACGCACACAGATATATGGTCTGCTTGTACACGTACGCACACAGCAACAGTTGGGTTGTCAAACAAAACACTCATGACACACGCACACTCACGCACACAAACACACACAACATCAACATAAGACCTCGGGTCGCATCATGCGCACAAACTCAATTGCGCAGCAACAACCGGAAGTGACTCACGTCGTGGTCGACGCGCCCGTTGACGGCGCCACCGTCGTGGTACTTGCGGACGCCATTGAGTTCGCGCAGCGACGGCGGCGGCGCGGTGCTCCCTCCGTACTTTGACTGAGGACTCTTCTTTCCCCTGTGTCTGCGAACAGGAAAGAAGAACTCAAGAGTACTCAGAAAAAGTACTGAGCTGTAATTCCGTTTGAGCGTCATTGGACCAATGCACAATCCAGGGGTGGAGCTACGTTGCAGACTCCACCCACGTCACGTGGTTTACGTGAACCCGAGCCGTACCCACCTCACGTAGACGATGACGCCGACGACAACGACGAGCACGAGGAAAGCGCCAGCCGCTATGCCGACCAGAACGCCTGCAATGCATATCACGTGATCTTGTGACGCCATCAACGCCAACATGACGCCGCATGACGGCGTCAACGATATTTCCAGATTACATCATAACGCAGACTCATGTTGACGCCACACCAAACTTCGTTTGTTGCACTGTTGTGCAAACGAGACCTGATGTCAGCATCGTTGGTGGACTGCGACAAACGCTTCGCCAACCACAACAATTGGAGCGATGTCAAGTTTGCTGTTTGGTGCCAGATCAACAACGAAAATTAGAGTGATTGGTTTTGGACGGGAAACGAGACGAACCGACGTTGTCTAAGACGCCCTTCTCCTCCTCCGGCTCCACCACCACGCCCCCTGGCGTCGTCTTCACGTCTCCCGGAGGAACGCCGCCACCTGTGGCGTTCTCTGGTGGCGCTGGGTCGAGAAACAAAGAAACAGATATTGGAGTGAAGGGCACAAACCAGCCGCATGATTTCAGAACAAGCTTCACGACTGCGAAGCAAGCACACCTGACGTTTCTTCCCCGACTCAATGAACAAGAACACTTGACAAAGTCGACACGCGTCTCCATAGTCATCTACATGTCTACGCCTCAGGCTTTTTTCTCAGGAAAACCCTTCATTTATTTTCTGCGCGTCAACGGGTATCACACACACAACCTACACAGACACGTGTCAATCGTGATTTCCGCAGGGCCCACGCCATCGTGATTGGCGTGTGTGCGACACAAAACTTTCTTTTTACCTTCTGAAGCCGTGGTTGGGGCCTGGGTCGTCGTGGCTGTGGTTGTTGCTTCTGTTGTTGTGGTTGTTGATCTTGTCGTTGTTGTTGGCATGGTGGTTGTGGTGGGCGGCGTCTCTGTGGTCGTGGTTGCCATGGTTGTGGTTGTGGCGTTCTCCGGTATGGCGCAACCCTGATTCCCGGGACACTGCTCATTCAAGTACCATGTCCAGCGTGTTCCGTACCTTGGTGACAACAAGAACACAAACCAGTAAAGACACGCGCCTTAAAGACGGTTGTCTTTCGTCCTGCCTGGTGGGCCCGAGCAGGCTTGCAAGTTGGAAAGTGTTGCACGCATCGCCCGGACAACCGCGTTTGAACTGCAAATCTCTTGTCCGAAAACGCACACCTCATGAGGCATCGACGCACCAGGTCTCTGCGCATGCGTCTGGTTTCACGCATTCAGCGCATGTCACGTGCCACTCACGAAGACGTACCGTCAGGGCCAGATCCAGAACCTCAGCTTGGAACAAAGTCCCACAATTCCACGTTGAAATTTTCGAGTCACCCTCCCTGGCAGGGTCCCACTCGACCAAACCCTGAGGTCCGTCCTTGAGAACTCACCACAGGGAACAGAGGCTGAGGTCGCACTCGACGCCGAACGGGGGCGTCACCGGCGGCGCCGCTGTCGACGGCGTCACCTGGTGGAAAATTTCACAAGGGACGTGTGCATGGTCAGAGGCTTCATCTCTTTTCTATCAAAACGGACTTGTTCAGAATTTTCTGCAACCCGCAGAAACATGCTCTCACCACAGTTGTCGTCTGTGTCGCCGTTGTGGTTGGGAGAGTCGTTGTCGTGGTTGTAGTGACACCTGCAAATACAAGAGGAACTTCGCAAATTTATCTGAAATTTTTTGTGAGGCGCAGCAGACGTGAAAATGAGACGTGCGCATGCGCACCAACATCTTTGTGACCTTAAGGTGCGCACCTGGGGGAAAACATCCGTCACACACGAAGGTGCCGTCGTCATGGCGTTGCCAGGGCACGTTGTCAGGATACCACGTGATGCACCAATACGGGTCACAGATGAAAGAATCTGCAAAACAGAAGGTTACAAAACGCTTGAGAAAGTGTCTTCGTCTTGATCCTGTAGTGTGAGACAATCAAACATCCAGGGTACTGAAAGACACTCAGTAATCCAGGGTACTCAGACCCAGACAGCGGCTCACGTACCTGGGCGGGGCGGGACGCACCCGTAGCAGCTGCGTCCCGCTGTGTGGAAGGAGTACTCGCGCGTGAAGTTGCGTCCGAACCAGGCCTCGCACTGCGCGTCGTCACACACGATGACGCGTTGGGGCGCGGGCGTGGGCGCAGGGGTGTGGGCGGGGGTGTGGGCGGGGGTGGGGGCGGGGGTGGGGGCGGGGGTGGGGGAGGGCGTGGGGGAGGGCGTGGGAGGAGGCGTCGGGCTCTGCTCCGGACCTGCAAGGGAAGAAACAACAAGACATGAGGAGTCTGCGCACAATCAATGAAAACACGTCCAGATCTTGGGATCTTCAGATCATGGTTTTGAGGGTGACAAACGCTAAACGCTGAGTGTGCGTCTGTCCTTATGTTGACATCCTGAGGTGTGTGTCTATCGGTGTGCGTGTGTGGGCACGTGTATGTGTGCCCGACTCAGAACAATACAAGACGTGCTCTTGGCATGAACCTGCGTGCGTACCTTGAGTCTGGCCGGTTCCCGACATGGTCACCACCCTCGTGGGTCTCGGCGCCTCCGTCGTCGTCATGATTACCGTCGTTTCCGCTTCCGCCGCTGTCGTGGAGGGAAAAGCGTCGACCTCCCCCGAACCCTCGTCTCCCACCGTCGCCAGGGACGCAGCGGCCGTACCTGGGCGTGACAACGCTGTCGTCATGGAAACGGAGGTCTCAAGGCCCAGGGCACTCGCGGATTGGAGGAACGGACGAGGTAGAGAATGCGCAGAGAGTTGGCGCAGAACAGACCTGCGAATTTGTACAGTGCGACACAGGTCTGATTCGCAGCTGAGATTTACATGCACAGAAGCAAAAACTTGCTTTTGCTGCAAAATGGCAAACTTGTGGAGAAAACAGCATCGTGCTCAAAAAGTGAACAGGTCACGAATCTGGTGGACTCCGTACATGTGCGCATGGATTGAAAGAGTGACCAAAGATTTGAATTTGTACACAAGCAGAGCTTGACCCCATCAAAACACAGTGGAAACTTGCAGATGAACAAGGAATAGTCTTTGCAGAAGTTGGGCAAAAATTAATGTGTAGATTCGTGGAAAAGACCAATGACTTCGTTCCGGATTTTTCTCTGTTCTTTTCGGGGGGGGGGGAGTTTTTTCTGGACCAATAAAAACAAAAACATTTGCCGAGTTACCATTCACAAAAATCATGTCAGAGTCGTCATCAAGATTGGCAGGTGAAGTTTCATTGAATAGCTGCAGGTTAGTAGTGGGGTTGTCAGGGAGTTGAGTGGTGACGTCACGAGGTGAGCTGGTCCCGTTGCCAAGGGTGACGGACTCGTTGCTAGGCATGCTAGCAGTGAACAGTGATGCTGTGGTGCTCGTTTCTGCTGCTGCTGAAATTAATGTAAAGTTCAAGAGAATTTCAAGGACAATATCAGAAGAATGAAGAGCAAACAGTGCGTACTCAAAGGGAAGTTTGCAGTCAGTACTCAAAGGGAAGTTTGCAGTCAGTACTCAAAGAGAAGAACGCAGTGAGCACTCAAAGGGAAGTTCGTAGTTGGTACTCAAGGTGAGTATGCAGTGAGCACTGAAGTGAATGAACACAAGGCGCTGAGTTCAGATCCGAGTTGTTTCGCACTTCACATACACAGCTCGTATCCTGGTGACCAAAACCAAATCTCCGTGGCAGCGACGCGGGGCTTCTGTTTGCACAACGAATTCCTGGACAGCAACGCAATTTCCCACTGAGGATAATGATGCTGTAATGCAGGATGCATAAAACGCAGCGTTCCCTTTGCGGTCGGCATGCCTGAGTGATGATTCCGAACAATTCAAAAACCAAGATCCTTCCCTTGATTCGCACACAGGAAAGATTCCCACATCGGGGTATTTGACCACAATTGTCCAAGTTCGTTGCCCCATAGAGCACTTCATGAGGAGCATTGGGTGCTCAGGGAAGAAGACATGGGAAAGTTCAGGACAAACTTATTTTGCCCTCCGCACGTGCACGTCATGTTTTTGTCCATTCAAACCCTGCAAAAGGCAACGTGCACGTGAACGTTCCACGGACACGGAACGCTTTGCTTGAAGCGCCAAACGTTCATCTCAAGGCAAGACACTTTGGCGTCTGTTGAGTTTCTGTTCTGGGACCAGGAAGCCTCACACGAAATTTTTGTCTGCACCACAAGGACCAGTCCGTATCTGGATCCAGAATCCGCAGTTCAAATGACATTTTCCTTCAGGCAGATCAGGAACTGTAGAATTCAACGCCACGAGAGCATTTTGCCGAGTTTAGTCTCACTATCTTGAGACAGTTCAAACAACAGCCAATCAAATCTGTCACAGTCGTTTTGAACGAGAACACGTCACACTCACAAGTACTTCTCACATTTTGCGTCGATCAGCAATGCATTTGACACGTTAGTCACAAGCACCGCACCAACACCAACTATTTGTGGGCCCATCGTCATCGATCTGCACGTCGGGACGTGACGGCCACGCAGCGCCGTGCTCACAAGGGACATTCGTGTCCCAACTGACCTTTGGTGTGCTGTAAAAGGAAATGATCGCCACAGCTCCAGCGGATCCAGGAAAGGCCCAATGGGGTCTGACCTTCTCCAACCAAAATGTCGCGTCAGTATTGCGCAGAACACCTCAACCTCAAGTTTTGGGACCCCCATCTCAATCCTGGATTTGCTGTATGTGGGGCAGTTTGACGTCATGGAAACAAAGTTTCTCTCGCACGGGCCTTTGATTCGACAACTCCCTCAGAGACTCTCGAAGTTGGTCCCTCTTGGTACATACAGACACCTTTTCCACCCTGCGTGGGGTAGGCTCCATTTATGGTGATGACTCATGCAGCCTCAGTGCAATTTGGATGCAGACACCAGGCTCTGTGACTGCGTTTGGTGCTGAGGCCGCCCGCAGCCAAACGTGGGGTAGAGTTCAGTTCGTGCCGTGTTACCCCTCTGCTGTGAGGAGATGCTCGCACAGAAACAAGGGGTTTCCTGTGTTTGTGACCAAATCTGGTCATGCCGAGTAAACTTGGCTGATCTTTGTGCACACGCAAGCAGAAATAACATGTTCACAGCTTGCGTCTGCTTTGGTTTTGTTTCCAGCACTGGGTTGTCTTTGCAATTGTCCACAAGATTGAGAAGACTTCCCTACTTCAGTGCACCTCAGGCAATCGCCTCTGCCTCAAGCAAGCAAGGATGGAGCACAATTTTCTGCCAGTTTCAATACATTCAGAGGACGGAGAATTTGGAAGCGCCAATCCTCGTGACAGTGACGCCACAGACGGCTTCCAACGTACGCCAGTAAGATCTGATAAGACACACAGGTTCTCCAATTGATGGAAGCTTCCCATTGAAAATCTGCCCACACCCCAGCACTTCCAGTTTGCCTTCAAGGCTGGGACCCCGAAACCTCCCAAAGAATTCAGTTTGTTCCTGATGTTTGCGCCACAGCAGCACAACAAAAACTTTCGTTTCCAACTTTTCAATGTTGGCGTTTTGGGCCTGGTGCACCCTCTCTGGCCCTGAACCCTCCCGAGCGTCCAGTGTCTTCCTCAGACGTGGACGTCACAAGTTTGTGACTTGTGCTCAAACTCAGGTTGCGAAACTTTGAGAAACTTGCTACATGTACCACGGTTTTGAACGTTACTTTTTACACAACAGTAGGTTACGCGACGTACCTGAGGGCATGATGCTGGCGTCGGTAGCGTTTGCTGCCGTCTGCGCAGTGACGTCATACACGAGTGACGTCACCAGGACCGCCACCACGCACGCGCACGTCTTCATGGCGACTTCCTGTTCCTGCAAACAACGCACGAAAACATGTTCAGCAGTTCCCAGTTTATCAGCGGAGATGGACAGCGCGCCATTTTGTTGTAACGACGTGTGTGTGTGTGTGTGTGTGTGTGTGTGTGTGTGTGTGTGTGTATGTGTGTGTGTCTGTCTGTCTGTGTGTGTGTGTGTGTCTGTCTGTCTGTCTGTCTGTCTGTCTGTCTGTCTCTGTGTGTGCGGAAAGAGTGTCAGCCTGTGAATTACGAGGATCTGTCATTTAGTTCTGGGAATGGTCACGATCGGAACATTTGCACACGTTGAAGGTCTTTGACACAATTTCCACTGTTTTACAGTCTGCTTGGGTACAAATTGGGTCACATTGTGCAACAATTGCAGAAGGTTCCGATCATGACCATTCTCAGAATTATATAAATGATAGATCCTCGTAGCTGTGTTGAAACATTTCAGCAATCTCTCGCGCGCAACTTTTGTTGTCAAAATGACATGAGCCCATCTGTCTGCTTCACAAAGGAAGTGCCAAGTCATTGTCAAGTGTGACTTCACCTGATCTGGGATCAGATCGCAGGTCGTTGGGAAAAAAGTCTCCCGCGTTCACAATTCGCGCGTTTCTGTATTGCTTTGGCACTGCGATCGAGTTTCAGTTATTTGGGCCGAAGGCTTTGGGTTCCTCGGCCTGTATTGTGTGAATGTGAATGGATCTTATTTTGGTTTGCGAGTCTCACGGTACTTGTCGGTGCGAAATTCCTACATACACAGGAAAAAGTGGAACTGTAAGAATATTGCAGGGACGCAGGGGTTCCAAGTCAGGGTCGAGGGCTGGGTGCTCAACTGGGGACTTTATGCAACGACGTTTCACTGAACGCCGTGTCAACGCCAACGTCGAATGGTGTTTCGTGATTGGCCAGTGCCATGGAAACAGTGCTCTTTTTGACGTTGGCGT
>JAAUXT010048351.1_pt1 | contig 16859 bp, 28 predicted proteins | sample 7278171 | NCBI WGS metagenome assembly JAAUXT01 (sample SAMN14350112, study PRJNA611818) | marine sediment metagenome | isolation source: surface marine sediment (1.8m) | place: French Polynesia: Moorea | collected 2018-08 | reverse complement strand
AGTAGTGGGCATACCCACACTGTGCCTGTGAGTTATGGGCACACCCACACCATGCCTGTGAGTAGTGGGCATACCCACACCGTGCCTGTGAGTTATGGGCATACCCACACCGTGCCTGTGAGTAGTGCGCACCCACACCACGCCTGTGAGTAGTGCTCACCGCGAGAGGCTGTTCACAGCTGTTCTTTCTTTCGTGCTCTGAGCTGAAGTTCAGGTGCCCAAGGTGTGACTCAACTGGGTCCTCCGATCCTGATTCCGGATCCACAGCAGATCCACGCTGCTGGCTGAAGCAACGCAGTACCCAAACAAGAAGCAGTGCTCAAGGCAATCGCAGTGCGAAGTCCCTTGCGGCGTCAGTAATGTTGTCAATTCTTCCTTGTTCATCAATTCTTCCTTGTCCTTCTTGTCTTCCACCAGTCATACTGTCTGGCAGAGGGGTTCCAGCCTCCAGCAGGGGGGTCCCACCTCTGGCTAGGGGGGGTCCTGCCTCCAGTGGGGGGAGGGAGGGTCTAGCAGGGGGGGCAGGGGACATTTCAGTCCAGCTGCCATATACTGCACTACCACATGGTGCTTCGCCCCAAAGGGACTTCGCACAACAATGAGTTGTGCACTGGCGCAAAGCATGACAGGTTCCGTTTGACAGGGGACCCGCGCGACGCGTCTCGGATCCGGCTGCTCCACACGTTCTGCGAGAACGAGCGCACGCGCTACGTGTACGTGACGCAGCGCGACCTGCTCGTCACGTTCGTCTCCAACTCGCTCCACCAGGGGGCAGGCTTCCGCTTCACCGTCCGCGTCGTGCCCAGATCACGTGAGCTCCGCTTCCGCTGCTTTCACATAGAACGGCTTGGGTGGTGAAGGAGAGCCCAGAACTGTCAATACAAAGGCTGCATGCAAGAAGCTCAACTCACGTAGGATACGTCAGGCGTTTCGTCCTTCAGCAAGTGAAGAGCGCTGCACCTGTTTGTTCAGAGACACAGAGCACGACGCAATCTGTGTGAACCAAGCCTCGGGTCTGCTACAATTGGGGTTGTTCCGTCCCACGTGCATTCGATATGTCTCAGACCCCGTGTTTTTCTCCGTCAGCCGAGAGCCCGAGCTGCACGGCGGTGAGGATGAGCTCCAGCTCCGCAGTCGAGATCACGTCGCCCAACTATCCCCGGCATTACGACAAGTATGGAAGACAAGTACAGAAGGGTCTGATTCCTCGAGGGTCAAGGACACGGACAAGCTGTCGGTCCTGAGGAGGATCCGGGGTTTTGATCCAGGGAAGCCCAACCAAAATTACGACGAAACAATTTGACAAATTCGGGTCGGGGTCAAAGATCTACAAAACACCAATAAATTTGAAAGGAGCAAGTTTGAAGTTCGGCTTTTTCTGCAGTGACGTGGACCTGTGTTGGGACGTCGGGTTCGAGCCGACGCCACCCGAGGCGGCGGGGGACGGAGGGGCCGGCCCCGCGGCGGGAGGAGCCGGGGGCGGGGAGTACACGCTGGCGGTGCAGGTGCGCTTCCAGGAGCTGGACCCGACGTGGCTGCGCAGCTGCCCCCGGGGCAACGCCTCCGCCCCCGCCCCCGCCGTGGACCGCATCGACATCACAGCCGGTGAGACTGACTGACGCCGGTGCCAACGTTTAAAATGGCGAGCGATACAATTTGGCTGGTGACAATCAGAACTGCAGTGGGAAATGGCATATGTCAGAAAGAGTCTCCTGTCATAATTGCACAAGTTTTTGGTGCTTTTGATTTCGCGTGTCATTTCAATCCCTGTCGAGAGTCAGAAACAGAAGGCGAACACTGGTGAAGTTTGCTTTCTTGTAAGAGGCGTGGAGTGAGATTTCCCGGCGCTGTTGCAGGTACGGGGGTCGGAGGGAAGAGCCTCGTGTCTCAGTGCGGGACGCACGGGCTGCAGGAGCCGGTCCTGCTGCGCACCGCCGAGCCGTTCAACGTGCGCTTCCGCGCCGACGGCTTCTTCACGCAGCGGGGCTTCTCCTACGTCATCATCCCCGAGCCCAGAGGTGAGTCACCGGGACAGAGGAGGCAGGTAGGGTCAGCCCAGAGGTGAGTCACCGGGGCAGGGGAGGCAGGCAGGGTCAGCCCAGAGGTGAGTCACCGGGGCAGGGGAGGCAGGCAGGGTCAGCCCAGAGGTGAGTCACCGGGGCAGGGGAGGCAGCCAGGGTCAGCCCAGAGGTGAGTCCTCAGGGCAGGGGTGGCAGGTAGGGTCAGCCCAGAGGTGAGTCACCAGGGCAGGGGAGGCAGCCAGGGTCAGCCCAGAGGTGGGTCCTCAGGGCAGGGGAGGCAGGGTCAGCCCAGAGGTGAGTCACCGGGGCAGGGGAGGCAGGTTGGGGCAATCAACCCAGAGGTGAGTCACTGGGGCAGGGGAGGCAGGTAGGGTCAGCCCAGAGGTGAGTCACTGGGGCAGGGGAGGCAGGTAGGGTCAGCCCAGAGGTGAGTCACTGGGGCAGGGGAGGCAGGTTGGGGCAATCAACCCAGAGGTGCGTACATCGTACATCATCAGGGGGAAGTGAATCAGCCAGAGGCGACATCACCTCAGAGGTGAGTCAGCCCTGGGGAAGGTTTGTTGGTCAAATCAAGGGCGGGATCAGAGGTGATTCGGGAGCTCAGTCGGGGTGGAATCAAGCCTGAAGGCACTCGGCTTTTGGGTGAAATTTGCAAAAGAGATGCAACGTCGGCTAGTTTGACCAAGACACTGATGGAATTGAACGACCGAATCTGGATTTGTCGTTGGAAGAGACGCATCCACGCGCTGCGTGTATTTGGTGCGTTTTTGAGTTGTATCTCATTGATCAGCACAAACGCAGCCTTGTGAACGCAGTCCCGCGAGTGCAAATCAATGCGAGACAAGTTCGCAGGATGTGTGCGCAGTGCGCTGTGCCTCACGGAAATTTTGACTGCAATTGCAGCGTGCGTGGAGCTCTTCGTGCGACCCGGGGATCGCGCGCTGCAGCTGCACAACGACTCGGCGCCCTACACGGGGTAGGTCCGCCAGGTGGCGACCGGGATGGGTGGTGGGGATCAACACGGGGTATCTGCTCTGGACCATTTCAGCATAACACAGGGTAGATCCCGGGCCAGTCTGGGAGAGTGGAGTATACCGGACACGGGATTTTTGGGTCCAGGCTGACCCGGAGATGGCTTGATCCGGCACTGGTTGGGTCCAGAGCCGATCCTGAGGATCCATACAATCTTTCAGCAGACACAACAAGCCTGATTGACACTTAGCTGTGGATGCAGCGAGACCATGACCATTCTTCACACACACACACACACACACACACACACACACACACACACACACACACACACACTGTTCACATTGTTCTTCCTCTTCGCAGGGAGTCGGAACTGTGTTGGAAGCTGGAGACGATCGACGACCTCTACAGCCTGACGCACAACCTGTACCACACGGGGACGCAGGCGCTGCGCGTCGACGTGCACCACGTGACGCTGGACGCCAACGGGGACTGCGTCAACAACTATCTCCGAATCTATGAAGGTGACGCAGTTGTTGCATGTTCGCTGCAGAATGCTGACCCGAGATTCCACCTGCCGAAGCAAAAAGAGGCATGAACTTTGAGATTGGGTCTGACTTGGGGCTGGATCCCTTCTGCTTTCCCCTCATTTCGCACTCGCCCCTTTGTCTTGTCTGATTCACTCCCACATTGCCTCCCTCCCCTCGTCTCTCGCCGCTGTCCAGCTCTGTCCTGCATCTCAGGCTGCGCGGTTGCAGGTTCGTCGGCGGCGGGGGCGCTGGTGCGGGAGTTCTGCCCGGGGGACAGCACGGCGGCGCAGCGGGACATCTTCGTGCGCTCGCACCAGCTCTACCTGCGCCTCAAGTCGTCCGCTCCGGGCGCCGGGGACTTCAACATCACGGCGGCCGCGGTCCCGGGTGAGCCGAGCCAAGCCGAACCGCACCGCACAAACCACCCGACACCCTCACCACCGGTCCCCCCGTAACTGGTGCTGCAGATCTGAGCATATTGTCAACATTTCGCTCAGTGAATTGGTTCCAATCTTGAACAGGCTCCCGGGATTCGGACCCTTCTGGCTTTATCTTGGACAACACGTTCTGTCGTAGAGTTGGATCCCGAGAATTCAACTTTGAAAACATAGATCTAGCAGAAGAAAACGAGAAATGATGGGACTGTAGTGCAAAAAGGGAGGGGCACATAGATGAAGCGGTCAGGGGCCTGTCTGGGCCCCAGGGTCCCTGGACCCCCTCGGCAGCTCTTGTCTCCCTCCCACAGAGGGCCGCGCGGACGCGCTGAGTCGGACCCGCGAGTGGAGCAGCAAGTGCAGCCGGAAGCGCGTCCCGGCGCACGCGGACGGACACGACTCCACCGTCTACGTGTCCACGTCCAAGTGGTGAGGCGCTCCTTCTCAACAAGACGCACTGCGCCCTGACTGGCGGATCTAAGGCCAAAATTATTTCCGTTGAATGTTTGTTTGCTAAGTTCATCTGTGCCCTCAGGCCCCCCTGCTCGAGTTGTGACTTCATGAAGAAGTGCACATCAGGCAGCTCGCATACGTGCCGAAATCCGCTGCTGTTAGGTGTGTGTCAGCTTGGGGTGCTCTTTCGGGTATGAGATGTTGAGCTATTTGCAGGGTGAGTGAGGGGTACGCCTCCGGGTGTGAGCTGTTCAGCGTCGAGGACCCCGCACCCAACACGCAGCTCTTCTGGAAGGTGGACCTCATCGAAACCACCTTCCTCGGCATCTTGGCCGGAGAATGTAGAAACGACTACGTCGCCATTCACGACGGTAGGTTTGCACCGGACTCACTGTGCGTTGCGCGCCTCCCTGTCCCAGTCAGTGACAGACCAAACAAGAAGCAGTGCTCAAGGCAACTGCAGTACGAAGTCCCTTGCTGGTAATGTCGTTGATTCTTCCTTGTCCTCCTTGTCTTCCACAAGTCATGCAGGCCACAGGGGGTCCAGGTGGGGGGAGGGGGGTCCAGGTGGGGGGAGGGGAGGGGAGGGGGCAGGGGGCATTTCATCCACCTTGCCATATACTGCACTACCACATGGTGCTTCGCCCTAAAGGGACTTCCCCTATCAGCACCGAGGCGTGATGATGTGTTGTGTGTGCAGGAGCGAGCCTGGACGCGCCGGTGCTGCTGAACGTATGTAAGGAGATCCTGGACGGCTACATCGTGACGGGCGGCCCCGCCCAGGCCTTCCTCGCCATCTCCCAGCAGCGCAACGAGTGGTTCAAGGCGCGCGGCACCATCGTCACCGGAGGTGAGCTCAGCGCACGGAGTGCGTGTGTGAGTGAGGTGTGCGTGCGGCTGCAGGTGGGCTCATCGTACATCGGGGTACCGAAGGCCGGAAGGAACACACGGCACGTCTGTGGAGCAATGAATCGGCACAACGCAGAAACGTCCACTCAGCCGCCAGTTGACACCCACACAGCGCCACCGCAAACACGTCGCAAGAACTTTGGCGGCACGCGACACTTGTTGTGCCAACACAGAGACAACTATCAATTATTGATCCAGTCGACTTTTATTCCCCGCTTTCACCGGGAGTCAGGCCCAAATCAACTCTGGCTGCGAAGTGTCCCACGAACGCGTACAACTCCTCATGCACACAAAGCCAATCTGTGACAAACCACAGTCAACGCGCTGTATGTTTTCAGGTCGCCACGGAAACCAGTGCATCAGCGTCCCGATCAGCGACCTGTCCGAGAAGTACTTCATCGCGTCTCCGAACCACCCCTTCCCTCACCCCAGGTGAGTGTCGGGTGTGACCTCTTCTCTCATCCCAAACATAGAAATCCCAAGGTGTGTGTGTGTGTGTGTGTGTGTGTGTGTGTGTGTGTGTGTTCGAGTGTGTGTGCTGTGCATGCCCGTGGTGGAACCCTCCGTTGTTTTGCCATGGTGGCAAATTGTTGTTTTGTCTGCGAGGCGGGCCAATCTTTCAAAAATGTCAAATTGAAAGGCAAAATCTTTTTGGAACGAGGGTGACAAAGGTTTCTGGAGTTCGAAGACATGTCCGCACTGTGCGTATTTGTGAACAAAGTATATAATTCACTATTTCTGTCTCATTCCCAGCGAGACGGACGTGTGCTGGATCGCGTACCTGACCCGGGAGGACAGCGGCAAGAGAGTCGCGTTCGAGACGCGCAAACAGCAGCACTTCTTCTCCGAGTCGTGCACTCGCGACACCGAGATCACGCTCACCATGTACAATGGTGAGTTCGTGGGCGTGCTCCGAGGGGTGCGATGGGTGTGTCTTGCGTTGTGTCAGAAGATAGACGCTAGAGCTTGGTGTGAACGTGTGGGTTGCGGAACCAAGAAAACTTGGGGCCCAAACCCTGTGGATCTGCCCGTGGATTAACTGGTCTTACCCTTCCCACCCGGGCGCAGACCTGGACGAGGAGCTGCTGCGGACGGACCTGTGCCGGGGCGACTTCTTCCGCGTCCGGACCCGCGCCCTGTGCGCGCGCAGCCGCTACCTCAAGATCCGGTTCCGCAGCGCCGGCCCCGCCGTCAGCACCGGCTTCTACGGCTACTTCCACGTCATATCACAAGGTGAGCTCATCGAAGTTGCCGCAGCACCCGTGTGTGTGTGTGTGTGTGTGTGTGTGTGTGTGTGTGTGTGTGTGTGTGTGTGTACGTACTCGAGTGAACCTGACCTCACGATTGTCCGTGCTCTGCAGGGACGGCGTGCGCGGGTCAGGAGTCCTCCAGCATCAACAGGGGCGCCCTCGCTCTCATTATCGTCGTCATCCTCAGTGAGTATCCATCACGTGGCTGACAATGCAAGCTGTGGCGGGTCCTTGTTGGGATGAAGGGTCGGCTTGGCGCTGCTGCCTGTCAGCTGCCTGTGGGGGTTCGATACCAACAAACTAATTTGCAAGAAACAGGAAAAAATACATTCCTCAGGCACACGCCGCATTTTGAGAGCAAATTCTCTTTTGCTGAGGTTTGAGCCCTGTATCCACACGTGCAGCAGTTGGTTGGTTTATCACACGTTGAAGGGTTTGAAACTTTCATCACAATTTCAGTTCTGCTGATCATCGCATTTCTGACCCTGAGGAGGTTCGACTACGGTCGGAAATACTGCAGGGAGCTCTGCAAGAAGGAGCCGCCGCCTGCAGCTGCAGCGTCTGCAGTGGCTCCAGACCCCGAGGTGAGTCTGCAAGGCGTCCTGGGACAGGAAAGTCCATCGCCGCTGCGTCGTCGACTTGCAAGCAACAGGTTGCTCAATTCACTTGTGTGGTGAAGGCAACGCAAATTCAGGATTGTTTCACATATGTCTCCGTCCGTTCCATCCCTGCGCAAGCCTGTGTCGCTGTGTCGTAACTACGACGCAGCAGCGTTCAATTTGTATTCCAAAGTGAAGCGGGCCTCACGCTGCGTGCATTTCAGGGTCAGCACGAGGCGGGAGAGCTGAACGAGTCGCGCGGGTCGCGCCCGCCGTCCTACAACCACGTCGTGCGCAACGACCCGCAGTTCGTCAACGACTCGGGCAAAGGCGACGCGGCGCCGCTGCCCGTCCCGGGTCCGCCCAGCCCGGTGCCCGCCCCCGTCGTGGGGTACAAGACGAGTCATCCGGACCGGGTGACGGTGGAGGAGATGAGCCCGATGCTGACGGCCCCGAGCTGAGGACCTGGGGTCCGTCGGTACATCAGCCCCACCCAGCTGGCCCAGGAACAGATAAAACTCATCATACATGTCCGTGCGTGGGGTCCAGAATTCGATTCCGCATCAGGAACATCGGGCTGGATTTATCGGAACCGAGGCAGGATGGTCCCACCGTCTCGTCTGTGGTTGGGAACGAGTCTTCCTCGGTTCTGGGCTCCTCCAACTCGCCTCCGGGAGGACCACGGAACCCGGGACACGGTGCACACAGCTCCGCCCTGGAACCGGAGGCCCGAGCCTCGGAGGACTACTCACCCGTCTGCTATCTGACTTGAAGCCGTGTTGTGCGATTTGTGTGTTTTGTTGTATTCTTCGTGCTATGACATATCGGACATCAGGGTCTGCGCACGTCACTTGGAGAGGCACAGGTCCTCAACTCTGAATCCGGAATCAAACATCCACGGGCGAATCAAGGACGGCTTCACACTGAAGGTCCACTGTTTGGCTGACTTTTTTCCATGTGCACACGAAGGAAAAATGAGTTTTGCGAATCAGGCGAAGACTGTGTCCAAATCGTTCTCGAAAGAGAAGCTGGACCCAGAGTGGACAAGGCGCTCTGATCCGCGAGGAAGTTCTGACACTGCGCCCCTCGCTTTTGACATTTTGCTTGACGCGCTGCTGGAGACGCACTTCTGTGAAATCCGTGCGCGCCTACACTGCTGGATTCCCCGTTGACTTGAACTGACACAACACGGGAGTTTTCCATGTTTACTGCGCACACACCTCATCAGTATTACTCGTACATGTGCGAAATTCAGTATTGTTCCCCTGTATGAACATTTCCAAGATAAACCGCATCGTTTCTTTGTGTATTTGGTCTTGACTTGCTCTGCAGTTCATTTCGTCTCGCAAACACAGTGACGCTGGAGTTCTCCTACGGAACCCAGAGTCTAACGGGCGTAACCAACTGTTTTGAGTTCCCAATGTACCATTAGTTTCAGTCAGTCGTATATAGCTGCAGCCTCAGACGCAGAACGCGACGTTTCCCAGCAGCGGGAGTGGTTCAGCGCGGGACCTTGCGGGGCTCGGGCCCCTCAGACGGACAGGACGGGGTCCCCGAGCACGTCCATGCACGGTGTCACGCCGAGCCCCGGCTCCGACGACGCCGCCATGACACCGTCCCGCCGCCGCGGCGCGCCGTCCGCGAGGCTCACGCCAACGTAGCTGCGTGCACAGAAGTCATACACAGGGTTCAGTCGCATTTTGGTCTGGAATATTAGTCTTTGTAGCGCTCAGAGCGCGCCCGCTGACCAAGCTTTGCATATTTACGTGTGCGGGACCGCTGGCAAGACCGCCTGGCATGCTCAAACACACACGCACGCACCTGGAAAAGTCGGTGCTGGAGAAGCGAAACTTCTCGGGCGTGCTGTGCGCGAGGTGCGCGATGGTCACCGTCACGATGTCGCCGCCCCACGTGTCCTCGATTGTCATAGCAACGCCCAGCGTCACGCATGCGTCCCGGATCTGTGAAAAACACGGGCTCATCACCAACAGACCCAGGGGGCAGGATTAGGTGTGTGTCACTCTCAAAGACAGACCGCTGGCGCAACAATTTTGTCACCACAAATCAGCTTTCTTTGATCCCTGTAGGCAAAGGAGCGTCCACACTGCTTCTCCTCATCACACCTCAATACGTCATTGGAATTGAGAAATCTCAATCCTTTGTGTCCGTGCAACCTGTGTTGATTGGAACGTCTGAGGTTGTCCACAGTATATTTGCCCCTTCGCGCACCTGCTTCGCTTTGGTGAGTCCTCCGACTTTGCTGATCTTGAGGTTGATGACGTCAGCCGCCTTGTCCTTGTGGAGCCTCAGGACCGAGTCAAGGTCCGTGATGTTCTCGTCCAGTATGAAGGGCAGATGGGTGTGGCTCCGCACCGACACGCACTCCGCGTACGTCGCGCACGGCTGCTCCAGGTACACGTCCAGCTCCGACACGGCGTTCGCGACCAGCATCGCCTCGTGCTGCAGCCAACCTGCGATAAACACGCAAAACAACCGCAGGAGTTCCAGCTGATCTTAGGGCGCACACGAGGGAGGCCTGAGGCCCCATGACCGTTCCCGCCCCGGCTCTGGCCCTGCTCTTCTCTCAGCCCAGTCCTGCCCTCTCTCCACCTGTCCCGTACTCCGCCCTGGCTCGCCCCACCCGTTCCCCTGCGCCACCTCGCCCCGCCCCGCCCCGCCCCGCCCCGCCCCACCCGTTCCCCCGCCCGCCCCGCTTGACGCACCTGTGTTGGCGTCCCCGACGATGACGCAGTCGGGCTCCACGACGGCGCGACACAGCCGCAGTCGCTCGATGTCGTCCGCGACGCGCCCGCCCAGCTTCAGCTGGAACTTCCGGTAACCTTCTCTGAGGGGTGAAACACGGGAAACAGCGGGGCCATTCAGGGACAGAAAACAAATTCCTGATTTGGCGCCACGTGTTTCCTTTCTGCTGCTTACTTTTGAAAGTCAGAATCACCCAGCCTTGTTGGCAGTTGGCCTCACAACCAAATGAAGAATTCGCCTCTGGCCTCTGACTGGAGAAGTCAAGCGTTACGAGGAACAGTTTATTCTACACCAGACCATTGACATGTGTGTGGTTCCTGACCAAAGATGCGTCGTCTTCGACCAAAGGAGTGTGAAAGTAAAACCCGAGAACATTTGGTCTGGGGCCACATGCTGCGGATCTGGGTTGATTCACTCCCCGCCCCGCCCCGCCCCGCCCCGCCCCGCCCCGCCCCGCCCCGCCCTGCCCTGCCCTGCCCTGCCCTGCCCTGCCCTGCCCTGCCCTGCCCTGCCCTGCCCTGCGTACCTCCTGTATTGCGCGACGTTCTCCGCCATCTCGGTGGGAGGGATCTGAGAGATGGCGCGGTACAGCTGCACGCTCTCCCCGAACCGCCCTCCCAGCAGCGTGCACACCGGCAGCTTGCTGAACTGTAACCGCACAATGGAGAGTCGGGACTCGAGCAAAACTGGCGTATGTGGTTCGTTCAAGGTCCAATATTTTTCTGTTTGCACGCGTGGGCCCTCCCGTCCTGGAAGAGTGTCAAAAATTTTCAAGTGGCAACCACACAGTGTTTCGAAATCTTTCTGACGAAAGTTGGTTTATCACTGTGCAGACAAAAGTGTGCACAAAGGCACACTTCTGAATTCTCTGGGGTTGGTGACCTGCCCTCACAGGTCCCCATCAGTCCCGCTCTGCTCGGAGACGAGATGGCCCGTGCCTGTTCACACAGGCCGAACATCGCACAGGGCGGACAAGTGAGCGTACAACCGAACAGGCCGACACTGCGTGACTCAGTAACTTGTGCCAGGTTCGGGCGGCGCACACAGACGCACCTTGCCGAGCACGTCCCAACACGCGACGTCCACGGCGCTCTTGACGTACGGGTGCCCCTGCAGCAGATAGTCCATGCGCGCGTTGATCCGGGCCAGCTCCAGGGGGTTCTCGCCTGAGGAGGAGGGAAGGTGCTGCACACACACACACACACACACACACACACTCATCCCCCACCCGGGCAGAGCCCGGCCAGTTGGAAACCATGCAGAGTCGGTGAGCCATAATTCCACACTATTCAAACTTCTGCTCACCCAGGAGGTCCGGACAGAGTTCTCGGAGTCCGGCTCGGACCCCTCGCGGGTACGACGGCAGATAGCTGGAACCCAGCGGAGTGCACTGCAAACACGTACATATCTATGCACTTGAGGGTACGGACACACCCCCACCGACGGGGTAGTTGGACGGGGCGCCCCGTGCTGCGACTACCCCATCTGGCAGACTGCTCCAGTGCATTTTCAATAACTTCAGACACATCTCACAGGACAGGACATACTGGATGGGCCACCCTGTCTCTGGGACCGCTCTATGAGCCGTTACGGGACGCCCCGTGCTGCTGTGCTGTCGGTGGTGGTGTGCCCCCAGCCTGAGTGTGTGTGCTTGGACGAAGGCTTGTTCGGTGGCGTGCTGCCTGGGGCAGGTCAACAGCCACAGGGTCGGTCAATTTCCACAAGAACAGAAAATTCTGCAGCAAGGCACGTGCACATGTGAGGACACTCCTCGCACCATCGAGGGAAATACCCACTTCGCAGCTCAGGGCCCAGACACACTGAGGCCGGACGCGTTGCGGGCCGCCCCGCCCGGGGGGACGGGGCGGCCCGTCCGGCCTCTGCAGTGTGTGTGAGTACATAGCAAAAACCTGAGACCCATCCAGTGGACGCGACAGACGTGTTGCGGGCCGCCCCGCCCCCCCCCCCCCCGGGCGGGGTGCCCCATCCCCCCGCCCCGCAACGCACCTGTGGCGTCCACTGGATGGATCTCAGGCTTTTTCTATGTACTCACACACACTGCAGAGGCCGGACGGGCTGCCCCGCCCCCCCGGGCGGGGTGGCCCGCAACGCATCTGGCCTCAGTGTGTCTGGGCCCTCAGGGACACATTTCATGCACCCAGGGACACACCCACCTCCCACCTAGGGACACACCCACCACCCACCCAGGGACACCCCCACCACCCACCCCGGGTGATACACGTACCCAGGACGCCCCTCACCTCTCCATACCCCTTGATACCCGAGTCGGTGATGATCTCGACGACAGTGGCGTCGAACACGGACACAGACTTCCCGTCTGCGAAGTTGTAGGCGCCCTCGTTGACGGGCAGGTCCGCCTGGTACACGTTCACCTTCTCAATCTTCATCGCGCTGCAGCCGCCGCTTCGGATCCGTCTCACGTTTCACGCTGTGGGTGCGACACGCGTGGCGTCCACGTGCAGGTCAATGTGCGCTGCGTCGCAACTAACTCGTACAGACGAAGACAGGAATCAGCCAGTGACACTGACTTCAACAGGACTGCAACGTGCATGCACGCCCACTGCACACGCCAAACGGTTGCCACTCAATTCAAATCAGAGCATGCAGGGCTTTTGCAAACAGCCTCATGAGTAGTTTGTGCGTAACAGATACGAGACTGCGGGTGTGCATGAACGTTCAACGAAAACAGTTCGAAGGCAAGAAGTAGGCTACTCGTGTGTTATCTTGCCCCGATGAGTTGGTCGGTTTGCGACCGAGAGGCGCATTTTCTACCACGCGCTTGTCTCGATTCGGATTTTTTGCGCTATTTGACCCGTTTCTTCAGCCAGTGTGAGAGTGACGCTTCTCACACTGGGATTTTTGTTCATGTTTGGCGGAAAGAAAGGTCATGACCTGTTTCACAATTTATTTAGCCGCCTCTATTGGACGGCCACTTTTTCTCAGCCAAAGACAGACAAAATCAACATATTTACAAGGCATTTGGCTAACACAAAAAAAGACATCTGTCCAAGAAACACAACAATTCTGCTCGAATCAAACAGTCAAACAAACCAAACAAAAAGTCTCTTCAACACAAAAATTCCCCTCCAAAAGAAGTCTGTTCAACACATGAAAATTCCCTCAAAATTTGAGTTTGATATTTAGGCTCTTCAGCTTCCTTTTAGCTGTTTCCTTGTCGATTCTGCACAAAACTTTACATTTTTCTTGACACTCATCCTCTGAGAATTTACAAGGCCTCTTGTGTGCGGGATTCTGAACAAACAAATAGTTATCCACAGCCTTTGCTGCCAGTTTTACCTCAGGAATTTCGTACTTGTCAATATCAAACTCTTCTGGCAGAGGTTTCGACACGGTTGCACTTGGAGAGCATGACTTTGTTGTCATGACTACATCGCTCACATCACCTCAGCCCCTTGACATTCAAAACCAGGCTCGGATGCTCTTTTTTTCATCAAGTTGTCCAGTGTAAATTTTACACGCTTGAAATCAGGCCCATCGATCAGCTTCCAAAAGACACCTCTGCATTCCAAATAGAACTGTATCAGAACGACCAATTCGTACAGAGACTTACTAGGAAATTCTTTCCCATCTTGACATCTCACCTCATTCACAAAACAGCACAAACAAAAACTGAGATGCTCAGGATTCAAATCATCCGCATCAATGTCGCACCATCCAATTTGAAACACTTCGACCATGTCTGTTCTCAAACGGTGTTGCCTCCAAGATTTGAACAGACCCACCGCCCAGTCAATTTTGCGGTCCGTGTTTGCTGAGAACTTTTTTTTGGACAGTTCTTCCAAGGCACTTTCTTTGGTCAGCTTCTTGAATCGAAATTCTTTCTTCTCCACCGGTTTCGTCTCATGGGGCGTCTCATCATTGTTGTCAATTTTTGCTCCAAGGTCAAACACAGCACTATCAGCGTCACTTGAGGGCAAGTCTTGTTCATCACCGGAATTTTCACTGCTTGCATAATCAACAAGAACAGCGTTTGGGGGGTCGGGCATGAAGTTGACCACGTCGATCATCCCAGACGTTTCTCCAGAGGACGAACTCTTCTGGGTACTGCACACACATGACGAACTCTTCTGGGAAATGCAGAATGAAGCCTCGTTGCTTGCTGTCTCATTCAGCGTCTGAGTCGATGTCCATTCTGGCCTTCAAACACATTTAATTTGGAAAATGAAATTTTTTTTCCTCAAAAACCAACATGGTGCAGATTTCGTCTCACCAACATCTGGGAATTCAAACTGACGATCGCCGCACCATCACCAAAATCGAGGTTCAGAAATGTCAGAATGAGGCTGCCGACTGTTTTGGGGCAGGTGACATCCAACCAAAGTTAAAAGAATTCAAAACAAACTCACCTAAATTCCCATTCTGAGAACATTTGATTGAACACAGACAAATTGGACATATCGTTTTCACTATCAGAATCTGTGTCGGACAAAGTTCTGCTGCTGTCTCTGTCAACTGAATTCACCCATCCCAGAAAATCTGTCATGGCTGCCAACACCACAAACAAACAGGTGCAGACAACTAACTTTTCTTTTTCTCGTTGCAGAAACTTCATATCTTATGTCGAAACCATAATTCAAAGTCAACACAAAAGACGTCTGAATCGATCCAAGTGACTGCGAGCAGAAATGGCAGCGCACACCATGGGATCGCGTGAGGTCACTCCACTCATGCGCCGATCGCTCGAATTCTTTTTGCATGAATTTACTCAACATTGTTGCATAACACTCGAGCGTCGTCTATTTTTGCACGGAAATTCGGTGCAAAAATGACATCGCGCTTGTGACATGCAACAATGTTTCGTAAACCCTGCAAAAAGAATTCTCGAATGACCAGTGCGTGAGTGTCGCTTCTCACACTCTATCGGGTGTGCGATCCCTGTCCGAAACAAACGGACGAGCAAACAGTGCACTTTGCGTTTGGAGCACAGCCCGAAATTCCCGAGAGGTCGCAACTTTAGATTTCAGCTGAACTGCAGGGGGTGACTCTGGGACCCGCCCCCACTGGACTCGCCCCTGCGCACACGCCTGATTCTACTCCTTTGAGCCGCAGAACCGAACCACGACGGAAACAGTTTGCGGGTTGAAGAGTGACACTATGAGCGGTCGGAACCCACCCTGGATCCGCGCCTCTCGGCACGAGTCGCGCTCGTCTTCGTTATTGAACGGGACGCCGCTGTGTATGATGTGTCGTTTGCGAGGAACCGCGTGCACCCACAACATGTGCATGACGCGCCCCCCAATCACGATGATTACGAGTACATTTCCTTCACTCTGGAGGCGGAGGATCCAGGGTCCCTTGATTCAGGGAACCAGGGTATCCTTGACCAGGGTTCCCAAAGGGTCCAGGGTATCAGCGATTTTGAGGCACAGACACAGGACCCACACCTTTGTGCATGAACAGTAACGAAATGGCCAAACACCCCGTACGAGTACGAGAGAACACGGGTGTCTGGACATTTCAGTTGACTTGAAATGGCCAGACATGAGGTCAACAATCTCTTGAGTGCACAAAGCAAGGGTGCTTGGCCATTTTACCCTCAACTTAGATGGAGAGACATGTGTCCAGCTATTTCAGGCTCCCATGTGAAGTGGCCAAACACCTGTGTCAAAAATTAGGGTTGCCTCCTCATTCCATTCCACCAGTCGCTGGATGGGTCAGCTGCAGCCCTCTGCAGGTCATTCCTCTGCTCTGGGTGAGGCGACCTTGAACCCCGGATCGCAGAACTCGGACTCCTGCAGACCCTCCTTCCAGCTTCCATATCCCAGGAGCTGGATCTGCTGCAGCCCTCCTTCCTCACTTCCTTCCTTCCTTCCTCGACTGCAGGTGACACGGGTATTGATCAAGCCGAACAACGATCGACTGGCTGCGATTTCTCACGCGAGGGAAACGTTCCGGGAGGAGGAGGTAGAGGCCTGGGGTTCTCCAGTGTATGGGCGCAGAGGGAGGTGAGGGGAATGAAACCCAGAGAACCACAGAACCGGGGGGCCATGGGAACCCAGGGAGCCCAGGCAATCCAGAGAGTCCAAGAGATCCGGGTCGCCCCAGGACACCAGCAGATCAACCTGTTGGAACTCGCCTCTGTTTCTTTGGTCTTTCAACCAAACAGGCGTCAGTGGGTCGAACACTTCTTGCTTGTCGCGGTTGGTGGACCGCGCCGCCGCCCCTTGTGCCGGCAGAAGCTGATTAATCTCACACACGGAAGGAAAAAGCGCCAATCATGGCCCCTGCGTGATGCCAGTTTGATAATCCGGCCCCACGGCGGATCCAGAGGCCTCCGCTGCTCACGCGGCCCCGGACCAAGTTCTGACCGCCCCCTCCACCAATTTTGTACCTCGGGCACAAAAAAGAAAGTTTTGTTAGGGAAACTCTGAAACGTCAAAGTCAAAACCAGGTGGTCTTTGGGGGATCGCCCCATTCAAATTTTAGATCAGCCCCTTCCCTCTTTGAGCCAAGGAAAATTCTTTTTTTTTCCGTGCAGTCACAGTGTCATTTCTTCCAGAGCCAAACTGCGGTTCTCATTCTAAAAGCTGGAATTCACATTTCCGCGTTGCGTCCACAAACGAAGATGCTGTGGCAGGTGTGTGTCGTACTGGTCTTGTTTCTGGTGGCAGGGAGCCCCTGGTCGCAGGTGAGTTATTGTGTTTTTCTTGTATTATTTCGTGGACCCGTGCGTTGTGTCCCCGCACAAGTCAGGTCGTCATCATGCGCTACAACGCTCATTGACTCCCACACGGACGTGACGCAATATTTGGGCGTGCCTCCTTCGTGTTGTCTCAAACATAACGTCCAAAATTTGGACGTCGCGGTGATTTTCGGCATGTCGCAAAATTTGTGGGCTGTGCGTTTTGAAACTAAATCTCTCAGGAGCTTCTATTGCACTCAATTT
>JAAUXT010102687.1_pt1 | contig 16861 bp, 15 predicted proteins | sample 7278171 | NCBI WGS metagenome assembly JAAUXT01 (sample SAMN14350112, study PRJNA611818) | marine sediment metagenome | isolation source: surface marine sediment (1.8m) | place: French Polynesia: Moorea | collected 2018-08 | reverse complement strand
GGAAATACAATTTTGTTTTCTGCACCGCAACTTGGTTGGAATTAATTTGACCTGAAAGACCCTGAGAAAATACCTTCTCAAGTTCTTGTACTTTGACTTCCAACTCATTTCATTCCGTGTCAGCACGCCCCCCCACCACCACCAGACCCCCCCCAACCCACCACCAGACCCCCACCCCACCCCCACCGCCTCGGAACTTCTTGTTTTAGGGTTGCCTTTTTCAAAGATCCAATGCCAGTGAACACGCATTCATTCATATTTCCTCGCTATTTTCTGTCCTGTGAAGCACCACAGGTACCCACGATAGGAAATAATTAATTTCACTAAAATTCCTAGTGACTGGTGCATGTGTTTCAATTCGGGGGACGGGCGACATGCATGCTCAACACGGGATTCTGCGGAAGTCGATCACCTTCACCCCATGCAGGCGAGGGAACATCTTCAAGTTCATCGACGATGTTTTGTCCCCGCGAAAATCCGCAATCCGATGAGTTGAAACAGTTTCCAAAGCTTTTTCTTCTCCATCAAGGGACCTCAGCAAAGAGGGTCAAAATTCAACAGGCTTCCATTTGCTGCAACAAGACAGGAAACTGCAGGAAGCCGAGAGGACACTTGCGGTCAGTCTGGTTCCGTTTCGGACGCATTCCTTGTTGACACTGCACTGAAGGCTCATCAAACAGCATTATCATTTTCCTCAGAAGTGATGACTGAGTACCCCACAACAATTTACAGCACGTGTGCACACAGCGTTGCAACCCTTCGGGAAATTTGGGGAAATTTTCAGCACCGAGGACTCAGGTGGACCACGGAACTGAGGGAGAACAGTTCTCAATCTTGGTTGAAACGATTCAGTGAGCACGGTTCAAAAATGACACAAAATGCACGTGTCGAATTTCCCCCTTGAACTTGAAAACAAATCGCAATGGACTGAAAAGTTGAAAGACGTTTTCAATTTTTTGCAGAACCATTGTTTGGGCAGTCGGTCACACACGAACACAATGATGTTCACCATTTCCTGGTCACACTTGATGTCCGAACGATACTGCATGCACTTCCTGTCTTGCACTTCTTCATCTCGTGAACTGACATCAGTGAGTAATGACTGCTACACGATCTGGTCAGTGTTTACTGCAACTGATAACATCACCGCCACTGTGAAGACACCAACCTGCCGCTGGGATGGCAACAAGAGTCGACACTGGCTGGTGGGGTGCGAAAGAAACGTCTTGTGTTTCCACACCTACATCAAGCAGTTTCTCGTCATTTGATCTGATGGACACAAATTATCGCCTGCAGCAACGAGGCGTCTGGATGATGACACCGACTTTCTGATACTCATTTGTTTGTTGTTTCACTTGACCACTTCCGATTGGTTTACATTTCTGCAGCTGGTCTCTGGAGTCGGTAACCTGTCATCTGACGGGTGAGAACTTGGTCAGCAATCTGCGTCAGGATTTAGTGCAGGAAGCTGCTCTAATTGATTCGTGAAGACCGGGGATGGCACCAGAAAACGCATCAAGGTGTTCAGTGGTTGCATTTGTCAAAATGAAACACGGATACAATTTGTGAGACACACTGGAACAGCTGACACGCTTAAGTTTAAAATCTTCCCACTGCCAAACTTTTCTCATGGAATATGGTCAGACTTTCTCGTGGGTTGCAAGTTTGTGCCAATATCCAGTGAAAAGAACACGAGTTTGTCTCCTGTTACGACGACTTGCGCCTCCAACAAATCAGTCAAATCGCTGCAATTCTGAACTTGCAAAGCCCAGTGAAAGTGAGAGTTTCAGAGATCACAGTCGACTGAAAAGATCTGCGCAACGTGGCTGGTGCCACCTGATGAAATTGAAAAGTCAACTTGTTTTCGGCAGGAGCACGACTGGAGGCCGCTGCAGGTGCCGCACATCAACCATTCATGACCCACAGCCGTCACAAAGACGTGGTCTAATCAGGCATGAGCTGATCACCACTTTATCATTTCAGTTTTTCTTATCCTGTCAGCTTCTACTTCATCAATATGCATAGCGCACCCCTGCACCCTCTTCAAAAGGCAGCCATTAACCCTCCATCATTAATCAATTTGCAACTCAAGAAATTGAAAGGAAGAGCAATTAGCAAGTGCCCAGAAAATGACATAAATCACGTCGCGCACTTCTTCCAGGAAGGAACATTGATTTTTGGAACAATGCAGATGACACTCCAGTGTTTGGATTTGTCCATGAGGTTTGGAATGTTTGAAAAACTTGCCTTCCTTTTGAACAGAGGACGAAGCTCTTGCACTTCTTTTTTTGAAACACAAACTGCTAATTTCTCTCTCGGACAGGCAAAGCAAATTTCAGCAGCACTCGTTCAGAATTTTGATTCGAAGAATGTCGGAATGGCAGCTGGAAATCCCTGTGTATCCTGGACTTGAATGCACGTCGAAAGACCTAGCACTATCACGAGAATTCCTTTCCAACATGGTGTGTGGTTCAGAGTTCCGTGGCAGAATTCATGATAACATTTTTGGGTTGTTTTTGCCAGTCACGTTGAAAAGTCACTGAATGTTTGCAACAAGCTGTCTCTTCTGACAACTCGCGCCGAGGAACGTGTCACAATGAAAATGCTGGAAGCGGTAAATTGCCACTCAAATTTAACAAGGTTCAACCGGAGATTGCAAGAGCATTTCTGCGCGAACTCGGAGGCATCTTTCTCAGTCATCTTTGCCTTGTCTTTGACAGCAGGTGCGATTCCACAAAGGGTACACCAGTTTTGCAATGAAAACAGTTCACGTCCTCTTTTTCCTTTTCTGAATTGTACTGGGGACACTCTCGCATTTCCCACCCACCCCTTTTTTTTGGGGGGGGGCGGGCGTTTTCGACTGTTCGTACGAAAACACACTGCGTGTTCGTGAATGTTCTGAGCAACACTGTGTACGAGTGAGTACTGCTTGGTGCCTGGTGACAAAGACAAAGCGCTCCTGCTGCATGCCTTTGACTCTTGAGCCACACACATTTGATCAGGACCCCAACCAGACACACATTTGCACGAGAGGTGTTCAAAGAAGGTCCCGAAATTTTATGACAGAGTAATAACTTTGTTGAAAATTGCAAAAATGACGCACACATCAGTTGTGCGTCCACGAGTGTTCAAGTTGCCCACTGATCGTACTCAAGGACCACTTGGCCCGCAAGGAGCGGCCCGCAAGGCGCTCGGATTGAGCAGACGTAAAATGTAAATCAAGCTCAGCAACCTCGCACCACTAAGATGCTCTGGACAGTTGACAGTCACAATAATCTGCCCATAATCCCTACTTGCCGCCCCCTTCAACATAACTGACAAATGACCCATCATATTTATGTGTCCCTGATCAAATGGCCCGTGCCATTCTACGATTATTGGGCCACTTATTCCAACGAGGGCTTACTGAAACACTTCACCAGAAAGTGGCCACTCCAAGCACGAGAACAAAGAAAGAAGACACAAAGGATTCGACCTCAACACAAAAATTCGTGGAAAATGATCCAAGCTGTTGAGATTCTCCCAAAGGATCAAACTTGTCACTGGAAGGCGAAGCGCCAGTGCACTGTTAGTGCGAGACTGGGCACTTTTTCTTGCTGGCTCCAACGGAATCTGCAAGCCTTCACATTGATCGTAATCATCTCACCACCTTGTGACGGTCAACTGCGAATAGAAATGCTTCATATTCACGCCAATTTATGCCTCAAGCGGAATTCGGATCAAATCCCCAAACCTTGACGTGGAAAGAAAAACCCTCGATGGCGAGATATGCGAAACGATAACACTGATTTCCGGTCGTCTGTATTCAAAGTGCCTGATCCCCATAGTGTTCAATGAAAACATTTGCAAAACCTCGCGGGCTTAAGTGAAAGGTTCTGAGTAATTTGTCTGGGAAGAAGACACACTGAAACATGAGGTCAAAGTTTACACATTTGTACTTTACACATACTCGTCGGAATCCGAAGTACCTGTTTGCTTAAGTGACCACTTCAACAGACAGCAAGTCCCATCACCTGCGATGCGTGATGCGTCCCAAGGGACCAGCGTAGCACGGGGCTTTCCCAGATCTCTCAAAAGTGACTTGCGCACAAACTTTATCCCAAAATCAATACGTCAAGATGCTCAAAATGTCACCAAATTTGCACCGAACAGCGGTGATTTGTCTTGACGAGAGACTGAATATTTCACGCTCAGCTGCTTATGCACTATTCGGAGGTCGTGCAAATATAAATTGAACAGCAAATAGATGTTCATTCCTTTCCACATAACTAGACCTGAAAATAGAGGCAATTTTCATATCTACCAAACCACATCCTGTCATCAAGTGTATATTTAACTTACTTTCAGGGCACAAAAACTATCAGCCCGGCGAAAAAAAGTTACACGAGTACAAGGCCAACAAGTGGTTATGACATTTGGGTTCGTTACATGTTTGCGATTTCTGTGGGGGGTGGAGGCCAGTTTGCCAACCGACAGCATTTCAGCAAGAGAAGAGAGCGTCTACCTTGTAACAGCGAACAATTTTCTTTCGCCTCCGTGCACTCCTTCCAACAACATGAAACGAAGAGATCTGCAGCAACACTGCACGCCCCAACTCCAGGAGTTGCGTATTCTTTTCAACATTTGGCCTGTGGGGAGGGGTTGAAATCCCCGTTATTTTCTCTTTTGAAAGAAAAATGCAGCACGAGTGCAACTCGACACTTGCATTTTACAAACATCAAATTTTGTTTGACAATCTTTCGGTTTTATTTCGTCGTGTCCGAATCGAGCTGCATGGATGTGAACACGAGAAGGTTCTGACAGCAACAAATGTTGCTTGCCTCAGCAAGATGAACAGTCACAAAAAAGAGGGCTGGCCTAATATTTGGTAGAAGGTGAAAGTACATCAAAAAACCACAAAGGCTAAAAATACTGATCAAAAAATCGCAGATGCTGACCCCTGAATCTGACCTCGCATAACTCATGAGGGAGGAGACCTCTTCAGAAGAAGCTAATTTACTCCTTATATTTTTTGCACCTGAGCTTTCTTTCACTTTCCTGCTCTTGCGTACCTGCGCCGGCAGTGCTGTGATCATCTTCGCAGCGCGGATGTTTTTTGTTGATAGGAGTTGCGGTTTAGGGTTGGTGGCTCCGCGTGCACAAATTTGGTGTTGCGGCTCGCGAGATGCCTGCCTGGTGGTACTCTGCGTACTACGAAATACCGCAGTTACAGCATCAGGTGGTACCAAGTGGTTTTTTACCTCAGCGCAAATGTTGAAAGGTGATAATCACGATTTGCGAGCGGTGATGAGTACACGAAAACTCTGCCTCGTCTTTTTCGTCGGGTAATTGTGCACATAACTCGTGTTCGCTTCGCTTTTGCTTGGCACTATTTTTCAAAAACATGTGATTTTCAGAAGTCCAATTCCACGATTCAAATGCAGAGAAAAGTGTCAGACTTGTTGAGTTCCCAGTGCCTCTCGCTGTCGTCTGCTCTGCACAACATGCACGGACAAAAAATTTTGTGTGGCGAAAATGAGAAACATTTTCGGTCATCCGAAAATTTTTCGACAAAGTGCACTCAGTCAGGTGCACAGGCATGTCAGGTTGTGGCGTCAAGAATGAAAGCGCACTTGCTTCAAGAATGGCAAACATGAAACTGAATTTGCTTCCAGATATCTCGCTCTTTGATGATTACGAAATCCCCTCTCTGCAGGTAATTCCAGAGAATATACTTGTCAGATTTTCCTGCTACTGACTCGTAAATATTCCACTTGGTATTTTTCGTAACTACTGAATTAGACCATCGCAGACTCCGGCAGTTACGGGTGCGAAAGATGAGGAAAATCCGACTGTCGGACTGATGGCTTCTGCCTCGGCTTCAGCAGGTTTCTTCAGCAAGAAATTGAGCGAGGACACACTGCAATGAGTCAGTCAACTGTGCAGCTGTGCAGGGCCTCATCTATTCTTTTTTTTGTAACGACGCTGTTTTGAGGAGACGTGAATTCCCAACAGAACGTCTTCGTTTGCTTTGGAAAAACCACGGCTCGACAAAAACCACCAACACCAGAATTTTTCAACCAGAAAGCAATTTTTGCATTCAAGGTCGACATCACACGAATGGTCCAAACGGTCACTCGTGGACCGGATTAGTTCCTTAGATCCACATCTGCTGACAAAGTGAAAGCCCCAGAGAAGTCAGGCCTCCTTCCATCTGCAATGACACCTTCCTTGGGATTTCCTTTTCGCATTTACACGAAGGAAAAGCTACTGTTTTTATTTGTGGCAGACAAGCTGCAAGTCAGGGAGTTGTGTTGCTGCAAGCTGATTCACAAACCAACGTACAACACACACCTTGGAAGTGGCTTTCGCTCCAGTAGTGACGCAGCTTTCAGCGCTCTTTTCATTCATTCATCAGCCGACAGTGAATCGCGTGGATCCGAGCCAGATAAACATTGCTCTTGAGGAAAAAAGAAGACAAGCGGCGACCACCTCCCAGAAGGCTGACTCACTCGCCCGCGTGCGCTCGTTTTAATCCTGAATCACAATGAGTCCAGGGAGCTTCAGCATGCAGCAGCCACTCGATCAGTTGATTTGACCAAAAAAAAATAGACTCACAAGAAGAAAATCAGCCGCATGCCAAAAATCTCCCTGACCCCCCTCTGACGCCACCTTGGCCCCTCCTCTGACACCCCTTGCGTGTATTCGGACAGACGTACGTATGGTGAGGGACAAAGTCAGATACGCGGGTAAAGCAATATCAGCCCTTGCGGATGATAAAGACAAAGATTTCAGTGAGCTGAGCGTCAAGGAAGCATTTCCAAAACACGTAGGAAATTGTGCAACAAACGGGCCATCGCATGGTTTGGGGGGTTTTTTTCGTGCGAAGATGGGAAGCAACAAGGCTCGTTTGGTGCTTCACGCCAACGGAGATACAGCTGCACAAGACTTTTGGAACCCAACGCTGAAAGGAAATGAATTTGCGGACGATGGCAAGCTTCTGAACGCACTGCGTGTTCAACAAGGGTCAACTGATCGGACACGACTTCACCGTTTTTTCAACAAAGCCGCAAGGAAAATCTGATATATGGTGGGGTGGATAGTGCTTTGGTCGGTCGTAATTCATACTCGCCCATTAGCAATCTGTTTACCTGCAATTTGCTGGATCTTTCTTCACTTTGGTCCGGTACATCTGCACTCATCTTTGATGTTGAACCAACTGTTTATGATCTTCAAACAAAACACAACCCACAGCAGCGCACATATTCGTGTACACAAAGGATTTACAGGACCACCTAAACTGCACAAAGATTGGGAAACAAATAAAAGAAGCCCACGTCATTCGGTTTGCTGTTGCACTGACATTCTCTGAAAAACAAAGCTGCCGCAACTTTTCTGCGTCGAATTTTCAACAAATGCACTCTGTGGCCTGAAAGAACATTTGTCTTTTTTGAGTGCAGAGCACCTTGCAGAAGAAATGCTTGTGTTGATTCTTCTTGGGGAATACAATGCAGCGTCTCTTGCGGCAGAAGCCTAGGAATCTTTCAATTTTCTTTGATGGTACTCACAAGACGTATGACTCGTCAGTACGTAGAGGATCTTTCGGATCCTGACTGTATCGCTATTGTCTGGTGTGTACCCACTGGAGACACGACACCTCAATGAGGTCTACCGCAACCCTGTGTCGCAAATGTACCACTGCCTCTTGGTGGCACTGACTAAAGGCTTTCTTGGAAAACACGAAAAGGAGAGGATAAACAAACGAATATACTGCAGAGAGGGAAGGGAGGAATAAGAGTCAGAATAACATACAACAATGTAACTTAATCTTTTAATATAGATGGAATTGGAGCACAAATGTTTGAATGTGCGCCTTTCACAGATTTTGCTTTGCAGAAGGCATGCCAACCAACTGTTCACCGGCATACGGACACCGAGGAGCAAAACCGCAAAAATGCGCACTGTATTGTCAGGAGATACAACGGGCTCTATTTGTAAACGACCAAGCTTCCTCCCTTTTGTGGAATGCATATTTTTCTGAAAGGTTAGATCCCTTTCTATGGCGTCGGTATGCACTAGGTGTGAAGGTGAGCTTAAATGTTGGACTCCCATGGTCGCACTTCACAACTGCCGGCGTCTGAGCGGCTTTGTATCCATGCAAATGCGTCGCTCCCGGCCTCACGGGGAAGTAGTCTTGTTGAGTTCTGGTCGAACAGTGAGTGTGACAAACCAAACAAACTCTCGCTGAACTGGAGCTTTCCAAGCCGCCGATCTTCTCACTTTCAAAGTGGAATTTCTTTTTGTTTCGTTCTGTGTGTCTGGATCACCAGGTATTTTCAAAATATCCTTAGCAACAAGAAATTTGCACCAAAAATACACGCATGTAACCTGGTTCTTGTGATAAAACGACCACAAGGATGCCGAATGGCGGATAACGCAGACCGAACCACACGCATTCGGCTGGTTCTCAAGTGCCCCGCATCGTCTTCGTGACTCCGTTTGCAACGCCGCAAAACACTTCTCCTGCCTTTCTTCCATTGGTCATTTTGAACCATAGGGCAAAAAAAGTGAGACTGAAAAGCGCGCAATACACACAATACTCAGGCCCTTGCCCTGTAACCACCGGGAAGCAGTGTGCAGTACCAGACCGCAAATATGTCGTATTTTTGCCAATGTCAGGTTGCATATGACTTATAATCGGAGCCCACTTCTCTCCTTTTTCTGTCAGTCAGTTGCCAACAATGCTGTGATGCAACAGTTGGCAGCGGAACAGCTCGTGGTCAACACATCCGATTTTAATTGCTGTTTCTGAATCCAACTCTTTTGTTTGGGAACACCAAATGGAATCATCTGGCTAAAATTCTCGGGTGAAAAACAACATTTGGATACAATTTCTCGCTGAACATTCAACTTGGAGTTGTGGTCAGTGTTCTCTGGGAAATACTCTCTGTGAGAGCGGTAAGTACATGAAGAGCACGTGTTTTCAGTATCTCATCACATTTGCAAATTTAGGTCAGGGGAATCCTGAATGGTAATGGACGTTCCTGGCTGTTATTTTCAAAATGACACTGAGCCGTAGTAAGTTGTAGGCGAGTAGCGTAACCACCGGGCAAACCACAGACCGCATACCTGTGAAATGTAGGCCAATGAGACGAACCTCCTTCGGTGAATCGTGATTCACCTCAGAGGTACAAACTGGGTGTGGATGTCAAAACACAAAAACCAACGCGAAGGGAAAGGGTTTGAAACCACCGTGAGAAAATGTCGAACTTTGGTTCCCACAAATTCAATTCAGTTGCAGGAGCAACCCAGAATTCTTTTCAACGTTCGCTGATCATGAACTGAGAGCATTCTCCAATGTGACAGGTTCTTCCGGTGGTGCAGCTGCAATTCTACAGAGGAAGCAGCGTGAGCGTCTCTGTTCCTCTGGGACTGAAGGAAAAATTTCAGTGAGCTCGTTTCAGTCACAGACGGAGTGAACAACCACTGACCGACAAATCTGTTCAAAGCTTGAAGCGAAAGATTCGGGCACGTGCCTGCAGAAATCCCAGAATACCAATTCCACAACGGATTTGAAGCATAAGTCAACACACAGTTTGATTCTTTTGCACCAAACCAAGTCGGCTGCCAGTGCATATCCTGTTTTGTGGTTTCCAATTGTTTGCGTTTGTCTGAATTTAGGTGAGTGAGTGAGTGAGTGAGTGAGTGAGTGAGTGAGTGAGTCAGTCAGTCAGTCAGTCAGTCAGTCAGTCAGTCAGTCAATGAGCAAACACACAAACAATGCCTGCATGCACGCATCGTTTGGGGCCCGAACCTCGCACGAGTCAAACGGACGCTCGTTTCCCAGATACGAGTATGAACCGCTGCGGAACGCACCGGTTGAAGGCCCGTTCTCATTCAAAAATGAAATCCTACGAGGGGGTTTTCCTATCTCTCCGCTTGCAGGGCGTTTTCTGAGGGTATGCGACAGCGGATACTTCTGGAATTTTTACCAGGTGTCTTTCACACACCTTGACACAAGTTACATATGTGTTGACCTTGTTGAGCAATGCAATTGGCAATCCTGATCACTTTGAAAATAGGTCACAACAGGCATTTCTGCGACACAATGCATCAGTTGTGTGTTTGTAAGTTCAACTTGCAGCATGTTTGTTCTCTGTTTCCTTCTGGTCTTTCTGATGGGGTACACCCCCTTAAAAAGGCAAGTGGAACAATGTGCAATGATCAAGTTTTTTTTCAAAGTACTAGTCTGAAGCCAATTGAGATCTGGAGAATACTGCAAGAGGTCTTCTGAAACTTGACTTTGTCCCAGATGCAAGTCAGGGTGTGGTTCAGGAAATTCAGGGAAGGTGACATTGAAACAGAAACAGTGGATGGCAAATGCAGAAACTCATCTTCATGTCCGTCCTCAAGCGGAGAGATAGGAAAACCCCCTCGTACTTCTTGTTGCGATGAATGGTTGTGTAGGTTCGAACTGAGGCTATCAGAAACAGATCTGTTCCTAAAATGATGCTGAACTCATAATTCCAACTACAAAAATACGAGTGGATGTAAGAATGTGGTAATTTCACATCAATCCTTTGCGGACACAGTGGCAGTTGCCACCATCAGAAGTTGTGCAAAACAACAGCTGCATCGTCTTTCATCTGCTGGTGTTTCCTTGGTGCAATTCTTTGTTTCTTCTGAAAATCAACACCCCTCCTTCTACCGAAAACGCACTGCGTTGTCTGCGCGGACGTTACTACGAGGGGGTCTGCAAAAAAGACCGCTCCTGCCCGATTTTGGAGGCGATTTCGGATCGGTCACTTCTGCAAATGGTCCCAATGGGAAGAAGACATGTGCCTCTTCATCTCTCAGCAATTTGGCCGATTTTGGTCGATCCCAACACAGTGCAAAGATCGAGGTCAGGGTCACGCACTGAATTCGTGTGGCGATGCGATGTCTTCTGAGCGACAGGTGTTTGTGCTTTGGGTGAGGTTTTCCATTGTTTTGCTCACGTTTTTCACCCTGACAATGCCTCCAAATCAGCAGAGACTTGACCAGAGAACGAACCTCAGATTCATGTTGGCCAAAAAGATGAAGCCCATTGAAATCTGGAGGGAACTGAGATCAGTGTTCGGCAACCAGACAATGTCCAAAACCCAAGTTCGCATGTGGTGCCGCCGACTTGCCAATAGTGATCAGACAACTCCAGTGACGGACCAGCTGAGACCAGGGCGACCAAGGGCCAGAGCACAACATGTCAACACCATCAGACAGCTTGTTGAACAGGACAGAAGAATGACAATTGCTGAACTGTCCGAGGAGAGTGGTGTGAACCCAGCTTCAGTGCAGCGAATCCTGAAGAAGGACCTGAACTTGTCAAAACTGAGTGCAAAATTCGTGCCCCACCAGCTGACTGCTGAGCAACGCTGGACCAGGAAGGAAATGTGCAACATCAACCTCCGGTCTGTCCGACATGTGGATGATCTTCTGGAACGCATCGTGACTGGTGATGAGACTTGGGTGCCACTTTTTGATCCTGAAACTAAGCAGGCATCTTCAGAATGGAGGCTCAAAGGTTCCAAGAGGCCCACCAAAGCTGTCAAAAGTCGCTCACAGAAAAAGACGATATTAATTCTTTTTTTTGACCACAAGGGCATGGTCCACCTTGAATTTTTACCACAAGGAGAGACAGTTGACACTGACTACTACCTGGAAGTATTGCAGAGGCTGAAGGAGTCAGTGCGCCGCAAAAGACCAGAACTTTAGAGGAAACCCCCTGGATCTGAGTACCGCCGGATGCTACTTCACCACGATAATGCTTCGTGCCACACAGCCACCAGGACACTGGCACTGCTCGGAGAATCAGACATCGAGATGATCCCTCACCCTCCATATTCGCCAGACTTGGCGCCGTGTGATTTTTGGGCGTTTCCCTTCCTCAAAAACCACCTTAGGGGTCACAAGTTCCAGTCTCTGGAAGATGTGCAAACAGCTGTGAGGCGTGTGTTCAGAATGACTGGTCCTAACCAGTTCAAAGAAGCCTTGAGTGATCTTCCTGCCAGGTGGATGAAGTGCTCAACCAGTGATGGAGAGTACTTTGAAGGACAAAATGTTCAGATCCCTGATCACATGAGTGTGACCAAATCGGAAAGTTCAGACTCAGAAGACTGATCGCAACACCCATTTGTTCATTAGTTTGGTCTTAGAGACTTTTACCACATGTGTTTGTCAATTCTGGATTTTGTTACTCTGTTTGAATCCATTTCCTGTTTGCATTTTTACAATTTTATTGTTCCATTGTTGGCATGAATTGTTGGCATTCCAGCATTAAAAAATTCGAGCATCGCACATGTCGCCTTCCTCCTAAAATCGGGCAGGAGCGGTCTTTTTTGCAGACCCCCTCGTACTCATCCCAATGACCGCGGGCGGGTCAGAATCCGTTGAGACGTTTTGAAATTTCAAGCTGCTGGAAAGACGATGAAGACATCATCCCTGTTTGGAAAGTATCCTGCTTTGTTGTCCTTGTTCCTCTCATGACAACGTATTTCGAACAGCGGAAACAGGAAGTCACCTTGAATGTCAAAAACTTGCCTTTTGGAGAACAGTGCTTGTAGGGTGAAAATTATTTCGTGGGGTGAAAATTATTTCGTCTTCACTGACATGTTTGCTGGCTTGCGGGACAACAAGAGCTCAGTGGGCATTCTTCTACAGCTTGAAACCTGAGGTTCTGACAGCTTTGCTAATAAATTGCTGCTTCTGCAACCTCACCAGATGATGAGGAGGACAAGAACAAAGATGAAATTGACATCAACCCTGCTGAGGCATCCGACAACACTGAGCGGCAAAAACAGTTTTCCACCCTTGCAATGAAAGTGGGCACAGAAGGACAGACAACAAGTTGCCCAAAACGCCTGATGATGGAAACCCTGCAAAGGAAAAATCACCCATTGATTTCTTCAATTTCCTTTTCTGGAAAACGTTCTGAGGTGATGAAACAAACACCTATGCTGCCTGGTATCTGGAGACAGTCTGAGCACGCGTGTGCAGTTTCGAGAATGGGCAATCCAGAGTACAGGCTAACAAACAGACTGAACAGATAAATGCAATTGGTGCAGATGGCAGTTGCTAGTTGTTGTGCACTACTCATAGTCAGGTTGTTCAAGAGCAGCCTGGAAGACTGAGGTCCCACAAGTTATTGACCAGAATGCTTTTTGGGAAATATGTGTGCTCAGAGATGGTTCCATATAATCTTGAGCAATCCACACACAGTAGTAGACAACAGGACTAAATCTGATTCCAAGGAATAGCCACAGCACTATGCCCTTGCAAAATCTTTGCACTTCACCAGGCAGATTCCACTACACCTGCTGTTTCTTGTCACAATGTCTGTGATTCAGGAACAAACAATAAAGCACAAACCATCAACTTCTGCACCACCACAGGGAAAAGTGACATCACCAAGAAGACAAACCTGGAGACACAAATCTCATTGTCATGAAAGGACCTACGGACATAAAAAAATTGCATTGGTGCTGGCATTGTTTTCTGTTTCACTTTCGCGGTCCGTACGTCGAGCGCGATGGTGCGCCAGTGTCGCCGAGTGCCGCAGAAATCCACACGCGAACACCATTTGGGCCGCACGAGCACCAACCAAACGCTTTGCACCCTTTTGCAAGGACTTGTTTCTTGCTCATGTCTGAGCGATTTCTGATCTTCCTTGCAGACTCAAATTGAAGCTGCCACGCTCCTGCAAATTCATCCAGGAAAGGTAGGAAGAATTCTGCTCATTTTTGCACACACACACACACACACACACACACACACACACACACACACACAGACGTGTACACAAACTGCTGGTTGACTTGCAGACTAATTCGATGCAAATTAAACTGGGCTTGTCAAAGCAAACGGACGAATATGTCCTTGTTATCTGATCTCCATCATGAGTTGACCTGTGCAAAACCTGTGCGATTGTCGTATACAGAAATGCACTGAAATAAATCCCACCCAGCTCTTGATCTGCACGCCTGTTGCAAAGAGAAATACAATTTCAGTTTCGGCCCCGCGGATTTCATTTCACTTGCACCTTCAGAAAGAGCTTCTCGTGCACTTGCTAACATCTTGTTTTCAAGAAATGCGGTCATTAACATTCAATTGGACATAAAAAGTGCAATCTGTGCAAATACGGTCGTATTATCTTCTGAAATGCTGTCTTGATAATATCGTTCGAGTGCAGTTGCTGTCAAGTCAAAATATATGATCCGCTCAGCAAGTTTTCACTTCAAAGAAAACAAAACGGGCCAAATCTACTTTGACTAACACTTGACGAGCATCCCTTTATGTGGTTCTCAATAACTTCCCGCTTCTATCAAAAGATAAGATTAAACCATCGTTTTGGGTCATTTCAAATTGTTGTCAAGTCACGTTATGATTGAGAGCCTGAACCAAATCGCCGGAGAAGTACCGCAGTTTCCGAGAAAAAGTTTCACAAACAATTCAAAGTTCCTTCTGTATTCTGGCGACAAAAAAGATCGACACTTGCTGGCAACTTGCTTCTTCTTTCGTCCCAATGTTTCAAGTGCCAAACCGTGTGAGCCCGTGACAAACAAGGCGCGCCCTCTCTGAAGGCCAAAATATTTTTTTTTTCTAATTTTGCATTCAACAACTCTGCAACGAATAATCCACTCAAGCTTTTTTCTGTGATGTGAGGACACCGGCAAGGAAAACGTGCAGGTCTTTTCACTGTGAGTTCCTTCGTGTACTTCATCGAAACCACCTCGGTGCACGCACCGAAGCGACTGCATCCTGAATTCCTCCGAATTTCACGTTTTCTTCAAGACAGAAAATTACTTCAAAAATTCCTCACATCTCCCTCCACCGGCTCACATCAATTCTGTAATATTTGATTTCCCGTGCTTTTGAAATATTAGGTTGATTAAAGCAAGTGATGCGTATTTGCCGAGGCATTCATCTCTATTCATCACGAGGCGCTCCTGCCTCTTAAATTTGTACCCAGGCAATTCCATATCAGCAACTTCAATTTTAATTTGCCCTCACTAATGGGTTGCTCAAACTCCACTGCTATGGAATACGGCTGCAGTTTTGAAGGACTTTTAATGACTTGGTGTCATGTTTATCATTCTTTCCCCGACGTAAATGGCAAATTGCATGGAGCAGAGGGCTTTGCCCAGGGCAGCTCCTCGCTTCAAATCCTAATCAACTCCAGCATTCATATTACTCAACCTTGCATGCCTCTGCAAGGAAATGCAAGAGCTGCATTTAGTTGCGACTTGGAGGTCAAAAGCAAATCTGCTTTAGGTAATTTCCCTAAAATGGGTAATCCTGGACGATATACTGCCAATTTCCTCTGCATAGCAACCTCAAAGCAGCACGGCGGCATGGTGGCGTACCGAGTATTATATCAGCGGTGCGGGGTACCACAAACCGCCGCCGCTGGGTGCGGGCGTACGCCGCAACCAGATTACTCGCTGCGTCAGCAGCGGTGGCCTGCGCCGTTGGCGCACATGTTGGCAGCAACAACCGCACACGTGTACTCGAAACAGAAAAATTGTGCGTAGTACCTGAAGACAACACTTGAAATCGATACGCAAACAACACAACAACACTTGTTTTTTTCTCAACGTTGGCAAAAACTCGTGAATGGCCGGGAAAAGCTCAGAACCTTCAAAATCTCTTTCCTTCCATGGAGCTCCTGCAGTTTGAGACGTTGTAGTCGTGCCATTCGAGAATTGGGGATCATGAGTAATTCAACTTACACACAGACGTAGGTCTATCGTGCGAAGCTGGAGCAAAGACAACGACTCAGTGCCCAGAGATAAAGAGTCCTGTGGAAAACAGTGAACCTGGCACTGGCAAACAGTAGTAATCAGATTAACTGGTAATTATCGAACAGCCCCACCCACGTGCAGACCGTCTGACCAGAGTGCCATACCTCGCGCCGATTAATTTACAGCTATTGTTGAGCTTCCCTAATGAGGCGCTGTTATCGAGTCAATTACACGCACAGCGAGCCGAAAAATGCCCAGAGCCATTCACGCAACAACTGAGTCAACCTGAATACCGTTCCAATATGAAAGTCCTCAGTAGTCCTCGGGTTGCACAGCTGGGCAATGGAACAAGACCCTGGAAAACCAGGTGCCACCAAAGCAGAATTGTGGAAGGATGGCCAGTCCTGCGCGCGGAAGGAGTCATTGATGTCGTGAAAGTGCCTGAAATTATGCCAGCTTGGTCTGACAAAATTGAGTGAGTTGACTGAGCATCATCTCCCCTGATTTTTCAAGAGCTTACAACAATCTCCAGGGCAAAGGTGGGGTCCAGGGCACTTCATTTCAAACTGAGAATCCGTGCTTTTAATGTAATCGTTGCAGGAGGCTGCATCCCTCCGCGCAATTACCAAGGGGAACTTGCTGCAGACAAAGACTCGACGTCAGGAATCGTGAATTCTTTTCCAGCACTGCATGCGAAGTGCAGTTCGCCCGCACTGATTCACATGACAAGAAACAACTTCGCAATTCTAATCTACTGTTTCTCAACTGAAAAACCTTGTGTTTTCAAAAAGGGACAAACAAGCACTGTCCAACACAGAAGTGATGAACTTTCTTTGACGGACCATCCTTTTGTTCTCACCAAGCTGAGGTGGTTGTCGGACAGGCTGAGCGGCCTGCCAAGAAACGTCAGGCCTGTGCTGTTCACGAGCGCCAGATTTCAAGCTCGTTCCTGGGCTGACGGCGTTCGAGTTTCTGTAGTTCTACGAGGCTGATACCAAAACTCTTTCCTGCCGATCTCGCTTGTTGTTGTTGTTCGGTCAAGATCTTTGCACTCCCATTGGTCAGCAATGGTACCAGGTGATTGAGAAACAAAAGAAGTCAATCGG